>Ga0307515_10000405_pt1 | contig 103982 bp, 89 predicted proteins | sample 17_EM_MG_FD_194513 | JGI IMG/M metagenome (GOLD analysis project Ga0307515, IMG submission 194513) | Populus trichocarpa ectomycorrhiza microbial communities from riparian zone in the Pacific Northwest, United States - 17_EM | ecosystem: Host-associated > Plants > Roots > Unclassified | place...
AGAGCATTCTCAGGTGCTCCTGAAAGCACCTGCAGTTATGGAGGTGCATTCAGGATGCTCCATCTAGGATAGTCAAATTTTGGAGCTCCTGAGACCTCTGCGCAGATCTGTGGGAGACTTCCAGAGAAGCTGTGACCGCTGCGCAGTTCTGTGGGATACTTGGGGAGCGGACAAGACCGCTTCGCAGCTCTGCGGGAGACTTGATGCCGTATTCTCACAGCAGTGGTTCTTACATGACCACAAGGCAATTCGTCTAATCATATTCATCTTCGTTACAGTCACAAGATTCACTACATCATAATATGGCATGCATTATTTAAGTCTCTCTCTATATATACATACGGTCAAGAGCATAATCGGAGGAGCACCAGGCCATGCCCATTGAGAGAACTTTTAGGGATGCACCATTTGGAGGCTGTTGCGTTGAAACGATGGAGCTAGAAGGCAGAGAGCCCACCGTCAACACTCTGCCGCACCTCTCGCGACATCCAAAGGGAACTCATGAGAATGAGCGGTTCTGGTTCGAGGAGCGTAGGAATCGGTCGGGAAGATATGATACTACCTGGCGTTGAGAATCCAACCCAATTGCGTGGATCCATGATATCGCGGACAGAGCGAGTGAGACCAAAAGGTTGGGAAAGAGAGTGTATTTTCATTGTATGATAAGATAAGATGGAAATGAGATGTCTATCTACTCCGGGGTGTGCCGAATATATACTCCCCGTTACTCTTTCCACCTCCGTTACCCCTGTATCTCTGTACACCCACCGTCGCTCCTTAAAAATGTACTTGGAGGTTGTGATCGAGCGAGGTTGGAGATGCACGTGGAGGCCGTAATCGAGCGAGGTTTAGAGATTCACTTGGAGGCTGTGATCGAGCGAGTTTAGAGATGCACTTGGAGGCTGTGATCGAGCGAGATTGGAGGCCATAATCGAGCGAGTTTGGAGAGGCAGTTGGAGGCCGTGATCGAGCGAGATTGGAGGCCGTAATCGAGCGAGGCTTGAGATGCACTTGGAGGCCGTGATCGAGCGAGATCGGAGGAGTACTTGGAGGCGGTCAATCTGGAGGCGGTAGTTCGGGAGGGAGGCGCGACGGGAGCTGACACTCCATTGATTGGTTAACTCGTGATTGTGGGAATGTAGAGAATTGAGTACAACATGGTCTGCCGAGAGATGAGAGCGGGAGACAGTTGATCTTGGGATGATGCAGTACACGGTGTATGCAGTACTCGGTGTATGCTGTTCTTCTGTGTATGCTGTACTTCGGTGTATGCTGTACTCGGTGTAAGCTGTACTCGGTGTATGCTGTACTCGGTGTATGATGTACTCAGTGTTAACTCTTGATCATGGCATGGAGAGATAGAGAGCGATGACTTAACTTCGTGTTCTTCGGTGATGGTAGACTTGAGGACGAGAATGAGAGAGATGAGAGGAGATGGGGGAAATTATCATGAGGAACTGGGACTTAAGAGAATTTCGTGTGCGATTCAATTGACCATCCCCGATACAGCAGGTATGAGTCCCGATCAGGCGTGGAATTACACCGATACGAGGTCTTCCCAAGCCAATTAGGCAAGTCGTACCCCTGATTCCTCATATCCGCTCATATCCTCCACATCTTTCTCATCTTCATCCCCCATCTCTCTCTTTCTCGTCCACAACTCTAACATCATTACAGAACACAAAGTTAAGTTATCCCTCTCTATCTCTCCATGTCATGATCATGAGTTGACACCGAGTACAGTATACACCAAGTACCCAAGATTGTTTGTCTTCCCTTCATTCTCATGATTACAAGTTGACCCCGGAATGTAGCTTCAGCTTCCGGCGTGCCTTCCTACACGATCGACCACCTTCAGCCAGCTCTCCATGAGAGCTCAAAGGTAAAGTCACCTTGTCACATTCCCACAGTTGCGAGTTAACTAACTGATGAATAGAGTCTCAGCACCCGGTGCGCCGTCCATCGACCGCCTCTAAGTACTCGTCCAAACTCGCTCGATTACGGCCTCCAAGTTCGCTCGATCACAGCCTCCAAGTGTATCTCCAAAATCGCTCGATTACGGCCTGCAAATTCGCTCGATCACGGCCTCCAAGTGCATCACGAAACTCACTCTATTACGGCCTGCAAGTTCGCACGACCATGGCCTCCAAGTGCATATCTCCAAACTCGCTCGATTACGGCCTCCAAGTGTATCTCCAAACTCTCTCGATTACGGCCTCCACAAGTGCATCTCCAAACTCCCTCTCACGATCTCGGAGTGCATCTCTAAGTTCACTCGATCATGGCCTCCTAGTGCATCTATAAAATCGCTCGATTACGGCCTCCATGTGCATCTCCAAACTCTCTCGATGACGGCCTGCAATTGTATCTACACACTCGCTCGATTACAACCTCCAAGTGTATCTCCAAATACGCTCGATTACCGCCTCCAAGTGCATCTTCAATGTCGCTCAATCACGGCCACGGAGTGTAGCTCTGAGTTCACTTGATCGTCATTTCAGGCACACCTCAAATTGCTCTCAAGCTCCGCCTGCAGCCAATCCAGATATACCGTGTGTTGATCGGTAGCTATATAGATAGATAGATGAGAATACAAACTGAATATATGAGTTTGAACAATCGTTGAACGATATGTAGTAACTATGATTTCCACGCACACCATCAGCATTACCAAAGAAGATGTTGTTTTTCCCAGACTTCTGTACTGTCATTCGAGGTGCTCCCAGACTTGACGCCGGCGCTCCGAGGCTTGTTGCCGGCGCACCCAGACTTCTCGCCGGCGCACCCTGACTTCTCACCAGCGCACCCAGACTTGTCACCGGTGCACCCTGACTTGACGCCGGCGCTCCCAGGTGCTCCCAGGCTTGTCGTCGGCGCTCCCAGGCTTATCGCCGGTGCTTCCAGGTAATCCCAGGTGCATCCAATGTTCTCTCCAGTGCTCCAAGGTATTCCCAAACCTATCACAATCACTCCAATGGTACTCCTGTAGCAGTCATCAGAGATCCCAGTTACTCTGAAGGCCGGCCGGAATGCCCTCCTAGGGTCTGATACTCTCCTGAAATTGACTCATCTAAGTTTACACTCCACATCCTCTCAGACACTCCTGGAGTCTTCCAGTGACTAAAATATATTTTGCTGACGGAGCGGATCCGAATTGAGCCGACCAACTGGCGTTTCATCCAATGTGACACCCGCTGGGGCACAGCTGCAACGCAGACACCATTGAGTCCACCGCGATGCTGCCGATGCAGCCTCTCAAAATATTACCCAGGATGCACATTTCAAAAATGTCTGTACAATCGGAAGTAGCACGAATGAAAAGCAGCATGCGATGGAAGGTGTTTAGATCCATATCGAGGTAAACCGCCGTCAAGTAACTATATGACTCTGTTCAGCTGGTATATGGAGAGAGCTAAGTGATCAATTTATTGCTGTGGGTAATGGGAAACCGCCATGGTCAACCAACTCATGTGTCCACAAAGCCTGGAAAATTGCACATGCTGATGTTGGTGGCGATGAAATGTTTGCTGACAAATTTCGTGATATTCATCCCTGAGAGTGAATCCAACAGGCTTTCAACACCATAGAGGAGGCCACGCAAGCAGATATGGTAGAGGCAATAGCTGAATCTCACTTTTGGATGTAGCAACTAATTTCTTGTATGTTTTCAACATGTCTGCTACTATGGCATGGCAAGGAGGTCGGGTACAGCTAGATCAGCCTGACATGCACCTTGCCTTGAATATGGCCAAAATGGCGTAAGGAGGGTATTCGCACGCCGCGATGGAGAACACAGAATACACGATCAGGACACCTCGCACCAAGGTCCGAGAAGAGAAGAAGCGTGGTGCTCACTTTTCTGGGCATAGAAGGGTAACGGCTGCAATAGAACGACACCTGGCCATCGTTCATGAAACTCAAATTGACAGCTGCCTTTTTTGCCATAATATCACAGCAAACAATCCACAGACACACAGGTGGTGCGAAGAAATGGGTGCACCTCGACCGGACCGATGCAGACAACGGACACCAGAACTGATAGCACGTCCACCTGGATCCCTACCCGCACCACCCTGTGACAATGAGGAAGCTTGAGGTTCCTAAATCGAAGCTGTGCCACCTGGATATGTGTATATACATACTCTTCTTCCCAATGCTCAATTTTTCAACCTTGATGTATGTGCCAAGGATAGCAAGGGAAATAAAGATTTCATTCCAGATTTGCTGACTGATGAAGGAACATCCAGTGGTTAGTACACTATCTGCTGTATGGTAATGCAGCTGACATCCATTTTGCAGACGTGAGCAACCAATTGAGCAAACCTGCAAGTCAAGATGAGCTTTGATAAAAAGAAACGGAAATTTTGAGTGTATTATTATCCACAATTTGTGGACACTTTAAAGTATATTTTAAAGGATATATTTATATGTATTATTAAAGAACAATGTAGTGATAAAGGAGAAAGTACATGAAGACGATAGAAAAGCTGCCAAAACTCCATAAAATGCATATTATACCAAATAAAATGATTGAAAATTGCAGATACACCTGTGGCAAAATGAGGGTCAATGGAGTGCCAATGATTTTGGGTCTTGTAAGTCAGGTATTTAAAATGTGATTTCGTCATTGTTATACAATATCAAAGTATTGGCTGCCTGTAAAGGTAAAAGAGAATGTGACACGCTCCTTGCCCCATCTTGAAAATGAGTCTCAACGATTTTTGGTCTTGCATCCTGTGTAATCTAAGTGGCGCTTGATCACAGACATCTCTAAACAAGGAGTTGGCAGCTGTTATGGGCAGATAAGCAAGAGATATTCCCGTGACAGCCTCCTGGACAGTAACAACTGATTTCATTTGCAAAGCTGCAACTAATCGTTCGTGAGCATTTTAGCCTATACAAATGGGTATAACTTCGTATATAGGCAATAACGGCCACATTACACTTTGATTAACCATGATGCATGGCTAAAAATCATTGACGCTCTGTTGATGCTCATTTTTAAGAGATTGTAGCGATGTCATAGGTAGCATTATTGTGCATAAAGGCAGCCAATACTTTCATCATGCATCCCACTAACCAAGTTTCTTATTAATTACCTGACTTACAAGACCAAAAATCGTTGACGCTCAGTTGGGACACATCATCAGAATGGGGAAGGGATCGTGTTGCTTTCTCTTTTGCCTATACAGGCAGCCAATATCTCATTTATGAATGTCTTCAACCAATTGCCACTCCGATTACCCAAGATGTAACACCAATATTTGTTGGCGCTCTGTTGACACTGAATATCATGATTGGGCAAGGAGCATCTCTCTTTGCATTGATTATAAGGCTGCCAATACATCAAAAATTGACATTGACATTCCAAAGTCAATATTTTGCGATTAACAGTAGGATATAGGAATGCCACCATACTTAGAAAACCCAGACAAGCTGAACCGGAGATTGGAACCAAAGGGTCTAGCTATACCGGCACGACCTGCACATTGACGGGTATGGGTCCGGGTTTGGCCTAGCACAAGGTGGCAGATTGGGCTTTTGGATAGGTCAGGGACCGAACCGAACCATTTTTGAGGTCCAAGCCTGGACTGGTGGCAGGTTACCCAGACCCATTGCTAACACTAGTCAGCTCTCAGATTATACAAGAATTCATTTTTAACTGTTAAATCTTGTGGTTTTTTGTATTAATCTAGAGCAGATTAGCAAATAATTTGTAAAACCATCTATGCATAGATTAGCATTCTGATAATCGGACACACTAGGTGGATACATCTGATTCTGTCATTCTACAGTCTATGAGATTTGGTATACATATCCCATTGTGCCACCTTCTTTTTAGGAACAGTACTTACTCTGTGTGAGTAGTACTTTAAGAGGTGATAGATATAACTGCTAGCAAAAATGTACAAATTTCATTAATGAAAACTGAATGTATACTGAATATTGTACCTGAAAATCCGATTTATGGCATTGCAATTAGCGTTAATTAGAAGTAAATGTATTTATTTGAGAACTCATTTAAAGTCCAATTGATTCTTATACTTTGGTGTGTATTCTGAAAAGTTCAATTACAGTTAGACTTCATCCTTGCAAGTAATAGCTAAATACAATCACCTACCTACTCACAACTCAAAACAGTTAGTTTATACTGACTACTATAAGTGTAATTTAATCTAGCATATATCCAAGAGTGAAATGAAATAGATAATAGCATTTCCATTCATGGTATCGAGTATTATCTTTATTATTTACGATCTAACTGCACCATGAAACCATAGGTCACATTCTGATATACATTATTAATCATGTATATTTGGGGTAGCTCTATAGTATGGGATTACAAGTACCAAATCTGGATGTTAGTAAGTCTACTTTCTATGTAATGAATACTAGTATTGAAACTGGAGATTCCAAAATTCAGTTCTGTGTAGGTATTGAACTTGCTTTTTAGCATATCCAGTGAAATACAAGTAAGCAAAATGACAATAAAATTGCAGCCAACAGGTATGATATAGGATATCAATATTAGAAGCTTATCTGCTTCCAACTTTATGGAGTTTGGATAGACTGTCTTCCTACTTTGGTTAGTATGGTGTATTGTATCCAGAGCTCATGATTGATACTGTAAAAATGAACATACTTGCAGTTACAATACTCCAACATCATGATCATATACAGCTGGCCGCTATTTTCTCATTCTGATGAATAACCAATTCATAAAAATTGATTGAAATCATTAAAAAACTATACAATTCATGTAACTCTAAAGGATACAGCAGCTTTGAATCTTAGACAAGAAAAAATACAATATTGATCTGGCTAGGTCAATTGTACCACAAATCTTTATTTGGTTATCATAAATTTTTGGAGTATAGTTAATGGGAATAAGCTTGTGTATCTGGATTATTGAGTTACAGAAAGTGGGTGTTCATATGTTGAAGTGTGTATTTACAATCAATGAGATACCAGTTTCTAATGTAGATCATATTGTTGTGTATTGTAATATTGTTATTTAAAATATATATATTAAAGCAAGTCAATATTTACAATCCCAGCTGATAGCATATCTAATTTTTGCCATAACAGGATATAGTCATTAGAAGTAGTTTATTTAGTTTGCTCACGAATACTCTAAATCAATAATATAATACTGCCAATTAACTTTATATATCAGAGATATAAATCCTGAATGACCGTTGATAGATCATATAGCACGATCTGATATACATAGTAGTTGTTCAGTCAATTGGGTTTTGGTCAATGGTAAGTAGATTTGTATTGACTTGCTGATAAGTAGTAATGATATTTCCTCACTGTGATAACCTTATTGAAATAATGTCATAAAAACTCCCTATTCTGTAGTAGACTATTAAATGATCCCAAGTATAGAATATTGCATCTGATATATTGAATTAATAATATCTCCTTTAATCAGAATTCAAATTAGAAAATGTATAACAATGCTCTCCAATGCCACTCATTCAATTCTTCACTACTATTTTCCATATTCTTTTTGACATCCCAAACTTACAATTTCAAATTCTTAGGAACATTTTCATTATATGTAATGGTATGAAATGAAAATGCTACTTTCATACTTCAAGTGATATCTCTTATAGAGAAATATCATTCAGAATGTTGAAATTCCAATAAATTCACACTTGCTTGCTTATAAGGCAGATGACAATCCAGATTACACATATATTACAATTATCCTACTTACCACAAAGTGTATTTTTTATCTGCTGACCCCCAAAGTTTGAACAAATTACATGTTATTTTACAAATTAGCAATAGGAAATGAAAATAATATAGTTGCTGTTAATTTCTGTATCATAGTAGGAATTTGACAATACTGATGACAATGTCCACTATCTAATTAAAATTACTGTATAAGCCCAACCAATACAGACATGTCCATATAACAGCTTGGAAAGTACTATAAACTCATCGAATAGACATATAGGTGATAATCTTGCATTCCATATACAGGCAAATATCTTTTTCAATAGCTGTGTTTAACTATAAATGGGTTGATTTTAGATGCTGTGAGGTCCGTTGCAATATAATACACCACATTGAATTATGAGTTTGTTACAACTGTTTTGAAATTTTCCTGATAAATTCTTGGCAAAATGAAGCTATCAGAAAGTAGAGTACAAGAATAATGTACAAAAATCTACCTAATGGAAATATGCCTGTAGAAGTATACAATAATTATTTCTGGTATGATCAATATTATTGATAAAATCAAGGCTTTTATTCAGCTTGCTTAAGCATGCTCAACTATGGTATATACCCTTCCAGCCAAGTTATACACTCTGTAGAGCTTTCTAATCTTCATTTCCTTAGAGAATGGAATTCAAATGCTAAATCTAGTTATTTGAGATATATTCACCTGTTCTTTGCTTCTGCACCTATTATGAAACTTCAATAGATATTTCTTTATAGTCAAAGCAGGTTGATACTGTTGCAGTGAACATGCACCAATTTGCAGTGCGGTAATTTGTCGAGAATGTAAACAATACAGATTTATTGTATCCAAGAATGCTGAGTATGAAAAACTGCAGACTAACTGAAATAATCAATTTCAATACATCATACACACTGCAATCACTATTCACCAAAACCGCATTACCTGGAGTGCTGGTGAATTCAAAGTACCTCTGAGATTTTTGTTCTGTGGAGGGCACTTATCATGAATTTCGGGATATTGTAAATATATGACATTGGTACTATTCATTTCTGAGTGGTTTATTTATTATCTAAAGAGGCAATTCCTTTCTGTATCATTGCCAGTTAAAGTACAGACTTTAATATTGTTAAGATTATGATATGTTGCTTACAGCTGTGGACCAGTATCCAAGCATAGAATATTCCAGGACAATAGATCTCACAAGGTGTAATTTAGGATGTACTACCTTGAATGTACTACAAAACAACTACTCTTACTAGTGACAATATATTTATTTGGCCCAGCACCATCAGGAGGAAGCCAAAGCAGCCAATCGTCCAAAGATGGAAACTACTCACAAGATATCCACAGTTATAACCTGTGCTATTGGTGAATAAAGTATTAGTCGCAATGATAGTTGTGGTGGCAGCTGCAGTTACTGCAATAGTCATGTCAATTCTGAAAGACAGGAAAAAATTGTTCAAATACTGCTTCAGTTACTACCACTGTATATCACTCATGTAGAATATTTTGTACAGTAATATTGCATCTAATCTCTTCTCTTTTCTTGCCAGAATAGTCATATTCAACACAATGTAATGTATTATATATGTCACTCGATCTGGATATTGTATTTCTTCAATATCGCTGTTATTTATGTATCTTTGATATGGTATTTGTTATGGATATATTCTATAGACAAGATGAATATGGTAATTTATAGACAATAGGGTTGCAAAAATTGTAGGAATCATTGCAATGATTTCAAATAGATTGAGTAACATCAATTTCAAAAACTGATACCACCAGTATCGATAATGGCTATATTTAATCGACTGTTTTATATCACTATTGTGAATTGTACACTGAATATATAGTAATAGCTTGAGATGAAATTATGCAATACAATATATTAATACTGATTTTGGTCACAATAATACATGAAACATAATAATGGTATATTTGCTCCTTAGGAATTGGTTAAAACTGAGATTAAATATTGAGTTGTATAGAAATGAATGGTGTATAATTCATGAAATAGTCACAATGCTGTTATAAATGGTAATATTCTCGATATATTCAATAATGTGTTCTGAATGTCTGAACTCTCTGAATATTCAGTAAGCAGATGAATTTCAATCTGGGTTTTGGTCATAATAGGTTACAAGTATATTCTAACTGTCAGCATGGAATATATTACTCTCTATATACTATGAATGATATACTCAAAGCTCTATTGTAAGTGTCTTTTAATACTGTTTTCCCAATTTGATATCAGGAATACTTTTACAACTATTTACTGTAATAATGCAACACTGTTCTGAAACTGTATTATATAGTCCAGAGTAGTCTGTACATTATGATAGTTTTCCACACTCTAATATTAATTCAATTATCAATACTTACAATCAACAATCACACTGCAATAACTTCCGTTATGAATCTCCATCTTAGGTGTGCATTCCTGTTATTCACTCCAATGTCCTCGTAATACATTACACTCCTCAAACTATGTTACAGATCAATTTCCTTACAGTACAACTAAATTCTTCTACAAGTTGACCATTAGTGCATATATCACTGATGTACTGTGTATTACTTTCATGTTTGCTTTCAGTCTTAATTATAGAAGTATTATATCTTTTGTATCTGAAACCATCTGAGTTTTCTCATTACATGTTTGACAGCACTTATTATTTACCTTTATGTAATTTCTGGGTCTACTGCTGTGATATTCCACTGTAACATTCATTATTAACCTCGATAGTTGATTTCCCGTTGATCAGAATACATATAAAACGAGTAATATGCATGGATGTGATTGAGTTTCCATGGCAGTCCTCTCAATTCAAATTGTGAAAGAAAATATATAATCTGACTTCTCTATCTCATGGGTTTTTCACTTGCCATCCTGGTTCAATCAGTTTATTTCTATCTGTTTCATAATGAGATAGTAATTTGATATGTTAAATTATGGGAACATTTATATCTACTATTATTTTTAAGATTTGCTTGGACTGTAATCCAATAGAAGAAAACCCCTGAGATGATGAATGGCTTGTAGTTGTCGTGTATCTTAATAGTCTGTTATTAAGTGACTATAAGGAATAATAAGAAATTATTAATATTGCATATTATCACTATACATATAGTTTTCCTAGTGATTATTAAAATGCAATTGTTTCCTCCATCAAAATTCTCACTGCAATTGCTAAGTATCCAACCCAAAACAATGCTCAATCACTTTACTCCACAGTTTTTCACTGATTCCTTCATACTTACCTGTACTACTATACAAAATAAATAATTGTTTGCTAGGGTACTGTAGCTTGTACAGGTGAGAACAATATAAAGAAATATGTCATACTGAAGAAACTTATCAATATTGTATAATACTACTCACTAGACAGATGATCCTACTATCAAAGATGCTAATCTTATGTAGTCTTTCGGATTTAGTTTCAATTACCTAACAATTCAATCCGAATACATTCTTAATTACCGCTTCATAACGATTATCATTACTTCCACCACAATTACAGTTTCTACTCCAATCTGGTAGTAGTTTTTAGCCTGTATACTCTGATTCTATAGGACAACTGTGATTGTATAGAATAATTTGAATATAATACAGTTGCCAATATTGTATGTTACTACACTGTATTCAGTTTCCTAGATAACAGACCATAAAATATTGAAACCAAAATACAAATACTTTTGAAAACACACCTCACTGCCTCCTGTTGACAAGTATGCCTCCAACTTGTATGGAGAAGTATTTTACACTGTCTTCACTTTGGCATACCTGAGTATACTGTATTATCATTTAGCTAGTATACTTCATCAATTAGACAGTTCAATACCTTATAGCTTCCAGATTTGACGGTAGTGATAATTATATTGATACACCATTTTATCAGATCTTCAGTATCGTTATTTCAAACTTGAATAATACCTGTAAGGGCAGCATTTTGGGGAGAGGAGGTATGATTAGTTCTGGAGACAAGGTGTATAAGGACCCAATTCTTTACCTAACAACTTCAAATTGCTGTTATACGCAATCAACTACTCACTACACATGCCCCATGTGTATTCTTCGAATCGTACTAACTGTCTTCTCACCAAATTTTGATCTAATGATAGTTAGTATACTGTTAATTGTCAAGGAAGTACTGAGTTTGAATCTACATGATCTATGTGAAATGGTTTTGAAATTGTGGTTATTCCACTGTGATTAACTTATACAATACCAAGAATAATTTGAGTAACAAAATGCAATAGACAGAATGATTTAGGCCAAGCAGAGTTCAGGAATGAGAATATACAAGTCGAATTAATTCATATGGACCATGCAGAGTGTGCGGAGTAATCATCAACTGCATCAGAAGCTGGTTATTGATCTCAATACCAATTCATTACAGGGCTGTTGCTATTATAGGGTACTGTGAATGTATATGGATTGTTCAAATGGTATAATGTTGAAAACTTCCTAAGGAGCAGACAACTCTAATGAATTAATTGGTATCTTGGAGTGGGTGATAGAAGAAATACATATATGTTATCATCCGTTATAGTTGAATACAATATAACTCACATACATATACAAACTAATAACCAAATTTGCATTTTCCGACTATTCAACCGACCACAATTCTCACTATATCATAATTTATATTACGGATACTTTCTTTATCCACACTACATTCAACATTCAAAATTGTCATTTGTCTGTTTCTAGTTGACATAGCAGTTATGTATCACTATTCAACACTCTGATATCTGCTTGCCAGTAACTGCTGTTATATAGCTGTTCTCCACAGATCAATTTCCTAATACTTGTTAACGTGTAACTATTATATATAAATAATGCTATATGGAATGTATATGTAGAATAACCAAAAGATTATATGGTGAGTAATTTAACTGAGATATACAAAAAGTGAGTTGAAAGATCATTGCTTGTGATGTTAATCGAATGATATGCTGATCAGCACGGGTTTTAATGCTGTGCTGGGCGGTCTATGGACTATATTTTAAACTTCTCCCCTCTTGAAATTGCATTGGTCTGTTTATTATCTCATTCACCAAGTAATCAACTCTACAGTACCATCTTGACATCTTTCTTTGCATAGTTTATGCTCCATGTTTCTACCACATTCTGTACTCTACCATGTGAGTTCCTCTTTCATCTGCTATCTTGCTCAAATTATCTTTCAATATCCACATAGCCTACATTTCAATGTTTTTCCCAAACTCTGTGAATTTCCAAAATTTCACTTAGACCAACCATACATTCAATTCTATACTCAAGAAACTAACTCTATCGAAATATAAGCAATACATACCCCTGTCACATTTGTATATCCTATGTAATGGTGATAAATTCAAATAAATATTTAATATCTATATACACAAAACCATTATTAAATCAAACTATCTAAACTACTAGCAAAAGTACAGCAGTATCTATTACATCTAAAAACTGAAAGGTAGCAGTGGTGCTAAAACATATGTCAAAGAAGAAGGCCAGCTAGAGGTTGTTCTATCGATTAACACAAAGTCACACTACTTGCTATTGATCATTCTATATAATATCATTTGCAAAATCAAATACTGTCAGAAGTGAAGTAAGTGAGTAATATTGGTGATTATTCTAATGGTGATATACTGTCAATTTTGGACAATACAACAACTGGAGCCCATATGGACTTATTGCTGAATATGTAAATATATTATAGTGTATTACTGAAGTGGATTTCATAAATAATGAATATGTACCCAGCGTATACTAATTCTAGTCAATATGATTACAATCAACTGTAGAATTATTAACGATATAAAGTGTTAGGTGAAGTTCATTAGAACATTAGTTGCAGTGCATCTTCTTAGAGATTTGAAGGTATAACTTGAATTTCAGAGTATAAAATATTAATATTTTCATTTGTACTGTAGTCTTACTCAGTCTGTACTTTGATTTGTATAGATATTTATTCAGTGTGGTATATTATTAGATTTCTCAATTCATTCAATTATTGCTTATATCTCTTTTGGAAGTTCAGTACAATCTTGCAAAGAACTGTATTATTTGTATACTAGTTGCTCATAATATTGGATTATATATACAGTATTCACCATCCATGCAAGTCTTGCAATTATGTTTCTGAATCATACACTGAGTTTGTATCAATTGTATTACAGAGACTGTATATGTAGCCAGGTCTACTGAATTATACATTATACATATATAGACATAGGTGTTATCATATGCAGTCACTGGGGTGCATTCTCATCAGTGGAGGTTGTCTTCTGCTGTGGCTGATGTCATGTGTCAAGCCCTGATGGCTCGCTGCAGTATACATGTCTCAAATTGGTGTGGGTCATCATATGCAGTCACAACAGAGGATTCTCATTTGTCAAATCTTTCCTCCACTATGGCTGATGTCGTATGTGAAGCCATGATGAATAGCCACAACATTCATGTCACATGACCCAGTCTGAAGCTGCAACTCTATGCTGTTGATCACAGAGAGCCACAACTCAGTCTCCATTACCTGATGAGCGTGTCAACACAAATGCTTTTGTATTCTTGTTGCTGAACATTGCAAATATCCCGCTGTGCAAACGTTTTTGTAATCTGTTTGTGTTACATATCAACATACTCAAAATATGTTATCTTACACCAATAATGCTATTTCAATCTTGAGTTTAAGAGTTCTACATATGTTGTTTCGCGATCTTGCTTTATTATATTCCAATTGCGTATATCATGTCGCCCTGTCTTGCATCGATGCAACAACACCGCAGATACCGATCTGCAACCACAACTCTCTCACCGCGCTCGGATGCGATTATATTCATTGGCAATATCACAACTATTGTAGGCTTCGTTGCCATCTGCTTCATAGAATCCACTGACAGTCATCTGACTACCCTGTTCTTGTCATTCTCAAACTGAGAATCTACTTCTACTTATGGTTGTCGTTATATACATTTATAAAACCCACAATCAGTCATATCTGTCACCGCACTCTGATGCTCCTATATTCATTAGATATACCGACTCTTTTAAATATTCTGGGTTTGGTGCCCATCTGCTGTAGCAAATGGGACATAACTACTCCATTCAGATCATTCACAAACAGCAATGCAACTGCTATCCATGGATATTGTTTTATACATTGATATGAGCTACAGTTGGGAGTATTTTAGGCCAAGCAGTGTTCTGCATCAGCAAATGAGCTTATTTTTTGTTCATGTGTGGGTTCAGAGTTCCAACCTCTCTAGCTTTGGAATTATTGCAGGTTTCTAGCATATAGTCATATCTCACAAACCACATTTATACTCCATTTGACCAGTTTGACCAGTTCTCTCATTGCCCACCTCATTTGTTCCCTTCCACCTCCATGCCATCAACGGTACCCTGCTTTACACCATGTCTTCTCCCTTCAAAACAGCATACAATTTGCCTTTTCTACTTTTGTCAAAACAATAACTCAAGAATGACTTTTTCAATGCAATTTGCTTCTGCTTTTATATATGGCATCATTGCTCTAGTATCAGATATATGGCAACTAGGTGTACATCACGAATCAAAATGGTATCTCGCCACTGCATGGATTTCCGATTGTGAATGTGTGTCTGGTTCTTCTGAATATGCACTATTGTCTTCTTGATTATCTGATGACAATTTGGAAGCTTCAGTCATGATTTCCTTTCCCACTGGTATGAAAGTTTGCTCTCCTGCTGATATCATTAATGTTTGCACCAAATTTGTTACTCTACCCAACCAAAAGATGTTTATGGATACCACTATCCATCATATGTCTGTTATCCTCCTGTCTTTGCTATACTCTGTCATTTCTTAACTCTACTCTTTGATTGAATATGGATATCAGCAATACTCCTCACAAGATGCCACAGCTTATAAATGTTTGTCGATGAGTCAAATTCGTGTATCATGATATACCAGATCATGGACCATACCTTGGCTGTAACATGAAGAAACCTTGCTGGGTTCAAGAACTTGGTCAAACTGTTGATTTGTCCATCCACATCATCACTCCACCAAGCAGGTGTTGTGACAAGACCCCACCTCCTCAACTCAAATCATTGATCAACATCCGCAGCAGTATATTCAGTCGTCTTAAAGCTACCAGTATGATCATCATTCTCATTAAGGGATTTTCTTCTTTGACTAGATCTTCATCAGCTGCTTCTTTGTCAGATGCACTTTCAACCGAACTGGGACCTACTCTAATCCCTTCTCCCAATAAGCAATGCAAATTGTTCAGCTACTATTAATACATCCTAGCCTGTAGTTAATGACCTTCATAATAACACTAAGCGTGAAAGACATCCTTCTCCTCCAACCTCTTACCGGCTGAAAAGACCTCAAGATGTTATTGTTGGGGATAATCATCATGCCGGAGCTTTGTGCAGTAAACCTTATGTTAATAGTTTGTTCTAAAGCTCACTCAAATTGAATCACGCTGAATACTGTCGAATAGCAGCCTCCAAAGACTTACCGATATTGATGTTGTACCTGGAGCACCTCAGCATTAGGAAAAAGAAATGGATGACATTCCCCAGCATGATTCAGAAGATATACCCATAACCAAGAGAGTCAAAAAATCATTCCATTCCAGAAGACATTCCTTCATTGTTCGACAAATTGAACAAGATATGTGACTCCCTAATGCTCATGTCGAGATGATTTATCACCTGTGCAGTCTACCTCCTGGCATCTCATATGCATCAGATCACAAAAGTCAACCCACCGCATCCATCGAGATTGCTGCCACATTACATAACAACACTAAAATCGGTATATCTGCAGGCAGCGTATACACGGGACACAACAGTTTTGATTGTAACACAATTGACATTGTTGGCATACTCTCCAGCCACTATAAACCTCGTCAGTATCCGCTTCTTTTGTTTCATGCTACTCCTGGATGCAGACACGAAATGCACGCTAACCTCGCTCAGAAAACATACGACAGTTTTGTTTTCCTCCAAACGACTTACGTTTCAATTCATTCTGCAGGGTATCCGTCCAATACATAGTTGATGTATTTTCTTGTATCCAAGATGAGCAATTGGATTAGTGACAAGATTGTCGGATCAACAGAGCCCAATGAGAGACCGACCTTGATTACCAGTTCAGCTCAAGCTGGGCTGGTTCCATATTATGGGCTTCAAAACAAGATTCAGATGTGTTAGCCATATGCAAGAAATTTGGGAGACCGTCTCATATCACCACACTTTCTACAAAGCTTAACTAGCCTGAGATTAAGGAAAACCTTTATCCTGGTGGAAATGCATCTGACCAATCAACTGTTGTAACTCACGCTTTTGAATCTCTGCTTTCATTGATGATGAAACCTATCATGTGAGCAACTTTCTCAACTCCCACATTCCGATTTTGAGATAACTAACCTATTTTGTAATTCCAATGTGGGTCAAGTAGATTATCAAGGAAAAGCCATCGAATTCCAGAATTGTGGTTTGCTTCATGTACATATCAACTTAACGATTGCACTCTAGATTGCACATACTTCCCCCTGAGTTCAAAACTTTGTCCATATGATATTTTTCTTCTAATTGTTGGTCCCAGTTTCCTGCAGGACTTGCTCTTGAAATAATTGAGACCTTTGTCCGAGCCAACTGTCCTAGCTCTGAAGAAAACTCTGCCCTGCTGGAAAAAGCCCTGAAATATACCATGCACTGAGATAATCAGCTATCCTGTGCCAATGACTGTTGCTACAAGAATGGACTATGTCAATACCGTTATCTGAAACCTTTGTAGTCAACAGCAGCACAGCACAAATTGGGCAGAGGCATCTACTGGCATTGGAAGGAGGATGAGAGGATGGTCATTTACTATATGCCATTCATAACCGTACTTATGAATTGTCAGGATTCGGTAGATATCACCCTTACTATTATCTTGATTATGAATGAGTATGAATATCTCTTTAACGGACCCCACAGAGCTAATTACATGATCCTTGACCCTAGGAAGGACCATGTTGTTCAGATTAAGGATTGGATCAAGCAGCATTTTTTCAGCTCTCAGGAAGCTGGCTCAAGAATATTCGGCTTTGACATTATGAGAAAGTTCCCTAGCATTAGCTGCCTTCCTGCACACTTGCCTGGAGAAATCGTTTACCAAATGCCTCAATGTAATGGAATGGCATCTACGGCATCCAAATTGTTGAACTATTTCGCGCGTCCAGACATCCCTTTGTTTCCCTCCCTGCAGTTCACAGACTTCAATGTGAAATACATATACAAACCTTGTGTGCAAAGAGGAATATTTCCTGCGAATCAGTGCTTAGAAAGTCCATGATTTCGTATGAATGTGCCCCAACAAACTTCAGCTTGGGATTATAACGATACCAAGAGCAAACTGGTTTTTGATACTCCACAGAACACCGATCTTTTCTATTGACACACAGTCCCTGTACACAGACCAGTATAAAGTTATGAAGAACTTCAAACAGTAAACGGCATCACTTATAACACCTTTCAGGAAGCTGCTATCAACTTTGGTTTATTTGCCAGCATCGCTGGTACCGAACTTTGTTAACAAAACACTGTATCCCTGTATTACACTGCTTGCCATTTGCATTTCCACGATTGTCAACTGATCGTCAACATTCTCGCTCCTGCTCTTGATCTATGGAACAACTAGACAGATGAGCATTCCCTGATGACTTCAATATTCTCAGGACATGGGACATATATACCTCCAATCCTTCTGCAATATGAAAACACCTCTTGTAATATGTGGTACCAGTCTAGACAACTTCAATTTTCCTGACACAGGCCTACATAAACACATACTGGAAAATATCCATGAAACCTTTGGGCTAAGATTCAAAAAATTAGCACTCACCACAAACACTACTGATACCTCTATGAATACTCAGCAATCTGGTGTATTTGAAACAATATACACCACGATTTCGGATCCTCAGTGTCAAAATCTGATTTTCTACCCCGATGGCGCAGCTAGTTGCGGCAAATCTTTCATTTCATTGGCTCTGTGCACAAAACATTCCTCTGAACCTTGTATACCAGTCACTGCTAATACAACTCCTCTCAGTGTGACTATGTCGAAGAGAGGACAGACTGCTCATCCAGCTTTTGGTATTCGAGTAAATTATGTTCATCTCTCTGCCCTTTTTCCTTCCCTTCACCAACTGCCTTATCAGCATAACTCTGAAATTCTGTCAAATGTTAAACCTTACTCTCAGTGCAACCCCTACCTGGCTGTTACAGATCTCATCATTTGGGAAGAGATGACCCTGGCTTACAGATTAGCTTTAGAGTGTATCGACAAATTATTCAAAGGAATCATTGGAAATAATTCCACTTTCGGTGGTAACATGATCTTAGGAATGGGTGACTTTCCCCAATCAGCTCCAGGGTTCAGGTTTGGGGGGAATACCCAGAGAATTGACGATTCCACAGCGCCGTATTCCCCGTGGCATTCATTTTCACTTCTCCATTTATAGGAACCTATTCATAAAGCTTCCAACAGTGAATTTATCCAATCAGTTGATGACATCGTCCAACAATCTGTCTGAATTGACAAAACTGATATATGGTGTGATGAGATTGCTGATATTGATAATTTCATTGATGCGATCGTTTCTCCATATCCCCCTGAATTGCTGGCAAATCCTGAATGTTGAATCTGTAATTCTAATCTAAGTCCTCTTAACATTTACATGGATATATTGCACAAAGCAATGCTCAGCTGTCCACCAAAAAGCAAAGATCTTCCACAGTTCCACTCCTCTCCATTTACTCTCTAACCTTCTTTCAGTTACATATTGCAGGCATAATTTGAATAACAAGGTAGAAAGAAATCTGCCCATAGACCATCCTACAGCTATACTGGACTATCTGGCTCTTCAATGAGTAAATAGAGTCCCTACCCACCAACTCGAGATACAACAAGGTTGTACTTTTACCATAATGAAGCATCTTGACCTCAACAAGGGTCATGTCAAAAATCGACACGTATTGGTCTGGCATATGCACACAAATTGGTTCAAATTCAACATCTCAGTTGTTCTTCAGAATGTCTTACTTTCAGTATACTACACATACTGCTTGAGTTCAATCCTATTAACTTCCCTTGGACTATTCAGCATGCTCAATTTCTTCTCCAATTGGCTTATGCTACTATGTGCAATAGTTCTCAAGGTTCAACACTGGATGAAGTGGTCTTGATTCTCTGTTCAAAGGTTTTCTCACAGGGTCAACTATACTACAGGGTATATTACATTAGACACAGAGATGCATGTTGTAAGCGTTTGAGTGCAGAAAATGACACAACGGAGACCAGAAATGTTGTGTATCAAGAACTGTTGTTTCCTGGTTGAGTACTTATGAAGTTATCAATAAATGTGTCTTTTGACCTGAAACCCTGATGTGTATTCATCATACTAAATCCCAGCTATCCTTCACCAGCTATAATTGTCCAGTGGTATACATACCACTGTGATTACTACTGATACTACCTTGGGGTCCACTGCTACAAGATTACACAGTCCTTCAGCTACACCTGAGGATGTGGAATTATATATGAGTGTATATGATCACCTGATTGGCCAAGTTTTTTTGTCATCATAAACCTTGTCATTTGTTCACATATACCTAGTGCAGTCAACAATCTTACCAAATTTCAAACTGCTGGTTGAACGCCACCTAAGGTGGGGAAGCCATCCCCTGTGCTAGAATTGATATACAACTACTGATACAATTCAAAATAATACTATGTATCATAACAACAACACATTCAAATCATGATGTATACCATCTTGGCAATATGTAACTCTAGCACAACTTTCATAGTCTAACACCTCATTCTAAAATATACATACATTTATACTATGCTGAATACAGTTAGTAGTATAATATGTTGGTAATTCAAAATGCTACAGTAAATGTTATAAATGTTATAGAATCCTTCCCATTGCCATCTTCTAGAACATACAATACCAGAGCTGAATATTATACTCTAGAGTTTTCCACCATGTAATAAAGACAAATTGAATACCCAAATAATACCATGATTCTGGTGTAACAACAAGAGGAAACTATACTGTGTTGATAGATACTATTAGAGTGGTTAAGTATGATGAATAAATGTTCCAAAGTATTATGAAATATAATTTATAAGAAATACAATGGACTATGGCATTTTTATGCTGATGACTGCCAGATTTGCAGCAAACATAGCCTACCATGCTATGGCATATACTGTGATGGGCGTTCCAAACCCATTTAAATTATGATGTCCAAGGATAGTCGACCACATCAGAGGTGAACTGAAGTTAATGTCATCAATTGTGCAAGAAACAAAATGACTGCTGATTTATATTCATGCAGGTTGTTTCAAAATACTTCATTATAGAATTATTGCAAATTCTTTCCAGTATAGATGTTGTACAATGGGAATTCAATACAAGAAACAACAGAAGAAGACAGTACAATTTTCATTTAGTATAGTAGAATCAATAAAGCAATTGTTGTCCAAAAAAATGAAAACACAGAGATATCAACAAAATAAAATATAGGAGAAACTATAATATAATTGATTTCTCGTTCCTGCTAATATTCCAATCTGAGGTCATCGAAGCTCACCTGCATTCAGACTACCACCAGCTTTCAATTTGATCACTATTTTAATATAATGTCTAGTTTTAATAGCTAAATGTGACAACCCTAGAAATGGATAACTTCAGATGATTTAAGTTAAGGTGAATTAAATTGTACCATCGCTCAAACTATAAACACAATCCAGTATAAAGTGAGTATTATCATGTTATATTCCTCTGACAGTTAATAGCTCCACAATTGATCTTTGAAATAATATTATCTTGTTGCCTCAAGCTTCAGGACATTACCTATGATAAACTCTCTGTGTTGAATGGATTCTTTTACAATATGCCTTCGTATCATTTAGAGACTTCATATGGACTTCTAGTTTGTAAGATTTTCAGAAATGACATCGCCATACATGGAATGACTCATGGACCATGTTGTTGATCCATATCTTAATCGATATATTAATCCAACAAGATATATATTATTAAATTGATATTTGGACTTCTGCTTGTCTCATAGTCAGTGGTATAATCTTTATCAAGAGAAATGTGAAACAAAGAGAGATATACAGATGAAAGAGAGAAATAGAAATATGCAGATTTTCTGGCTTTGTCAACTCTGCAGGCAATGACAATTCCCATTTAGATGCCAACACTGCATAACTCAATTTTTAACTGATTTGAATCTGACTATACTCAATAGTGTATATATTATCATTTTGGGTTCTTCAACTCCCCTATTTTCTTGAATTCAATATCACCCATTCATACTGGCATCTTTGAGATCACCCAGTCAGCTGCACTGCAAAATTGATAGGAAACTGGGATTTCTGGGATTTTATCAATATTCAGAACCGGTTACATCATTTTGGCTTGTTGTTTCCCAAGTATTCAGATTGGTTAAGTTGTCTGTATACATTCTATGGTGCTTATTGGTGGAACAGATACTGTGCAACACTACAATTCCAAAGTATTCTGTTATGAAGCAAACCAAATAGTCACATCAACAATACATACTTTTATCTTCAGGATCCTCTTGGTGTTTGTGGGAGTTTTTGGATCAGATTCCTACAAGGATCATATCACAGAGTTCACTGTCTGTAGTCAGTAACTTTCAGGTCAATCTGCAAGTACTGGCAACCAATCTGTGATGATACAAAATAACTTCGGAATCAAGGAAACCAGTGTGAGACTACTGTGGAATACCGGCAACAAATTTGGAAAGTTATTTAATTTCTGCAAAACAGTGCTGAAAAAATCATACATTTGATGGACTCACTCCTCTTGGTTATGGACATTTTATTCACTACTGATTGATCAACTGAATTGAATCTAACATATTCAGATTTTCTGCTCATCTAAACAGTAATCAAGTATTATATCTACATATCAATCTACAAATATTCTTTCAAAGCTTGCGGTGGGTAATTCTTGAGTGCAATTTGACCAGCAACCAGGGAGTGTCATTTGGGTGACCTTCAGAGAGTGAATTGGAATTTGTGATCACAAATGACTAGTGATGCACCCAGGAGTGTAATCAAGTGCACTTGGATGTGCACTTCAAGACTATAATTATGGAATATTCACAAGGTACGGGGAGGTAACAATAATGTACCCATGAATGGCATAATGGCGTGAGGTTGGTGATACAGTTGGATGCATTGACGGTGTACACTTAGAGCGAAACCTTGATGTCATGGTCATGAAAGTTAGAAGATTCACCTAAAAGGTATTAACATGGGAAGTTGGAGATGCACTTGGATGCTAAAATCACATGAGTTAACAGAGAGACTTGACAACCATGATGATGTAAACTTGGATACCATGTACAAGGGAGATAGGAAGTCAACTAACAGTAAGTGATGGTGTGAATGTTTATATACATCTGAAGGCCGTGATAATGAAAATTTGGTAATGTACTTAGAGGTCACAATATAACCACGTTTAGAGATATACTTGGTGGGCATCAAGGTCTAAATGAAGATATGCACTTGAACTCTTGGACCATCTGAAGAAGATATCATTGGAGAAAATGAAATGGGAGGCAGTTGATCAAGAGGGTGAAGAAATAAATGCTGACATTCCATTCAGTTGTAAACTCACATGAGCCACACTGTAATGAGAGTTCACATTGCATTTGAATTCCTCAAACTTTTAGTGGAGTCAGTCTATTAGTTGAGATTCATAACAGAGGGGGATGCTTTATTGAAAGGTTAATGTGTATTCATGAAAATATCAGAAGACTGGCTGAGAATGAAAAATTGTCAAACTTGGGTAGATAACTTGGTTGGCGATAACTCATCATCATTGTATCAGGAGGTAGACATGGATGACTCAACATCGTATTTGCCAGAGATGTAAGAATTGTAGATATGGAATAGGCCAAGGAGGATGGAAATGGGAACAAAATAGGAGAATATGATACAATGTTGAAAAGAAGAGATAATGGCAATTGGATCAGTTTTGCAATATCTTGTATTGGTGTTGGTGCCTGCCAGGTCAGAGACTGTATTTCCTTAATCATGCAGATAAACCAATAGTGCAATATGACATTGACTTAGGTCTCTGGTTCCTATTATAATTTTCCTCATCCCCTCCCATCTTCGCATTCCATCTGTTGATGTCACATCTAAGACTCTACCCTCACCAGGAAATAAGAAGCTATTTCATAGCCATATATCTCCTGATATATTACTATTTGTTAACTCTGAGTATTACATTTACCCAAGATCAACTGTGTTCTACTCCTAGCCAGTCTGTTATCCCTTATTACTCTTTTCTCATCTCTCATCTCTCATCTTATATTGCTTATTTCATTTTTCTCCGCATACCTTGGTATGCTCTACTCTAAACTTGCTTATAGTGATTATTAAACAACTAAACAGAGTCTGCATGCCTATCTGATATCTCTCAAAATTGACAGCCTCCAGATTGACAGCCTCCATATAGACTACCTGCAAGTATGTTTCTGAATTTATCTGACTACTCTCTCCAAGTTCATTTGTACACTAGCTCTATCACAGCCACCAAGTGTATCTCAAAGTGAATGTGACAAACAAACTCAACAGTATTCCCAAACTTACTGAATTATGGTCTCCAAGTGTATAACTGAGTTTACTGGATCATAGACTCCAAGTTTGCAAGATCTAACCCTACAATTGAATTCCTAAACTCTGTTGATTACATGGTCCAAGTTGGCATAATTATGGCCTTGAAGTGTGGCTACGGAATAGCTCAATTATAGCCTTGAAGTATATCATGACCTTCCCTCAATTATAGCATCAAGGCTTGTACATTCAGAACCTCCATGGGAATCACATAGTTGACCGAATTGCCATCTCCACATGCCCTTCCCATTCTGCCAATACACCAACTGCTACAATACCAAGGATATGTCTATATATCAATAGATTTAAACTGAGTATACATGTTATGCTACAATATAGCAAATCTTGATGCAATTGTAAACTACCAATATATACTGTAAATTTATTTGATATATAAAATAGCTTGTAGTTATGGAGCCTGAGACTTTAAAAGTAAGTGGTGTGAGAATACAGCATCAAGTTTAAGATATTCTGCAGACATGCCAACCAGTTTCAGCTGCTCTGGAGATTTCTAATTACATATGTCAGATATCAATACATTATTGCTATGTTGCTGTATGGATTGGTATTTCAATGGGTCTCAAAGCATTCTCTGGGAGCATTTGGAAGCACATATTGTACTGCTGTGGCAATCTGGAAGTGTCTACAGTACCTTAGATGTACTTGTGAGTGTGATTGAAGTGTCTACACGGTTTTAATACAGCTTCTGGACCATTTTGCATTTTGTTAATGCCAGAGCAGAAGCAATCAAGGCTTGATAATCTTGGAGTATGTTTAATTGTTAATATGCAGTATATCTAAACTTTCAGTCAAAATCAGCAAGTTGCTCTCTCCCAGTTGCCACAATTGCAAATATATAAATATTGACAAATTGATGAGAAATAGCCTATGTGGATGGCAACAAAGATGTATCTGATTGTAAGTTGCTAAGTCAATCAATAATGGAATCATTTACTGCAGAATCTGTAGTATGTACTATGTTATGAAATAAGTAAGCCAAATCACTTTACCAAATGGCAGATAAACTAAACTGGGTAATTGGGTTGATACATCATGACATAATAATTAGTTCTGAAAAGTATATCAAATTTGATATATCTGTCTCTAATGTACCTAAATAATTACCATAGGTATTCAGTTTATTCAGGCAATTTATAATATTGTAGGTTATTATCAGTCTTGTAGTTCCAGTACATATCAAATTGTACTATTTTCACCATTTATCACAGTTCAATTGAGTCCCTCCAATCTGGGTATCGTTTGCAGTTGACGTTTCATTGGAGATTCTTATAATATCACACTTTTATCAAAGTTGATAATAGAACATATATTGTAGCATAGTATAAAACCTATCCCAATTTTGTAATTTCGATAATAAGGCTCAGTTTCAAATCATCTGACTAATATCATAACTTCTTTTGTATTGGTCTTAACACTTAGGTATAATGATGAAATATTACTCTAATTGCAGATTTCCCTAAGATGCAGCCGTAATATCATAAACAGATAGATCAGAATATATAATATTTTATAGAAGTAATTCTCATATCTTGTCAAGCTATTGGAAACTATACTATTGTTAGCTGCAATATTTTGTCTTAACTGCAGGTGAAAAAACTGTTACATATCTAGATCTCAACTGGCTTCATTCAACTAGTAATAGAAATTGGTATTATTATTGCCTGCCAACTACACACTTCCACTGAATTTGACATGCTATATCATGTGGTCTTCACATTGTTGTGGACTACAGTAAACGATTCAGGTCAGGATTTGCGGTTGGTACTGATTCCTATCCTGGACAATCATTTTCACACTGTTGGCAGATGGTGGACATTAGTTATTGAGTGATTGAAGCTCCTGCGACATATGTTGAACACGTTCATTCAAGGTTTTCAGCTTTGCAACATTACAAGAGGTCACACGAAGGTTGAGTCGACTAGCTAGGTAGCGATGCAGAGGTCAATCGTGCCGAGACCAGGTAACCTAGTCAGTATGCTTGAACCGAGCCGCAAAGAGGCACACCTTATGTACACATCTGAACCTCCCACAACTACCTCTGGTCCATGCAACCCAGCAGCAGCCCCCAAAATGAAGAATAGAAAGAAAAAAATAAAACTAGAACCCAATCAATTCTTTCCCCTGTACTTCAACAGCCGTATGAAACCCCATAAATCCGTTTCTTAGCATTCCAACATCTATGTACAGACAAAGAGATGGTATTTTCAATGGAAATGTCGCAGGTTATCTCTCCAGGTGCCGTTCAAACGGGCAAATAGTTGGCTGTCTGGTTCGGGATACTGAAGCCACTTTGTGATATATTTTAGAGTGTTGGCGGAAGTGCCCTGATACTCAAGAACAGCATGAACCTCATACTCCAGATCCTTGCTGGTCATCGTATGCAATGGTGGTGGTGGTGGTGGTGGTGGTGGTGGTGGCGGAAGCTCTCGGCTGTAATCCACAGGATCTTGTCTCAGACAGGAGATGTTATAAACATTGGGTATTTTCCTATAAGCTAGGGCATTCAACCTGAAAACATTCACGCTGATGGCTTCGGTGATGCCAAATAACCCACCAAATGGCTAATCAAACTCTCAGCAACTCAGACTGGCCAACTGAGATTTAGTAACATTTGAATAGCTGATCAGGAGGAGCCTGGTGTCGAGAATAACTGAATCTCCTACTTTGAAATTGGACGGCCAGCAAGACTTATTAGCTTACACAATCATCCTTTATTTCCCTTCCTCCAACCACTCTCACAATAGTTGGGGATGTGACATCAGCTGATTCGGCAATCGTTCTGCTTCCTGGCTGATTTTCAGTTGACGGCGGGCCCTCACAGTCAGTAACTGTTGATCAGTTGGCATCTTCGGCACGAACTCGATACGGGCCTGAAACTGAGAAGTCTAGAGATACTGATGGTACACTGCGTTGCAGGTGAATTCAGCAAATGGTATTAAGTGGTCCCACTTGTGTGGGCACTGAGCCAAGTAAACCTTCAAATAATGTTTGACAACTGCATTCATGTTCTCCACATGGCTGTATGTTTGCAGATGATAGGCACTACTGTGACGGCATTTGATTCCTTGTTGGGCCGTCAAGGATCCCAAACAATCTGAGATACAGCACATATCACTATCAGAGATAATATCATCCGGAATTTACCTAATTCGAACCCACTCGTCATTACACTCTCTGGTAAATGCATCTGCAGTTAGATCCATTTCCCTGGTTGTTTTCCAATACACTGTCTTTGTTAGTGGATCGACAATCATAATTATGCACTTGTCGCTGTCTCTGACTGTAGCTGGTAATTTAGTAGTGAAGTCGATATTAACCTTTGAAGCCCATATCTCCAAAATTGTTACTGGTTGCAGCAAGCCATATGGGAGTTGGTTGGAATACTTGACATGGTGGCAAGGGTTGTGACCTTGAGCCCATGCCCATATGGACCGAGTTGGAAGCAGCCAAAAACACTGTGATGCAATGGCCGCCAATATTTTTTGAGCTCAATTGTGTCCCCCACCAACCTGAGAGTCTGGAGATTACGAGATAACGTTGCTCCACATGTCCAATGGGATGCACAGTGCCCCAGTATCGCTGCAAAACGGCAGGCCATGATCAAGTCACAACAGTCTTGGTGAAACCATGTTTTGCCAATGGCGCATTTCTTTCGAACTCTCAGATGCCAGATCTCCCATGATGGAGGTCACACCGGCTTCCTTGCAAAGGACGTCGACAACTGCACTGATGTATGTGACTTCCGCCTGTGACACACACACCTCTTGCTTCCATTTCTCTGTGCCGATGATCTGGACATCCATGGTACTTGTGGTGATGGCGGAAGTTGGCATTGCTGAAACTGGATGGAGAATTTTGCTCAACACATCCACTACCTGATTCACCGCTCCTGGCAGGTACTTGATGAGCAGTGGATCTGCTGCAGTTCATCCAGGTGTTGCCATTGGCGGCTAGAAATTTTCGGCAGGCTCAAGATATGCTGCAGCGACACATGATCTGTGTATACCGACGTATGTTGAATGCTAATGTCAGGCTCCGAGTGGATTAAATTGTCCTGCATCACCAACAACTTGCATTCCTATGCAGCGTAACACATCTAATTGTCATGTTAAGTTCAAATGAAGAAGCCCAGCTGCCGTTCCACAAGCTGGCCCTACAGTCCTGAGGGTTGGTTTTGAGCCAGGACGCCTGAAATGGCCATGTCTGAAGCATTGGTGCACAGAGTGTAGTCGCAGTCAGGATTGTGTAGTACCAGCACCAGAGCAGACGCCAAATCCCTCGGAATATCATCGAACCATGCCTGATGTCTCTGAATCCACCGAAAGGTGCTCATAATGGCTGTTACAGCATATAACACAGTGGTCTGGTGCGCGAACTTGTGCTTAAACCATCTATGCTTCTCGGCCAATCCCCGGATCGACCAAAGTTGGGCTGTGCTTGCTTGTTCTGACCAGTCATTGATGCCTGCGATCTTCCGGTCCTCTGTCTGGATAACTCTTGAATTGACCTTTAAACCAACGAACGACATCTCAGTCGCTGGAAAGATGCGTCTCCTCAATTTCAACCAGAGATGCGCTGCCCTCATTGCTTCCGGGATAGTGTCAACATGCATTGTTTCTTCGGCCAAACTTTGAGAAACAATCAATACGTCATCCAGTTATACTGTTGCGACCCTGTTGCATGGGCCCAAAACGCAATGCATGGCACGCATGAACACTGATGGCGGGTTTGCCCGACCAAACAGATTCAGCGTCCACTCATAGAGGCCATCCAGAGCGACAAATGCTGTCGTGTGCCTGTCATCCGGGTGTATGCATAACTGGTGGTAACCTCTGGCTCGGTCCAGTGTGGTAAACACCCTGGCACCGTGTAGCCTGTCAACGAGATCTTCTATCTATGGCAGTGGATACTGGTCTCTGGTGGTGATCGCATTTAAGCCTCTGTAATTGACGTACATCTGAAGTCCCGAGGCAGTAAGTGTGGTAAGCAACATTCCCTGTGCTGCACACTGGATGTGGCTGTCAGTAACCCAACCTTTGGCCAGTAACTCGGCAATCTGGGTTTCTAACTCCAAGCGCTCCGAATGTGACACCGGGTATGGCTGGGTATGCGGCACCTTAGCTGTTGGGTCGGTACCATTGCATCAGTCATATTTCGAAGCTGGAGATACTCTGATTCGCAGTGTACAGGGGTCAACAAATGCCTTCCTGCGGCGTAGCGGCCGTGTTCCAAGGTCTGCAGGGTTGTGTGAAGTAGCCTCCTCCTCCTCCTCCTCCATTACCTTGTCAATATGTTCCTGAACATAGACGATAATGATCTCTGATGATATTAAGCTGGTGACAAAGGATGAGGAAACCATATTGATCTCTGATCTACGGGCCGCTGTCCTGCAAATGGCCACAAAGTTCTCTCAATTGTCCTTGTCGAGGTCGCAGACCTCCAAGTGATGTCGTGACCATTGTTGCAGGAAGGCGGAAGCCTTGCTTCAAATCAGTCCTATAAGGCTTCAGCCTATGTCAAGTATTAGCTTTAAGATCGATGATATGCAGATTGGCTGCCATCCAATTTTTACCCACAACTTGGTCAAAGATGCCTCCGAAATTGGAAATCTTGTGTCACCCAAACATTTCAACTCCATTGCCGGTGATGCCTCTTACTGATTCAGTGAGCCAAACTTGCCAGCTATGCCCCGCTGCCTGCTCTTCTGCTGTGACAGAGATGCTTATGTGCCTGCAAAGTAGAAGGTTCAATCCCAATGAATTGACATAAGCGTGATCCACTACATGATGGGTGCCGCCGCAATCAAACGCGGATTAAGCTGGATGAGTGTCATTGCTGGTGGTTGAGACGGACGAGTTAAAATGCAGCATGTCAGAATCACGCGACCTTGGAAGAGTAGAAGTCTGATCATCCGTCACGCTGCTCATGTACAATTTTGCTTGCCATAGCATGCTTCATTGCCTTCCCCCAATTCCTTACTCAGCAATGTTTTCGCTTTTCCTATAAAATTCTGTGTAGTAGGAGGCTCCACCACTACTCCCAATTGCCATGTCCCTGGCCATTCGTCTCATCCCTAATCTACCGCTCCACTGCTGAATTCTCTCCATCAGCGTTGGTACTTGCATTCTCCACCACAGTCAGCTAGATGTTACTGATGCTCCTGGCCACTGATCTGGCCGAGGTTCCTGAGCCTCCATGACCAGTATCGATGTAATCACGACCACTGTCCCATCTGCTGCGGTTTCCACCAGTTCTTGCCCAGAAAGCTTGGCTGCACCCCCAGGTATCTGCAGTCACACAATTACGTGCCTCCTGTCCACAACCATTGCAGCGGTAGCATCTGGTGTTGACTTTCGCTACTGTATGATCCATTGTGTCAGGATGAACAGGCGCTGGAACAGTGGCTGTGTTACGCAGGACAAAGTTGGTGCCATGGTTCCCTGGAGTAGCCATGATAGCCTGATGTGAAGTTGTACGTTCCGAGAATTCACTGACCATCTCGTTAGCATTGGCCAACGTTCAAGGGGTACCAGGCTGCAGGATCTTTTGCATGCAGCCTGAGGCAATGATCCGAGCTGCAATTGCCTCAGGCAGCGTTGAACAGTACCCATTGTATATCGGATCCTTGCACATTATAGTGGTCTCTGTTTGCAACCTGCTGATAAGCTCGGAGAAGCTCTTGTTACAGTGCAGAACTTCTCCAACCTCTTTCGAATAGCATAGCACACAGATATCCTTTTGAAATGCAGTAATGGCAACTTCTTGGACGAAATGATGGCCAAAAGCGGACTCCAAAGTAGCCACATCACTAGTGCATAACTGCCGCCTGCAGGAGGAATGACATTGACACCTTGCTGAGGAATCCAGTGTGCTATCCAGCTGAATACCTCACTATCCATGAGTCGCCAGGCTCAATCAACGCTCTTGTCCAAATCTGTGGTACCCATTACCGCTCCACCTTGGCATACCCAGTGCTCGATCTTGCGAAGGATCGGATTGAAAGTATCCAACTTGAGGTCCCGGGTAAACAACGGAGGCTGATACTGATTTATGCGGGATTTTGAAATGGACCCTCCAACACCCCCATTGCCATCCGCAGCAAGAGGAGCTGTTCTTTGTAAAGAATATGAACCCAGCCATTGCCAGTTTCTGCCTCTGCCAGCGCGGTATCTCGCGCCGTAGCGACTGTGCCCAGCTGTGCCTCTAGTGACTGTGTGCGATTGATACGGCCTCAGAGGGTGTTGGATGGGGAGGAGCAGGACTGGTACATACTTTTGTAGCGCTCGGTATGTCCTTGGCAGCTGATTGCTGTAAAGTCGGCAAAAGCAGCATTCGGAGGCATGTGAGCCGTTCCTTGAAATTATCGAATCAGGGTGTTATCATTGGCTACTCCTGGGAGAGGCCAGCCAAAACCTTCTTCTTCCATTGTGATTAGTGATAGTTCTTAAAGTTACTCAGAATGGCTACGCCCAACAAGGCTGGAACACAGTCCCAGCCAACCAGAATACTTAGTGTAAAGCATGCAATTGTAGGATGCGAAATTCAACCATTTGTCATAGTAGGCACAGAATGAGAACGTTGCTTCCTCATTGCAGTTATCCATGCGGAATCATTGTAGCGTCAGGTTTCTTTCAAAAACACCCAGCAAATCTTCGGCCTCACTGCTACTTCGCAAGATCCCAGTATTTGATAGCTGCTGAGTGTCTTCTAACTGACAGAAAGAAGTATTGAGAAGTTGAAATCAGTTAAGTGGTCATGAGGAGGTGGAGTCTATTTGATAGCTAGCGATGTGGAGGTTGATCATGCCAGGACCAGAATACCAGGACAGTGTGCTTTAGCAGAGCCGCACAGAGCCGCAGCTTATGTTCACGTCTGAACCTCCCACACAGTATAACAACTCATGCAAACAGCTGATGCAGCTTATTTAGGTACTCTAACTTTTGAGACAGGGCAATATGGTTTGCCACAGGAAAATTGAAGCCAGTACTGTCAACTTTCTATATTGTCACAAACAAAGACATATTTGGCAAATCTTGGAATTGGTATAGTATTTTTGTTTAATCTATATAGTTGCTTTTCAAATTCAGGTGGAATATATTCAAATAGACCACAAAATACTTTATTAGCCACTACAGCAAATGGTGAACTGACAAAGCATTTAAACGGAAAAATAATGTATGTGTTGCGGAATTGGATCGGTGGATGCATTGTGAATATGTACGGGAGTGTTATTAGTCTTTGAGCTGGAATTCACTTCTGGCTCTGGTTCCTGATATGCTGTAAGATTCTTGTGTGGCATTGACTGAGATTTATCTCTCAGCTATAAGAAATTTGGCACATCTACTCAACCACCATATAATCTCTTTTTATACCACTGTGCATTACAATCACAGCAATGCTTTGTATCCTTCTCAAGTGATATATTGTAAGCCAGGCATTATCTGTCGACCCTTCATGGTTCTAAAGCAACATGAATAGTTTGTCTTTCCAGTCTGTATTTCAGTACAACCATGTCTTCAACAGTCAATTACAGAATGAACAAGTGCACATCCATTATCAGCATTCACTATTATAGATATTCAGTATTGAATTCTAATGCCAACTATCTTGAAATTTTCTCTAGCTTCAATATAATGACCTGTCTCATATCTTATATTTTTTTGATATTCTAGGTCTCCAATATGGATAGTATTAACCCGACTTTCCACTAATAACTGATGTGCCTTGAGGTACTGATTTTCAATAACTATAATATCTATTTAATTCTTAGAAGCATATGAAAAGAACCACATCATCAGTTAACACCAATTAACAATGGAATGGCATTCTGGTGTAGCAGTAACTTGAAGGTTGAGTTTATATCTAGTGTCCATCACATTTTGAAAACCAAGACTATTTTTGCTTATCCACTGCTGAGAATTGTCTAAAATCCCAAAATCTAGACATATTTGGAGTAATGGCTATAACTGGAAAGTTTTGGTAAGGAATTAAGATTCTTATAGTACTAAGTAAATATTACATGACTATGCTGATATATTTTTGATTGTGTTGATATTTTCATTTGACAGATTGGTATTTTCCTTATCTGAAATATTTACCAATCAAAACTCTATTGCATATGTATTTTGCTTAGTGATATTCTTTATTCTATCTGTAAGTACCACAAAGTAGAGATATAATTCCAGGTACTACACGCTCAGGGCATTTTAATCATAAATTTGATCAATTACAACCTGATACTTATTCTCACTGAGATTAACCCATTTCTTACGATGTTTTCCCACGTAAGACATATCTCCATTTGTAATTGCCAACCCATTCATGGAGCCAGGAATGTTAAAAACTAACTGTGACCCACAGGTTTGGCATTGTCCACTGAATCCTTCTCCACTGTTTATTGATAATGATTAGTATCTTCTTAGCTTTAAATCAGGAAATAAGAATCATCCCAGCTGGTACCATTATATGCTTCAAGATATTCTTGACTATCACCATGTTGGTTTCTGTCTTGAGTACAATCTGCATTGACATTGGTGAAATTTGCACAGCTGGCAAACTTCCGCAGCCCATGTCTATAGCAGCCGCTGTTGTAAAATGATAATATCATTGATGATGGCAGCACCTTGGCCAGCAAGTGTAGATGGGTATGTCATCCTGGCGTATCTTGCATCAAGCACACCAACTAGTGTTCACCATTGATATGGTGCACTGCTCATAGTACTGTGCAAGGTATAATCGAATTCCAAGAAATGTGTGATGATTGCAACTGTCTGCCTTACAAACTCCAATTCTGCTCTTCACTGGCTCCTCAGGCGCACTAAGTATGGTTGCAATGAACTGATGCTAAGTGTACCAAATGTGATAAGGTTTCACTCATTTGCAATATTTCAGTGACAGACCAAGTGGGACTCATCTGTTTGTCCTATATGATCATCTCTGCACCTTATGGAGTGTACTAAGACCGTGATAAACCAGCGAAGCCATTGTGTCACCACTTAAAATTGACATCATAGTAGTGTCACTACCAAGTATAATGGGGAAAACTGTTCATCCATCAGGCAAGGATTAGTAGGATATACAAGCAATACGTAACGAGATTCAAATATCTAGAGAAATCTCATCAACACTGATACTGACACTGTTGATACACTTTCCTCCCTAACACAATAAACCTCTGCCACTGAATCACTGACTGTCTGACTCTGATAGTCCCTCACACCTTCTGTAACATACTCTCTGACATGCTCTCTCTAGCAATCTGACAGTAATACTCTCTGACACATTCTCTTACACATGCTCGCTCCAACACATTCTCCTGGTCACACACTCTCTGACATGCTGTTGCAGCCATGCTCTGACACACTTTGTCTGGCAGAATTTTCCTGATATGCTCTCTGTGTCACCCTCCAACATGCTCTCTCTAATACTCTAACTCACCATTATATATTGGAAAATCTGACAAGAAACAATATCTGACAATACCAGAAAACTTGCCTGCATTTTGCATGATCAATCATCAGTCCACAACAATGCTTATATATGTTTGTTATCAGAATCCAGTTGTTTGACTGGCATGTACAAGAGATGGTGCATTGAGGGAGAATATCATACTGTATGCTTCACCACTGCAATGTAGTTCCAATACCACAGCAGTGTAACTTTTGCTTTAATTTTTAGTGTACTCCACTCCAATCTATATACAAGTACATCCAGTCCATCCATGTCTACAATGAGTTGTTAACGATGATCAGGGTTTTTAGTACTGGCAACAGGTACAATAGGTTTTTGTTTGAGGATCTGGTTGAGTGACATTTAACCTTGTTTGGTATCCACAATAAAACGACAAATTTGACAATATTAGAGTGTAGCAAATGCAGTGGGAAGGTCCATGTGATTATCTTCGGAAGACTGTGCGCATACTCTGTTGTCCATTGGATTTTCGCATCAGGGATCAACTCCATCGCAGGTCTCTTGCTGTGTGTATGTACCTCACACTGGGGAATGTTGACTGCTAGTATGGGGTCAAGCTTATCTGACATGTCACAACTAATGGCGTTTTGGTACAGAAACCCATGTTGCGAATGGTGCTGAGAAGTAAAACAACATTTTTGGGGAAAGACCCAGCTACATGAACTGCATATAAAGGAGTACATAGTGGAAGGGATAGGTTGCAAATGAGTCCTACTGCCCATGGAAATAAGTGTAATGAGGCTTCCATCATGTATCCCAATGCTGTGAATCCAGCTTACCTCAAACAGGCTTGAATCCTTGCCTAACGTGCTGTAGACTGTGGTACCATGCACTATCTTTCGCCCATGATGTATCCTCGTGTGGAAACATTGGCTTCTGAGAACCGTTTTTGTCTTCCCTACAAAGAACAGCATGAGCCAATATTTCAGCTGTGAACTAATGACCATTTCTAAACCATGCAACCCCTCACTTCCTTCTGAATTTTGTTCTGTTTGGCTATCAAAAGAATAACTGACATTAGTGCATCATACCTATTCCACCTGTCTCTTCTGACTTGCATCATATTTCTTCAGAAGCTCCACACTGCACTCTACAGTGCTAGCTCCACTGGATCGACTTGCATATTCACATCACCATAACAATATGTATTCAAGTGGTCATTCCTTCAATTGTGGGTCAGACCACATCTAGTACTAGTGTTATTATAACACATCCAATCCTCACCATTTCACTCAGCTTAAACAACCTCAACATGATAACTTTCATATCCACTCAGCGATCCTCGTATGCACTCGGCGATCCTCATATGCACTCAGTGATTCTCATATCCACTCAACAACCATCATTATGGCACCACTACAAGTTCCCCTCATATGGCCTACTGGCTATTTGAACTGAACCAGAGGAATCAGCACCTTATTGAAGAAGATGACTACCGAGAACAGAGATTCTGTGTGTAGTCAGCTCACAATCACCAATCGCCTTGCAGCAGTCCAGCAGGGGAAACCAATATGCAACATATCCACAATCTCTTCGTACACCAACAATACATTTTACCCTGATGTGTGATGTATCTCAATGATGGCTGATAATGTTAGTAAATCTGACTCTAACATCGAATCTCTGACATTGAGTATCTGACATTGACTCCCTAAAATTGAGTCTCTGGCACTGAGTCTCTGACATGGACATGACAATTGAATGGTTACTGACATCTGCAAGATGCTTGCTGAAGTCTCACAAGATATCCTACAACTTATACTGGAGCGGATGTTAAATGATGATGATGCCTATAGAATGCAATGACTCATCTCATCCTTACAGAGAGATGTCACACAAAGGGCAACCACCACACCCAAGACTGCCCCTTCTAGCTCCGCTTAAAATTGAAAGACCGCAATGTGCCCTGCTGTACAACCAGAACCACAGCTAGCCCCATTGCAAAAGTGAAGATCACATCGACTCCTCCATTAGATCATACTGTAGTGACCTGTATGAAACAGATCATTCATACTTTAGATATTTGTACTGGGTTTCCTATACCCACAATTTCAAGCTCAGTCTCATTGTAGATAAAGGGAGATCTGGTAGCATGGAGAAGTAGGACCACCAGTTGAGGCGGTACACAAATGATGGTATCATCCATGGTACTCTCTCCTATGATATTGGCAGTTCAGTGGTATTTGCTGTCTTCTATATTCGATCATTTTCAGGTCAACAGCATAGTAAAATCCCTTCAGCAACTAATTTTCAGACGGAATAATGCATGTGATCCCATGGCACATTCCGTTGTAGATCTCAACGACATGCAGTCTGAATGTACTAGCATCAGTTCACCTTCTCACATGGTGGTAGGAGGCACCTCACATCGTAGTCGTTACCGAAAAGCTTCATACGACCATATTGATCGTGTTGTTCCGTGGATGGAAGATAATCACCCAGTAGGTATTGCAGAGAAGTGGAAGAAGCCTCAAGTTCTGAGAGACTTTACAAAGGATCCTAAGGTGTGCCTGTGGTATCACCAACATGTCGCCTTGATTACTGTGCAATATGAACTAGCAATATACTTGAGAGCTGTTGACTACAGTTTGGCAAGCACAAGACCACTCAGGGTGATAGTCCATTGTCCACATTTGCATTGATTTACACTTCATTAGATGAATAGTTCTGGGACAACTGTCCAACATTCACTGATATTGATATTTACCATATGATTACATCCCTTGCCATCTACTAGGCAGTTATGGTGGATTACACCGACAATTAATCTTGATAAATTACCACCAACCCCCACAACCTGGAGCAAACATCATCCACAAGGGTGACACTCAAGGAGGGAGATCACAAGCCCTGACTTCTTAACATACTGAACAGTTATGAAAATGAAATCATTGGTGATGAATTGGATTCTATGGAAGAGGAGGAAGAGAATGAGGAATGGAAGCAACCACTACCAGGAATGCTGGACAACCAACACGATTCCTAACCGGGGATCTTGCACAGTACTAACAACAAACCACCAAGAAATTCCCCCAGCCATACAATTGAACTAGAAGCATCAGCAAAAACTAAATTTCCTTCATTGAATTTCTTCAGTTTATTGTACCCACATACTCAAACAAATGAAATCGAGGTTTCCCTGAAGTATACCATTGCTTTATTTTTCCAGAGTGTTTTTTGGGTTGTCGCGATGCTGTTTTCCAGAGTCACGACCAGTGTACTGACATTTGAGATTTTGCCAATGAGCACTTGATGAACGGTTCACACTTGCTTTGGCAATATCACAATTCATCTCTCGGCATGGACCAACATTGCCCAAATCAATTTTCCCTCGCGATGGTGGTAGTACTCACTCCATACCTTGAACGAAGCATGTACTTCTTGTTTTCAAAGACCCTCATGGCTTAATTTGACAAATGATATTTACCATGCAGAAGTGGTTCGTGATATTTAATTTTTGGATACACGATCGTCAGTCTCTTGCTGTTCTCCCGTTGGGGGAGGGTAATGCATCATCGCGATTATGATTTCATGCATTTTGTATCAGACTTCAGTAAACCATCAATTCAATTACATTTACTACTATTATGATATATCGACGAAACCTAGAACTAAATAGCACACAAAGGGAATCCTAAATCCGATCACTGACACCATTCCTAACCACCAAGCGACATCACACCCGCTACAATCATATTCCATTGAGTAATCCCTTATTCTCAAGGCCGGTCATGTTGGTCATGATGGTGATGTTGTTGCTGTTGCGGTTGCTGTTGCTGCAGTGGACGGGCTGGCTGCTGCTGGCGATGGCAGACCCACTGATCGGTAGAACAGCTGAGAATTGCATGCTAGCTTCAGTAGCAGCAACAAAGCTGCTGAGACAATTAAAATAATTTTCGGGCTGCTCTTTCAGCTCCTCCAGGATGTACTCAAGGAAGTCCTCATCACAGCTGCCCTGATCGTTGTGAAGTTGTGCAATCGCAGGGTCCATACAAGTTGAGTGGATCCTTCGGCGAATCGTGCTGCGGGTAGTGTCATTTATTTAGGCTGGAACCTTTGCCAAGGAAGAACGAAAATCCGCGTCGAGATGACGAAATACATCTGTGCATGCATTACTTACCGCATGATTGATGTTTCTTATATCGCACTTACACTGTGCTCCACCTCCTGGACTGAACTCTGGTGGGACCCTAAACTCGCCTGTAGTCAATGCTGACAGACAATGGTGGTTGGTTGTCACGGTGAGGGCAATGAATGTCGGGTTGATTTGATCAAATAATGATCTATCTTCCATTACCATTTGTCGTATGCCATAGAAGTATGTACAGTAAATACAATGCACAATTTAAGTTGCCTCGAATCGTAACTTACACTCCTAAATTGATCGTCAAGACAATGATTAAACAAGAAAGGAACTTTGAACTTACCTTAGGAGTGTTTGTGGGGCATGCAAACCTGTCCTTGGCCAAGAGCCAGGCTACCATTTTGCGGATCTCTGTAGGCAACTGTGTGTGTGATCCTGAAATAGAGTTGATCGAGGTCGTACAGCTGTATACCATTGCGTCATGGGAGGAAGTAATCTTTGCGAGAGCATGATGCACAATGTCAGAGATGAACAGAATTGTTGAGAGGTTTCATTTACCACTGAAATGTAGGCACGTGGAGGGTCTGAGTTTCTCTGCGCTGACGATGAGGACTGTCACGTTGTCAACAAAGGGCCTATCTCGCAACGGATTTCTAGCTGTCCATGCAGCCGATTACTCACCGGCTTTGTGTGAATCCTGCCGCTAGTGAATATATACATTTGCGGGCGGATTAAATCATTCAAATGCTTAATTGAATACCATCTTGGATGCCAGTGGCACAGGCTCACATTCATCCTCCTCCTCCTCCGAGACAACATGGACCTCCTGATGCTCACGATGTAAGAGTTGCGCCAACGTAGCAGTTCATTCAGTAGCCGCATCTTGTTCTCCAAATGTTGAAGTAGAGGAATCATTTGATGGCTGGGTATGTATTGCGTTCCTGGATGGTCGCCAAAGAGGCTCATCGTCAGATTCTACATTGTCATGTCTACGATCAGTGAAATTGTTGGGTATCATGCTGAGATCGTCTTGGAGATCCTCATCGTGGATAGATTGTCTGCTTCTCCTGGTGCTGGAAGAAAGAGGAGGAGGAGGAGGAGGAGTGTGGCGCATTCTTGTCATGATATAAAAACGCAGCAAGTGATAAGTACAAAATAATTAAAGGAGTGACTACAGGATATGTGAATGAATGTAGAGTAAATGAAGTAAAGTGTTGTGTAAGGGAAAGAAAGCGTTGATATAAGTCAAAGCATCGTCGTGATGCGTCTTTTCATCCTGTTGACGATTCCAGGATCTTGGCTGGTTCTGCCACCCACACTTCCAACTCCTTGGATGGATGGGAACTCACAACAACGAATGGCAGGTGACATGCATGCCCCGGGGTTACTGATTAACTTCCTGCAACGAAAATCGTTATCGCAATGAGCTACAAAGCATTCGCGTTTCCTCATTCATTGTGGCTAGCTACTGCTGGGTGAATATACCGAACTACGAATCACATGATAGCCATACACGGAGTCCTATCGCTGCCACTATGCCTTTCCCAAAAATACAGGTCTCAGCGATTTATCCCAACATCGTGAGCTCTCATCACAGCCCTTCACGCATCAATATGAATGATGTAATAATCAAATACACAAAACACCAAAAAGAGACCCAAAACCTCACCAAAAAACCTCAAATTATCAGCCATCCATCCACCCTCCAAAGTGCCTGAAAAATACCCACCCACAATGCAAATCTTTGACCAACCGTCCAGCCAGTGCATTCCATCTCACAACAACTAATTTGAAGCTGGGTGGCTGCTTGTACACTTCAAAGTGGCCAAAAAGCCTCCAGCAGGAGGATTCACAATGTAATCGTGCTCGCATAGCCAAGCCACATCCTCTTCAGCAACAAGGCTTTGCTTGTAATCCGCAGACAGACCAAGAGCATGGTTTAGGATGACTTGAATGTATTGCTGCTGTCTGATAATCCTGTATTGAAGCTTCCATTCAAACTTTTGGAAGTGTGTGTTTGTTGTCGGGAAGCTTCAGGGATTTGTGGGCTGCGGCTCACCATCATCATCCGATCCCTCCCCGATATCGTTGATTATATCCTAATCTGGATTTGGACGGATGTAATCCAGAGGATGGTAACTGCGGCCACCACTGATGGGCGTCTGGGAACCAGCTGCGCCGTCCGCATGTTGCACACTATTAACGATGCAAAAATCTGTTGGGTTGGTTCATTTCATCGCCGCCTTTACCCATCTGGCAGCAGTATTGTTATCAAAGATTGGGGTAACATTATGGGCGTATGCACCACCATCTCCATTAGGATCCTCCTGGCAGCCCGCAAGCTCTCGGATTTTCCGGCTGGGGTCTGGCAGACCAGCGATTGCAGCGTTGATGATCGACAAAATGGTCGTATTAATGATTGATGTAACTATCGGAAGCATGTATTCATCATCCCCAGGCCAGTGCCATGAGAATGAGAATAGCTGAGAATTGGTTTCACCCACCGTCTTCCATGCAATGTCGTGATCCACCTAGGCGATGGTAAAGCTAAATAGCTTGACAAGGAAATTGGTGGAGTCGTCGGAACTCACCTTTATCAGCGTTGACCTGTGATCTGAGGTTTCTTCATTGTTATCATGTGTATCTACACATCATCAGCAAGAGCAAATGAAGCATCGGGGCGATGACATACATAGCAACATGCACGAGGTTCCTCTTCTTAGTTGTAGTTTCCTCGAGCCTATTCTTCCTTCCGCACAGGCCAACCTCCGCAAACTCGTCCCGCGCTGCCTTGAGTCTCTGACCGTCGAGGTTTGTCTTGTATGCTATGTACCGTTTTCCAAGCAGCCTTTCAGACACCAGATCACTGATTTGAGTAAAGCAAAGATCAATTATGAGATTCCATTGCTCGGGGCTGGCGCTTTGCTTGTTGATGATGCTCATGGCCTGGGCTATCTCCCAGACGCGCTCCATGACATTATTGTCCATCCATTGTGTTGTCGAGCCCCCCCTGTCCTGCCAAATCGCCATGGTTTCTGCTGCTCATTGGCTGACTTCACCACCTTCATTCTCGGCCAAGACGCGGACTTGGAGAGTCAGCATCTGGATTGTATTCGCATCTGCGACGACTGATTTCGGCAACCAGAAGGCATCACATTACATTTTAGGATCTCAATGGTGGTCAATGTTTGAGTGTTAACTGTCCAATGCTTGTTACTCTAAACAAGTGTATGGAGCGTTGAATATATCGTCGAGCGTAATGCGATGTGGTAATGGAGGTGAGGCGGGTGTGTCGGAGGTTCTGGACATTGTAAGTATGGTGGACCGGCAAGGCGAATATATACATGCACTTGGAGGGGTTTCTTGATCTGGCGACATTATCTTTGCGACAATTCACCTAAGAAACACTTTGCATACCACCATCCAAGCACCGTGATTCATTGACTGAAGGCTTAAGTTCATCACAAAGACAGATACAAGCATGCGCTGCAATCATATCACACTGGTTTGTCCTTGCTCTAGTTCTTGTACCCCGAGATGACATTGCTTGGTCGGAATCTAAGGAGAATGCACGGTTCATGTAACATATGAACTTACTGAACAGTGACAACCATAAATCAGTCGATGGGCGTAGGAGGGTCTTGTGAGGGTGCAAAACAATCGCCATGATGAGCTCAATGCAGATGCGGTATGCTTTTCGAGATCCAAAGGATGTTGAAATTGTGCGAGCGATTCAACACTTTGCAAACGTGTGAAGAAGGATGAGAGAAACCCTACGAGAGTTGTAGGACCCCATTTTGGAACAAGTAAATCGAGATGCTGCTCGTTCTGAGGTCCAGCCAGCTTGTGATGGTATGAGTAGCTAAAAGACCATCGAGATGCTTCTTAATGTTGTTGCGACATTGGATTTTGCCAGCAAAACATGGATCTTTGTCAACAGTGTCTTTACTGCTCCAAGATGTACTCCTACATCGGCGCTTACATCACTCACCTCCGTCGCAGCCACAAAGAAGGGATAGTATACATCTCAGCTGACCAACTGCCAGATGATGATTTTGCAATCGAGCACAATAGTATTCTACTTCCATTCATTCTTCAAATGCATCGTGACCCTATTCTTCACCCTTCCGACAATGATTCAAGCGTTACACAAGCCAACAGCGAGAATGCGTCCATCGATCCAGAGCAATCTCCAGTTGGGACACGTATGTATGGTACTCCACACTTGGACAACCGTCTAGCTGGGAAGCTTATTAGAGATGAAAATTTCGATATCTTCGACCAGGAAATTGATCTATGGTTGCTGTTTTCTTGTGAGCAGGGGTATCGATTAGTGCACTGGTGCGTCAAGCACAACTTGAGCAGAGCTGCTATCAACGAGCTGTTCAGGAACCCTACGATGGCAACCATCAGCAACATCACTTCGTCCCACACATTACTCAGAAGGTTGAACAAAATCTTCTACATGATGGGCATCAACTCTTGGAAATCCAGCAAAGTGTGTCACAATTGTAAGGCGGATCCAAACAACCTTCACGATGATGATTAAACACATTTCTTTTGCCACCATCCTGTTGAATGCATTGAGTTCCTCATGCAACAGCTTGCATTCAGGGAACATATGTCGTATGCTACAGCAAAGAAATTCAATGATGCTGCGGAACGTATCTACTCAGAGGTGGAATCAAGCGACTGGTCGTGGAATGAACCAGTACGTTAGTTGAATTTTGTCACAGCAACGATGATTTTGACTGCTCCAATAGCTACAGCGACCGCTTGGAGCTACGATTGTCACTTTATTCAGCAGTTCAGACCAGACACATCTTACACACTATATGGGCGACAAGAACGGATGGCCAGTATATTTGATTCTCGGTAATGTCGACTCGACGATTACTTCAAAGCCTTCAAATCTTGGAAGCATCCTTGCGGCCCTTCTTCCCATTCCTCCAAAATATCACTCTAAAGGACATGGAAGGACAACTGCGGTGAAGGATTAACAAAGCCACAATTGAGAGGTTTTAAGGGAGGTCTTCGAGCATATTTTCTGTCCGCTTGACGCACTTTGCACCACTGGGAAGCTTATGCTTTGTGCGGCCGGTTGGATGCGGCAATGTTATCCTGTCATCTGTGCATGTACAGCTGACTACTGTTGTGATGAACCGTTTGAGACGATTGATTTGATTGACTCTAAGTCTAACATGACACATAGCCTATATAGTAGCCGCCAGCTCTAACCCACAGCCACGTGATGATGTACTCTACAAAGACTCCGTCCAACACTCCTCCAGGGTGTTATCATGCCCATCAAACACTAAGCCATCGAAAAACAGACAGAAAACAAACCAAAGACAAATGAAAGGAAACACAAGCCAAACCATGCCATGCCTTGAGCTCCTCCCAAACGGCCGCTGATGCCATTGGAGGCGTCGATTATGGGCCAATTCCTAAACTCAGTAGTCGATTGTGCTGTTGGGTTCAACTGTCGTGAGTTCCTGTCAACCGCTCCTCCGAAGGTGACACACAGTCCAGCTGGAGCATCATTCGATTCCCATACACAGCCTCTCCATCCCAATTATTGGTTGCGCTGTTGGTGTGGAAATAGGGGACGCTTCTCCGTGGCGATGGTGACTTCCACTCGACAAACGAAGCGGATGATCGTCATTTACCTTTTAAACGCATGGGCTCATAGCCGGTTGTCCAGTGGCGGATGGTCGCGTGGTCAAGTATTGGTTGGTGTTGGTGTTGGTGTTGGTGTTGGTGTTGGTGTTGGTGTTGGTGTTGGTGTTGGTGTTGGTGTTGGTGTTGAAATTAGAGATCATTCTCCATCACTGCTACTCGAATCGGAGACGCTTCTCTTTAGGCCCCTCCTCTGACTCGGCTAGCCTAAGGAAACCAATTCTTCTAGATCGTGGATCCCCGTACACGGCCTCCCGGGTGGAGGATTGGGGTTGTCGTCATTGAAGGTTTAGGGTGATGGTACACACTGTACGGCTAACAAAGCTTCCTCGTCCTCACAGTAGAAGGAGTCTGCAGACTTCGTGGATTCATGGCCACAATTGCCACCGCCGGTCTCTCGAGTCTGTCACGAATTACATACGCAGTACACTGTAGCGGCCCAACCGCCGCACACTCCGGGGGTTTCTTGTGTGTTTGCCGAAATGTCCCAAGAATCTGCGGTCCATTGCCCACCCACTTCTCTTGGACTATCCAAACCATACTGTAGGTCGATCTGCTTGCCTCGCCACAGATTGACCTGTTACGAAATCGCTTCGAACACATCCTGATGATGCTGATATTGACCCGAACTCCTCCAAGGCTGTTGATCCGAGCTCCTCTGAGGATGTAGACCTGATCTTGACCCGGTCTGATCCTGCACTGCTGCGAAACTGCACTCCGTACTGGTCCCGAACATGTCGTGTCGACGTGTCGTTCGGTTGCTGTATTCTCGTATACCCGTAGAACTCATCGTCGCGGCCATTGTAGCCATGGTAGCCATCGTGGCCATCGCAGCCATGGTCGCCGTCGCAGCCATCGCTGTCCTCTAAGCAGTTGAGTGAGATACCGTTGAGAGGAGGCATCTGACTCCTGTGCATCGGTGAATCATTGTCCTGAGTCCGTAGGGTGTGTTGATCCCGGATGGGGTTGCAACACATCCGGCACGCTGCGGCCTCGCTTGTATGACGGTATGTGATTCCGCTGTTATCTCCACTTGATAGTTGTCGAAAATGGTGTCCGGATCCTGGTTGCGCCCAGGCTTATCACCTGGTTTGACAAACCTGTCGAGACGATTGATTTGATTGAGTCCAAGTCTAAGATGACACGTAACCTACATAGTAGCCGGCAGCCCTGACCCACAGCGACGTGATGATGTACTCTATAAAGATTCGGTCTAACAACCACTTCGAAAACATTTCCTTGCACTCAGTCAGGCAGCCCCATTGCCCTGTGTGCGAAGCACTGAAATCGTCATTTGGAGAAGGGAAATGTTAGGCATGGCAATTGAGAGACTATCTTCTATACTTCCAAAAGATGATACTGCCAACTAAGGGAGATGAGACGGAGAGACAAGAAGCAAGACACTATCTGGAAGATCAAGTGGTTCAAACCTGAGAAGGCATCTTCTGGAAAATGAAATGGATCTCTCCAATGACTATTGTTGTACCTGACATAATTCATACTGTCTATCATGGTATGCTTGAGCATTTGACGGACTGGGTAACATCATTCCTCGATCGACATTCCACGATTGGCAAATCCGACCAGCTCCGGGCGATGATACTTCCATATCCTGGCTTCGCTCGATTCAACAAGCCATATAGCCAGGTGACTCAATGGACTGGGCAGGAGCTGAAAGCACTCAGGCATGTGATTGTTCCAGTTTTCATGGCGACTCTTGTAAACCCTTCGGGCGAGCTGGAGGACTACCTTCTCAGAATCCCTGCTGTGCGTCAAGAACCTTGTGCATTTTCACCTTATGGCAGTGTACCGGTACCATACTGAGGCCACATCAGTAAAAAATATTTCCGTCCGTGCAGAATGGCTTGGTTGCAGTGGACCCCCTCCGTCAGAGCCATCAGAGACACCCCGGTGACGGATTACTCTGTGCCTGGCCTCGATACCATGCGTCTCATTGCATGTTGCCCTCCGATCGCAGTTGCACCGGTTCTTCTCACTCTGTCGGTCTCCTATTTTAAATGAACACTCTGGCGTTGTGGCCCACTGTGACCATCAGTCGGAATGGGTTTGTTGGGTACGCGCTTGCATCGGGATTCAAATGCATTGGGGGAGGTTGCGAAAATCTCACCTCGCGATCCTTCTACTGGCGCGCAAAATGCACTTCTCTCTTTACTAATTATACACATCATTCCAAATCACCAGATCTAGGTGGCTATGGACAATCCATTGCTCGTTCTGTCCATCTCCTGTCTTACTACTAGTAGCTATCTTTGGAATCATGGGCACTGAGCCGACAATGTTTCCGACACAGATAAGTTGCAAAGCAATGTCTGCCAATGCTTTTATCACTTGTACAATTTCGAGACTGGATCCAAGTTACCCGAGTTTTCAGGTATTGTGGTGAGCGCCAGGGCTAACCAATACTCAACGAATGCTCCATCCTCATTTTGGAGCTTGATTTTGAACATTCATTGCGGTTGCCATGGGAGACACCCATTCAGCGCACCATAACACCTCCCTGGGCGTTGCTTTACCCACACCCAGTCGTTCAGTCAATCCCCTCTGCGCCAGCTCTGGCTTCCTGTGCATCGACACATCTGAGATATGAGTTCACCTTCTAAACCCTCAACTTGAACCTTAATACCATGGTAAATACAGAGCTCCATTGCATGCAGTTGTTCATCCGATATATACGTCTTGTAACGACTCTTATGCTGTATAAACTCCCGCTTGCCACTGTATATTGCTGCACGGTGCGTTGCGTCTTGCGTATTGTCGAGAAATGCACTCAAGTCTTTGATCATAGCGTCAGGATGCTTTTCATCGCAGTGGTTTTGGGGTCCCATGAATTCGGGCTTCTCATATGACTGGGGGCTCACGGCGGCAGCCAGATCAGCACTGGAAGGGAGGACTTTGCAGGGGGCAGCGCTGTTCTCCCGACGCTGAGCGAGGGCTTGGAGATTACGCTCTCTGATTTCAACGCAGAGGATGCGACACTGAAAGGTGAAAACTTGTGGCAGGTAGTTGAGATCGTGATTGGAGGCATTCCAACTGTCCTTGAGGTTCGTTTTATGTGCTTGGTCATGTCTCTCGACAGACTACTGTTGCAAGGCTCCGTATCGACGAATCTGTTCAGCCCAATGAGGCATCAAGTGGATCTTCGGCAAGTTGAAGTCAGCATCTAACTCCTTGGAAATATCCATCTCGTGGCTGATACCATCCCACCAGGCGTACATTCCGCCCCGCTTCTTGGAGGGCATCAAAGTATCAGCATTTCTTTCCTTGTCAAATTTTCGCTTCTTCACGAGTTCCGTTCTCAGGGCATTGGCTTTAGCCTTCGCTTCTTTGCCGGCTCGCCCAAGTAAGAGATCACCTTTGAAGGTGTGAAAACCATCCAAGGTGTCCTCCATGTAGCTCGATGTTGCCTCATCGCGAGAACGATATCGAGCATACGATCGAATTCTACCGATGCCCGTGTCCACCCACTTGTGTGATCGAATATGGGACGCTGAGCGGGGTTTCCGCCTCGTAGAGACTGGGTTACAACTCCACGCAGGTACCGGCTCATTTCCTTCATCTCCTTCCCATTCCATTCAAAAACTTCCTCATATAACTTATTTTTTGGTGTGAAGTTGTAGTAAGCAGGCACGGATAACCAGATTGCATTGTACTTGGCGAGCCATTTCTGCGTCTTCATGAAGTTGAAGATCCACTGCTGGAGGTGGTCAAGCATGCCGATCTGCATTGTATGGAGGAGGTTGGGCTGAGGGAGGTCGCTCACATTACAGGGAATATGTCGAAACACGTTATCTCCTCGGTGAACAAAGCGTGACGAGGGTTCGGCATCGCCTGCCTTCGTGTCGGCATCGCTGAGTGTTCTATATGGGTTGTGATCCCACCAGGGCTGTCGCTTGTCAGGATGCACATGATCTCCAAGTTTGTTCTTTGGACACTCACACCGAACACAGACATGCCGCTCGAGATGATGTAGGTCGCTATCCTCTGGGCAATCTGCAAGCCATGCTGCTAAAACCGGTTTGCAATGCCTGAAGTTGCCATCTGAACAGAGAAGGTTGTAATACCCGCTCCCTGCGCTGGGATTCTGTTCAAAGGTGAGTGGCTGGAGTAGGTGCCAGAGTACTTCGTTCAGCACTACTCGGTTTGTTCGCCGCTGCTCATTCAGCCATTTCTGAGCAATTGTGTGGTTCTTGGTTGGAATCGGTAGGAGAGCGACCATTATGATGCTGTGCGTTGAGGTCATCTGGCGGATCTTCGAAGATAGATTGCCAATTGTCATATATACAGGCCACTCTTGCTTTTCACCAGCAAAATTCGAGAAATGTGTTCCGTCGGACATGAAAATCATTGGAACCAGTCTATCCCCCACTCTGATCGTTGACTAGACATTGATTACCACGTAATGATCCTGGAGTATCTTTCCTTAACTGTGTCTCCCACCAACAGTCCGCAGTGTACATTTCGGTATAGAGGTGTTCTGGGGGCCTATTGCTGATAAAGCAACACTGATGGGCGAAAATGAGATGCTCGGTGTAGGCTGGCTGCCGCATCAACCATCTCATGCGTTTGATGATGTCTCGACTCCAGTATTTGATTGGACGTTGGTGATTGTCATTCCATCGCATCTCCTTGAGAGTGTGTAGTTCCCACTCCCCGAGAGCCTGATCATCTGGCATGCTAGCCCGAGCTTCTGGACGCAGTCCCCGTTTTTGAAGCTTGGGCAACGCAGAGGAGTGTTTTCTTCCTTCAGCATGTTGTCATAGTATGTCTTCATGCCCTTCTTCTTAATCCAACACTGGATATATTTTTGGTCTTCACGCATCGCGAACGGGTAGTAGGGATTATTTTGTAGGGTCATCTGAAGGCAGCCTTGAGCGTCGCATTCTCATGGCTCAGAAATGTAATCGATTGGCGGAGCGCTGGCGCCGGGGTATATTCCCGTCTGCGGCAGAGGTGGTGGTGGTTGAGACCCCGAGTCTTTGATGATTTCAACGTGTTTGAGGTAGGGCAACACGTCCAAGTCTTCGACTGAATCTTTGTTATCGTTGAATTCACGATGCGGAGCGAGTTCAACGCATAGGGGCGCGCTGCATATATTCAGATTCCACTGGCGTGCAACTTGAAGGTGTTCAGGATGGTGTAATTTGATATGTTTAAGTCACCAGCTGTCTGAGGTGAACGGCATTTGGCATGAAAATTCAGGGCAACCAACAGGGGTCTTCCCTGGCATTGTCGACAACACACGAGCAATGGAGTATACACTGTAGAAAGGCACCAAATTTGGTGCCGGTCCTGAGCAGCCTCATGTGTAAGCTCACGATACTCTCAGCTAACTCATTGAGCCTCAACACCATCACAATGAGGTTCCTTACATGCCAGGAGTTGCAAAAATGCTGCATGCACGATGTCCCATAATATTATCAATCGAATAAAATCAATAAAATGAAACCAATACAAAACGCATAAATACAATGAACCTTGAGTGAGCCAAAAACCTCAAGACGCGTGTAATATTCAATGCCCGAGAGAAATATTTCCAAACAAAAGAAAGGAACAGGACAAGAACCAGACCCTAACCCGAACGCAACAACCATCGCCTCCTCTGCAATGCGACGTGTGGTTAACCCCTCGACTACCAAGCCATCCTGGTGCGCCTCAGGGAAAGGGACATCAGGGAGAGGGACATCAGGGAGAGCGACATTGGGGAGAGGGACATCAGGGAGTGGGACATCGGGGCGAGGGACATCAGGGAGAGGGACATCAGGGAGAGGGACATCGGGGAGACTCTCGCCAACTGCCAAATCAATCAGCAGCTGCTGATCCTCATCCTCATCCGAGGTGTTTCCGGCTGCCTCTGCCTCTCACAGAGTTGGCACTGCCGGGTGAGGTTCTTTGCTATCATCCTCATCCTTATCCTCCTCCTCATCCTCATCCTCCTCCTCCTCCTCATCCTCCTCCTCCTCTTCCTCCTCCTCATTTTCCTTCACTTCATCTTCCTCCGCTTTATCTTCCTCCTCTTCACCGTCCTCCTCTTCATCAGCAGCATGCCTTTCCATATCCACATCGCCGTCTGAATCAACACCGTCCGGTGCGCCCACATCATCCTGCATGCACATATCCACATCAGAATCATGTTCTGAATCAAAATTGCCGTCCGACTTTGTAGAGTTGGTATCATCATCCGACGGAATTGACACGGCGGGCGATGCTTCCGACTGTCAATAGTCCCGCTCTTGTGATCCCTCCGTGTCCAAGTCTGCCTCTGACATTTCCTTCTGCAACTGCAAGACAACGGTATGAGGGATACATCAGCAAAAAACATTTCCGTCCGAGTGGAATGTCTCCGTCAGTGCCGTCAGAGCTACCTCGGTGGCGGATTAATCAGCGCCCGGCGTCAAGACCACACGTCATGTTGCATATTGCCCTTCGATCGCCATTTTGCCATTTCTTCTTGCTCTGTCGGTCTCCTATTTTAAACAAACACTCTGGCGTTTTTGCCAACTGTGACCATACAACGGTATGGGTTCATTGGGTACACGCTTGCATTGGGATTGCAATGCAATGGGTGACGCTGCGAAAATCTCACCTCGCGTTCCTTCTACATTAAGCTCGAGGAGCGTAGGAAGAGGGCGAGAAGATATGATACTACCCGGCTGCGAGGGTCGACGCTATCGCGTGGATCCTCGGAAAGAGCAAGTGACAGCAAAAGTTGGGAGAGATAGAGTGTGAATTTTCGTTGTATGACAAGACGAGATGAAAATGAGATGCTGTCGCTCTACCCCGGGGTCTCCCGAATATATACTCCGAATCGCTCATTCCACCTCCGTTACCCCTGTATCTCTGTACACCAACCGTGGCTCCTTAACGATATACTTGGAGGCCTTGATCGATCGAATTTGGAGATGCCCTTGGAGGCCGAGATTGAGTGAACTCAGAGATGCACTGGGAGGCCGTGATCGAGCGAGTTTGGAGATGCACTTGGAGACCGAGAGTGAGTCAACTCACAGATGCACTTGGAGTCCGTGATCGAGCAAGTTTGAACATGCACTTGGAGGCTGAGATGGAGTGAACTCAGAGATGCACTCTGAGGCTGTGACCGAGCGAGTTTGGAGATGCACTTGCAGGCTATGATGGAGCGAGATTGGAGGAGTACTTGGAGGCAGTCGATTTGGAGGGAGGCGCGACGGCAGCTGAGACTCTATTCATTGGTTAACTTGTAATTGGATCAGAAACTGGCTGGGAGCGGGAGACTGGCGATCGTGGGATAATGCTGTACTTGGTATATGCTGTACTCGGTGTTAACTCATGATTATGGCATGGAGAGATAGAGAGGGATGACTTAACTTTGTGTTCTTAGGTGATGGTAGAGTTGAGCACAAGAAAGAGAGAGATCAGAGGAGATGGGGGAAATCTGCATAAGAAACTGGGACTTAGAGAATTTCGTTTGCGACTCAATTGACCATCCCCGATACGGCAGATACGAGTCCCGATCCGGCAGGTAACAACACTGATAGGAGGTCATCTAAACCCAATCAGGCAAGTCATTCCTCTGATTTCTCATAGCCGCTCGTATCCTCCATAGCATTCTGATCTTCATCTCCCATCTCACTCTTTCTCGTCCACAACTGTACCATCATCGCAAGAAGACAAAGTTAAGTCATCCCTCTCTATCTCTCCATGCCCTGATCATGAGTTAACACTGAGTGCAGCATACACCGAGTGCAGCATACACCGAGTACAGCATACACAGAGTACAGCATCCACACAGTACAGCATCCACCTAAGATTGTCTGTTGTCCCTTCATTCTCTCGATTTCGAGTTGACCCCTGAATGTAGCTTCAGCTTCCGGCGTACCTCCCTACCGATCGACTGCCACCAGCCAGTTCTCCCTAAGAGCTTCAAAGGTAAAGTCACCTCGTCACATTCCTAGGGTTTCGAGTTCACTAACCGTTGAATAGAGTCTCAGCACCTGGCGCCCCTCCCATCGAATGCCTCCAGCTCGACCACCTCCAAGTACTCCTCCAATCTCGCTCGATCACAGCCTGCTACAAGTGCATCTCCAAACTCGCTCGATCACGGCCTCGGGGAGTATCTCTGAGTTCACTCAATCTCGGTCTCCAATTGCATCTCCAAACTCACTCGATCACGGCCTCACAGTGCATCTCCGAGTTCACTCGACCTCGGCCTCCAAGTGCATCTCCAGACTCGCTCGATACCGGCCTCCCAGTGCATCTCTGAGGTCACTCAATCTCGGTCTCCAATTGCATCTCCGAACTCGCTCGATCACGGCCTCCAAGTGCATCTGTGAGTTCAATCAATCTCGGTCTCCAAGTGCATCTCCAATTCGCTCGATCACGGCCTCCCAGTGCATCTCTGAGTTCACTCCATCTCAGCCTCCAAGTGCATCTCCAAACTCGCTCGATCACGGCTTCGGAGTGTATCTCTGAGTTCACTCGATCGTCATCTTCAGGCGCACCTCGAATTGCTGACAATCACCGCGTGCTGCCAGTCCAGATATACCATGTGTAGATAGGTAGCTATATAGATACATAGATGAGAATACAAACTGAACGCATAAGTTTGAAAATCGTTGAATGATAAGTAGTAGCTATGATTTAACATCGCCAGGCGTTGTGTAAACGGCTTCAGCATAACTGCAGCCCCTGCCAAGAGTGTAACACACGTGTCCTTCTGATGGTGCGTTAACGTCGCCACAAAGTAGAGGAGGTACGTATGCAATATGACCCGTCGCCACGCCAATGGGTAGCAAGTATTACTCCGGCAGAGGGTATGGGGTTCCATCAGATCCGTCAGAGCCGTCCGGAACACCCAGGTGTTTCTGACGGAAACTAGAGTTGTTGCTGATGTATCATCTCCCCCTGGGGTTTTATCAACAATACCTTTCCCTTTACCGTTTCCCTTCCCCTTCCCCTTCCCTTTGCTCTTCCCGTCCTCAGTCGCCTTCCCTTTCCCCTTCCCATCCTTTGTTCCCTTCCCTTCCCCGGTCCCTTGCAAACCGCCCTGTGTGTCCTCCTCCCCCTCGCCATCGTCATTGTCAATGTCATTGCCAGGACGGCTCCGCCCACTGCTCAGCGCTCCGGGATCTGGCCAGTTCTCATCATCATCATCCTCTGCGATTATCTCATCCGAATTCAGTGGTCCAACGGCGAGGATGTCGCATGGCTTGTACTGCCGGCAGCACTGTGGCTCAATCTTTGACCTGAGATCATCGCTACCGGAAAATGAGAAACGCTCGCATTTGCATTCATCCTTTCCCGAGCTGGTTGTCTGTGGATTGGAGCGATCGAGTTGATCCCTCAAGGCACGAGGGTTGTCCCACCTGCAATTGTTCGTTTGGTCGCGGGTTTTGTCAAACATTTGCCCCATGTATGAGCGGAAGGCTGCCAACCACTCCCAAAAGTGTGAAATCCTGCTCCTGCGGTGCGGCCACATCAGCTGGAATTGTGAAAAAGTGGCGAGTCGTGAGGGGATCAAGAAAGATTCTATCATAAAAGAGGTCCTGGCCCTCTGATCCTTGACACCGCAAACATAGTTCATCCGTACGAGTCCACGGATGCATACCGAGATGAATCCCGTTGTACTGTTCCGATCCAATGACAGGCGTCTATGTATCACCGATGTCGGCATTTTTGCCCTAGCAGTTGCCTTCCCCTTTCCTTTGCGGCTGCCCTTTGGTGCCATTGCTACGGGTTGAAAATGAATCTCCATCTGAGGCGTTAGCATTATGGTTGAGTTGAACGTAGCGAAAGGATGCCCAGAATGAACATACAAAGTTGTGTAGGTTATCGGGTGTGATTTGGAACAAGAGGCGTTGTTTTGTGCCAGTCACGTGATGTTGAGATAGTTAAGGATGCTGCCAGTGTGTTCAATATGGGAGGAAAAGATATTGGAGGTGTAGGCGGGAAGAAGGGATAGAAATACTCCAGTTCCTGCGTTTGGATTGATATCCTGTGTTTTGTTGGTTAATGAACACAAAACGGCCCAGCTTTCATCTTGCACAGCCACCAAGCACTTCATGGATCAGGAGCCTGGAAACAAGATTTAGAACTCACGGTGAGGACATTTTGTGACACCGCACGTTACTTTGGCATCACATACCACTATTATCACTGAGACCTCGTGCATCTAGGAGCAAACTGAGTAGTGCTCAAGTTGTCCCAACTGTGCAACCATCCAACATGGCTACCAACACCTAGCATTGGAAAAAGCACACGCAACTGATGTCATGGGATAGAGAATACGTCATTCTTCGCTTTGCAATGCTTTTAGCTCTGCCAAAGGGGGATGTCCACCAGGAAGGTGAAGATATACACAATCGATGGTTTGAAGTATTCTGCCAAGAACCAGTGCAATACGATGATAATCGCGCCAAGAAGGTATACACACCCTTCAAGCGGTGCAAATAGACCTTCAGACATTGCTGTAACAGTGAATATATATGCTGAGTTTAATCTGTGTTTGATCTGATGGCAATTGACCCTATGATTGAATGCTTTTGAAGGGATCTCGTCCCCGAGTATTGTCACGGTTTAGGGTCAAGCGCAGTCTACACTGCGCCTGCGTTTTTTGTCGACTCCCTCCGTGGTCGCTCAAACAGGAGTATACCTCGCCTGCCTTTGAATATGCATGCAGAGGAAATTATTCCTACAGTCTCAATGACGAACATCCATATCGGATAATGCCTTCCCAAAGCCCTCACCCGGTCACGTCTCCGGTCGTATGAAATTTTCAAAGTCTTGCTAATTGTCAGAATCAACAAATGCGCGGGCCTTCGGGGAACTCTCAACTGCTCCCTGCCAAGAGACGCGTTTCCGTACCGGCTGGCGAGAGGGATTCCTTCCAATGAGGGAGTTCCGTAGCCTCTACAATGCAAGGTCAGAACTCCACCCCCTCATCTTCGCCGAACCATTCTCGCGTTGCAGGTATCACTCAACGTGCGATTTCCACCACTTCCACTACACAGCAACAGTCAACAATTACTCCAACCGCCACACCGGGTAGAAGCAGTCGTAACACTCCAGCCCCAAGTGGAACCACACAGACAGACTCAACACGTCGCGTTGTATCTAGCCCTGCATCCAGCATTGCTAACACTCCCACTCCTCTCAGCGGTCTTGAAATCTTGCCTACCTCCATCTCTAATCTAGAGGCCCGCGGTATCATTACAAATCCACTGCAAATGCGAGCTACAGAAATGAATCAGAGACATAGGTAGCTGCATTTGCAAATGCAGATGGTGTCAACACCTCGATGAGTGGACTCCGGCAGTCGCAGCATCCATCGATTTGGTCACTCCAACATGATGCGTCTTGTATTTCCAACAGGCAGGCTCCTGGAGCTCTACATGTAGAACAGACAGCCATTTATGAGTGCAAGTGACTTGGAGACAGTAAGTCATGCAACGCAACGCATTGCAAAAGGATTAGCTGAACCCCACACAGGTAGATAATGGAGATATACTGGAACACTGCAATGCAGCAAAACAACATTTGGTCCATAGCATTTGAGGCACGCACAAAGGAGACGTTGAAAGAGGTATGCTGAAGCAACAGCCCACGTTGGATATCACACGCTCAAACAAGTACCAGGTTCGCGCACAAGTCGATAAGGTAAAGTTCCATTCTATTCAATCAGCAAGGGACAATATAGCAGAGCTATATGATCTCCACCGCTTTGAATCCGGCGCAGAGTGTTGGGAATTCATTGATTCCATTCGGGCAGACAATAAGTATCTTTTTCTTGTAGCAGAGCGTGTGGAAGGTGGTGTACGCGGTCCAAATCCAACGCAGAGTGTCGAAAGCTGCTAACAAATGGCCAGCTTCCACTTTGAGTTCTGGTGGATGCAATCTTGGTGATTATCTACATCAAATTTTATCATCGGGCGAATAACCGCGGTAAGTATGCTGAGGAATTTCATAATTCCATCATTGATGACAAGGACAGTCATATACCCTCACCACTGATCATGTTTACCTTCACTGCATGGCGCCATGCTCTCCTGAAGTGGCAACAGAACAAAGGCGTTCATCTGAGAGCTTCCAAGTCAAAGCTGAAAGCGGACCGACCTGATTGCTCAGACTACTTGAATTACAGGAACGACGGTGGTGAGGACACATCCTGCTGCGCTGCAACGTGTCGCAATTTGTCAACCTCGCCTGGCGTTGCAGACACATACACATTCTTGAGGACTAGTTGGAACACACTACCAGAGAGCTTCCAACAGAGGGTGTATAATGACACTCTTGCTACAGTCAAGCGTCAGATCCAACAGGCGGAGAACCAAATGCCTGCAATGGTGATCTGGATGGAAGCAGTGCGTGTTGACAATGCTATTCATTTTGAATATTTGGCCTCCGAAGTGGCGCTTGAGTAGCCTGAGATCAAAAGAACTGATCTAAACATCCCGATAGACAACAATTGCATGGATGACGAACGTCATTTCGGGATGCCAGGGGACAGCGGGGATCAGGAAGATGAAGGTGATGAAAGCGACGTGCAAGAGGCCATCCCTACCACTAGCCAGCGACGACAGCCCGCGACTGAACTGGAAAGGTTTGACCTGGGAACCAATGATATCGACCGGTATGAGGGCGAGGATGGCGACAATGCCGATGCGGATGAGGAGGAAGAAGCACCGAAAGCCAATGACAGATCGACGCAGAATGTGGAAGACTGAGGGCTTAGTAGGTCAGACCTGGGAACGAGTGATGTCGACGGGTATGAGTGCGAGCATGGCGACAATGCGGATGCGGATGAGGAGGAATACGCATTGCAAGCCGATGATGGATCAACGCAGAATGTGGAGGACAGAGGGCATAGTACAAGAGAGTGTGAAAGTTGGACTGTATATTTCAGACCTGTAAAATACGATAATGGCGAAGCAAATGCAACGGCAAGCGATGTATCCGAAGCGAAGATTGTATTGCAATATGTGACATAATCCCAAAGCTAAACATTTATGGGGCGAGTGCGGCATCCGATATATAGCAATAGCACAGAGGTAAAATGTGGTTATCGGCCAAAGAAAGGCATAAACATCGCCAGGCGTTGTGTAAATGGCTACAGCATAACTGCGGCCCCTGCGAGGAGTGTAACACACATGGTGTTCTGATGGCGCGTATATCAGGCACAGAGTAATCGAAGTAAATATGCAATGTGACCCGTCACCTGGGCGACAGGAAGCGTATATTTCTCCATTAGAGGGTATGAGGTTCCGTCAGAGCCGTCAGAGCTGTCCGGAACACCTGGGTGTGTCAGATGGAAACTAGGGTTGCTGCTGATGCACGACCAAGTACATGGAGAATTTTCTGGAGGGGTTTCATTGTCAAAAGGATGTTTTCAGTCGACTCCGTGCCAGTCAATCTACACAGAATGTCTCAGAAACCTTGAAAAAGCAGCTTATTTTGGACAAATAGGAGGAACAGGAAAGTGACCCCGCTTGGAACCATGTTTCTACGGCTGGCACCCGTCGTCGCGTTGATGAAGTTAAGACGCAGATCAAGTCAAAAATTGCACAACATCCTGTCGACGAATCGGATTTCAACTTTGGGAAGATGCATCCCCTAAACCACTTCTCTCACTATATCTGCCAGCTTGGCAACATCATAAATGTAAGCTCTGAACTCCCAGAAACAGCAATGATGGATCGTAAACATGGCTACAGACAATCGAATCGTCATGAGGCCACCTTCCAGATGTTGTGAACGAAATCCTGACAGGAGGTGTTTCAGTATCGAGAGCTGAATGCAAATGCTGCCAAACAACCTCAAGACGATGATATGCCTTGTATGGAAGTGCCTATCAAGGGAATGTTTAACACCCCGCAACCAGATATCAAGACCCTTGATGACTTGGCCAAGTGGTCTGCAATGCCAAAAGCTGAGCTACTGAATCACATTGCTTGGTGTTTCAACAGATTTGTGAACTTCACAGACTACGTTGATCATGATCAGTATTTCAGTCGTCTCAACAATGCAAAATACAATGGGTAAAATGCAGCAGCAGTTCCGGTAATGTCTTTTCAATGTGACGAGCAAGCAGTTCATATGCTTCGTTGCACTGGGTCCACAACGTGGAGAAAGCATAAGCCACCACAAAGGATACAGTGCGTCACTGGACGGGGACGACTCTGCATAGCCACTTTAAGTCGACTGCTGGATGCATTCCTGCACGGTTGGAGTGTCAGTTCGTTGGCAAGGATGCTGAATCGAGTGTTAAAGGGCTTCTTCCCTTGGTTCAGATGTTTGCAACAAGGCTGATATGGCAGACTACTGGTATGGAAATTGTCGATGAGAGGCAGCAACATCCGATGCAACCCTTACACGATGGAAGCTGCAGTCGTAAGCGGCGTTTCGGCGTCGGAAACACCTTTATCGTCCCGATAAGCGCGATCCAAGGAGCTGTGCACCGTCTTCCGCTGACGCCGCAGCCAGAACGCTCGCAGTGGTACTTGAGCAACACAATTGACCTGAATGGGTTCAATTTGTATCTCCTGTTGAGTATCCGACGCAAGGTAATCGTTGCAGCGATATATAGATATCCGATGAATGTTTACTCTGGGTGTCCTAATTTTCGTAATGGGAGTTGTGCAAGCTTGTGTATAATCAATGTCTCAAGGGATTAAATAGTTAAGAATATTCTTGAAATCAATGGAACAGTTCAAAAAACCATCGAAACGATTCCATTCTAGAGGACCAATGTGAAAAGAACAAGTGCAATAAATTAGCTTAAATGACCAAACACGTTTTTGAGATGCTGTGATGATGTGATCACATCATTGAACACTTCGAAGCATGCTGGAAGATTTCAAACAAGTCGCTCAGATTATTTGTGGAGAATGTGGGGAAGGATCGGTGCGTGGAGTCCATTCTCGGAAATCAATTCCACTTTTTGCTGATGGGATCTGGAATACATGATTCAAATGACAGAAGAATCAGATCACGAAGAGACTTACTTCGCCAATATTGTCTGGGAGCAATGAGAGGGAGCCAATAACAGTTATGCAGAAGCAGCACAGGAGGTCCAGGGGATAATGCTGATGTGGGCCGGTGTGTGACTGTTTTCGTCACAGTGGTTGAGTGAATATCAGAGCTCAACCGCTGACTCAGGTGCTGTCCGAGCCACTGTTGGAACTTCTATCAGAGCTCAGCTGATGTAAGAGATGCGGTAAGAGCTACATTCAGGACAGATGTCAGAGCTCAGCCATAGTCAAAATTTTAGAAGTGTGCAAATTTTCATGTGCAGGTTAGCAGAGAAGATCGATGACTAGGGGTTTCAGAGAGACAACTTGGAGGAATGGGTCAAAGACTGAGGCATCATGATGGGGACTAGAACATTCAAGCTGTTCCAGAAACCCATCGAGTGACAACCTGATCAAATTAATGCAATTCAATGAATGGCCGAGATGGAGAATTGCCTGGTGATAAGTTGTTTATCGGCGGATGACTGCTGTACTGGAAAGGTTAGATCTTGCTGTGCTCCTGAGATAGGCTGTTCACCACACCAACAATCATTAGATTTTGACAATACTGGCTTTAATTTGTGCCCAGGTGAACGTCTATGAACAAAAAATCAAGAAACCACCTCCTGGGATAATTTTATAGGACAACGACATGATGGTTCACAACCTGAAGGTTGAATTGTGTAAGACAGTCTGATGGGACCCATGAAAGCAAAGTTGTATGGTCCACCTCCCAACATCAACTCTATGGTACAACCGAAATATATACCACTATAGTGACTAGTAGGTAATGTTTAAGTAGCCTCAAACCAATTGTGGCAGAATGGCAAGCTGTGGTGACCAAGTTCACTGAGTCAACTTCATAGCTCAATTAGACTACTTCTTTTAGAGGATGGAATCACATCAAGCTGCTCATCATGGTAAACAACACCGAATATTTGGGATCTCAATGATTGAGAGTGTCTTCCAGCGGATCAATCTTAATGAAACTGCTAGTTTGACACATTGGGGCCTTAGGTTAGCACTTTGGGTTATCTGGGAAAAGGCCCACTGGATGAGAATGAGCAGGACTCCAATTTGGCAAAGTTTGGAATACAAATGGCATGATGGCTGGATTGAACACCCATGGTTACATTATGCGTATGTTGTGCGATATACTGAGCCTGGAGCCGTGATGTGAATGGATGTTAAGAGCAACTCTATTCGTGAATAGCATCGAAGACCTGCACTGGGTCTTGTGTTTGTTACAGAGTTCATCCACATTGACCCTACAGCTGTCACCAGATACATTGCAATATACTCTCAACATAGTTGACCATTGTGTCAGTGACAGGAGTAGTGTGGCAGGTATCCAATCTGGTGCCAGATTCATGTAACTTGTTAATTGATACAAGAATGGCCTAGAATGCGAATTACTTGTTCACTGCACAACAATCAGTATGAATGATTATATATTGACCATAACTAGTGAAATGGGGAAATAGAAACAGATTTGGAAAATAGTGGATATAGCAATCAGACAGCACCACTATGTGGAAACTATTGCCGAGTGAGCTTTTGCTGTTCTATTAGTACCATTGCTTTGCCAAGTGATGGTAAGCCACATTCCATTGATGAATCCAAAGCCCAGTATCCAGATCCCTTCTAAACATAAAACGATTTGCCATGTGATGATCTCATAGTCCTCCAGTGCTGTGTTGGTACATATTATTTTGGTTGACTATAGCTGACTGGGGCTCATAGTCCTCCAGTGCTGTGGTGGTACATATCATTTTGGTTGACTATAGCTGAATGGGGCTCATAGACAGAACTGCCGGAGTTGCCTCCATCCAGGTTAACATGATGAGCAAGAGGAAGCCTTTCAGCCATCTTTGGTGAATAACTCGCCGCATTTCCAAAGGACCAATTTCTGGCGATGCTTTGATGCATGCGGTACCTGCTGCATCGAAACAATAGAGGACATTGCCTTCCTCCCCTTCCAGTGGTAATGTGAATGACACAGAATATGTTCGATTCAACACCATGGTTTCAGGCTCCAAAGTTGACTTGGCTTGATGAATATCTCTGGAACACCTTTACAGCCAAAATCAAATGAGAAAAACAGATTGTGTTGGTATGTTGGCCACTTACCCAGTGGCCTGTCTCACAGGTTAGCACTCCTTGCACATGTCCACTGTCTGCCACTCACATCCACTTTGACAGTCGAATCTGCAGTTGAACTCTGACACTGACTCTTCATCTGACATTGACACAAACATCTGCAGAGTTATGCCGCCTCTTAGGCTACAATTCCTGTGCTATCGATAGCTCAATGACTGCCCATGTGTGGGACCCTGTGAAGAAGTCAAGAATCTACTGTGGGTAGGTGAGAGTCAGTATCTTGTCCAATCTGTTTCACAATCAGGGCATGAACCATCATTGCAATAAGAAAAATGCTTTCAGAGTGGAACCGAGCATATTTTGCGAAATGGAAAATCAGGTCTAATCACATATCCAGTGGAGTGGTCAGGAGCATATGCAATTAATCATTCAATTAGTTAACCGCACCACAATCGATTGGTTGATTCCAACCACCCAGTGGATGGTGTAATTTGCAATGCAATATTCCCTGGGTGCTCTCCAAAATGCTGCCAGCGAGGACATTGATCTTAATGCTGATCAGGTAGATGATACCATCTTGGGACAGATTTCCCCCAAGGCACTCTTATGTGCAGTGTGTGGTCAATATAATGCAGTCACAGCTGTTTGTTGAAGGGTGACCTTTCCCTACTATTGAAAATATGGAAGTATCTACATTTCTCTTTACTAAGATTGTACTTTCTTAAGTATTCTCCTTACGATAAGATGGTACTTTATGGATAAGAATAGTGTGGTGTGTTAATAACTTTTCATACTTTTGATATCTTTTGTGTTTAGGCTGTCTAGAAAGTTTCGGTTAAAACTTGTCTAGAACCTTCATTTTGGTTCCGTTGGAAGTGGGATTTATAAGCGCTTATCTTGAAAAAACACACCTAGATTGTTCTGTAATATTCTTTACGATTCTTATGTATTTTTGTACAGTTGCAGAGTGTTTCTGTTCCTGTTTAAGTTATTGATCCGCGACCGTGGTCACGGACGATCACTTGTTTATTATTGTTTATACAGAAGCTGTTTCTCCGGTTAGGGAACAGTTCTTTAGACTCGCTCCGACATCGATACGGAATACTACAATATCTCCTCCTCCAACTATCTTCTCAGTATATGCCGGCCTTTCGAACAATTCTTAACTTCATTATACTTGCAATACTTATCCTTCACATACTTCCTCTAAGATTCTGATGAATCTCTTCTGATTTTAGCAGTTATAATCGAATACCTACTTCACACTGTTTGATATGTGCATGATTGACTTCTGGGTCAGTTTGTGGGGTCCTGGGTTAGTATGGGTTGCCAGGTGAGCTCTGTTGGGTAATAGGGTTAGGATTTCCGGGTTCCCATGGATAGGGAATGGGTCACTTTTGAGGTATCTCACCGTTGTGTCTTTTTGGCAGCTTCCAATCTGTATAGATGAGTGGTACCAACCATTGCAGTCATTTAGTCACTGACTTTGACTTTGACAGCAATCAATCTGACAGCAGCCACTCTGACAGAATCCCTCTGACAAATGCTGACTGACAGCATCCACTCTGACAGCTGCCACTCTGACAGAAGCCCTCTGACACCAGCTCTTTGACAACAACTCTGACAACAACTCTGACAACAACCTGACAACAGCTCTGACAGCAACTGTTCAAACAATTCACCACGACCATGCTTGGTGGACAAAAGTCGTCATCATTTGACAATCTGAAATCTCTACATGAAAGTGATCTTTAGGCATATCGTACAGCATGTTTCCGCCCGTCAAGAGGACATTAACTGTCAGTTTCAGAAATGGCTATAACCATATTTCAGAAGCACCAGGAGGTTAAATTCAACCCTATACCATAATATACATAAAGCTTAAGACTGACCTCAAAAGAGCCAAAGAAGTAAACGTAATATATTTGCAGTACAGAAGTACAATAGTCGTATCCAACAATATATTCAGGCGACTCGGTTATTTGCTCAACTTTCTCGGTATTATATATTTGCTGCTGAAATATGAGAGTTACTCGATGTACCAGACAGGTATGCTTTAACACTTTGGAATAAGGAATGATTCTGTATATAATGGAGGGGCAGTTCTATCGGGCCAACATCGGGAGTAGCTGCCTTGCTGTTAATCCTGTAAAGAGAGATATAATCATCAGAATGGCACTATTTGAGGCTTCAGGACAACTTGCCAGTTTGAGCAGGCAGTGTGGGATAGTTGTGTAGAGAATGTTGTGGGTAGAGAATGTTGAGCTGATTAGAAGTACAGAGATCACTATGCCATGGACTTCAATGGAACTTGCCTGTTTGGTAGTTGACACTATTAGTCAGCAATTAACCATCTGTTGATTCGATACGTCTCCTTATACAATAGAATAGACACCACGTTCAATATGCATCGAAATCCTCCATGACTCAAGCATCTGCCATTGTGCGCCCGATTCTGAGCCCTTGTGTTTAGAAGGAAAACCATGATCAACACTTCCACTAGATTTGGTGATGGGAGGTCAATATCATTATGCAGAATGGTCACCACAAGATAAGCAACTACCCATCATCCAGCTGTGTGTCTGATGGTGGCTGCTGGATGTCCACTGCAGCGTCTGAGAGACAATGATAACCGACAAGTTTGATTTAAGATCTTGTTTCAGAATGAGGAAGCCTGCCATCACCATCACCAAGTTTGAATGCACAAACAATGCACAATGGGCAACCGAGATGGCCCAACTTCTGTAACAGAAGCAACTGTATGGTATAAGTATAGGAAACGATAACAAGCTGGAAAAGCCAGGTGCAAATACTACTCCCACAGGGAAGACTGCTTTCAAAAACGGCATGAAGCACAAATTCATTGCCAGATTGATTATCTTGCTGGCCTTTGAGCCGAGGAGCGAAGCGAAATACACAGTTGTGGATAATGAGAAGACGCTTTTGTTTCAGTTTGCATTAGTGTACAAGTTAACATTGAAACTAAGTATCTTTCACATTAGCGAATACCTGGGGAGCATAAAGCTTCAGAATTCCAGTGATGTTGACAAGTGTGCAAGCCAGATCAATCAGAACATCGAGAGTTAGAATCTCTACTCAGGACCAACAACAACATGCACTGCCGACAATACTGCTGCAGACACCAATGCGAATGGAAGGACACTGACCAGAATGCATGAGCAGCAGCACATCTTCTACCTCCTTTGCTGGATCCCAAGAGACAAGAAGTGGAAACACTGCCTGGTGCTTGTGGTAGACAACAAAGCCACAATGAAGGTCATGTCAGATGAGATCATCACCAAGGTTATTGAAATAGTAGCTGCAACAAAGGTTCAGAATAGGCTCTCTCCAAAAGCTCTGCTCCTTGCAAAGAAGGGTTGCAAAGGCTGTAAAGGCAGGAAAGGTCCAAAGAAGAATAAGGGAGATAATAAGGATGATAGGAAAGAGACAGATCAGAGGAAGTACATTGGTTGCCACAGGAGAGGGCATATTGCAGAAATTTACCGAAGCGAGCATCATGGTGATCCTCCCCAGGCTACCGAAACTACAGCAAAGTAATGAACTGTGACTACTGTGACTCTCACCCATTTAATCCAGAACTATTGATTGGTGGCTAGCTCTGGTCCTTCAAACAGCAATTAGTTCATCGATTGTTAATGCACAACTCACATTTCTAACTAGCAATCATTTTTTATTACCTATGCCGAATGTTCTCCCCATATACTCAATGGGGATTTATACAATGGGGTCATATTGTTCCCAGCCAGATATAGAATTGTAAAGTCAAGTGGTCAACTACCAGATGAAAAGACGGAAATGATCTTACCTTATGAAGTGATGCATTGTCCACGATAAATCAATCTCATCACACAGTCTCGGATTATGGACAACAATGTCGAAGTCATACCAGTTAATCACTATTGTCTCAACCTCTGCAATCACCATAGCTTGTTGATTGCCACTGCACCTGAGGTCAATGGGAGATGCATTGCGGAAAGAATTCTGGAATGAATGCCGGAACTGCCTCAATACACCGATATCAATAATGACAACATCCTGCTGGCACCAATGGCAACTGGGCATGCATCTGAGCATGATGCAGAGAAGTGGATGTTGTAGTATTGCCACCTGGCAAACCTCTGTCTCAAGGCATTGGAGAAACTGCTGTCAATGACGAATGCTCTACAAATGACTAGATTGAGTCATTGCAAGAGCTGCATTAAGTGCAATTTCACTTGAACGGCCTTGCCTCCCATCACATCCCATGCAAATGAGCTTCTGCAGTTAGGACATTCCAACATATGTGATTTGTCAGAAACAGCCATCAGAGGAGGTCAATATATGGTGCTCTTTATCAATGATCTCACAAGGTATAGTTGAGCATGTCTCATAGTACAAGGCAGATGCCAAGGAGCAATTCAATGCAAGGAAGGCTCTTGGAGAAAGAGAGTCAGCTAGCATGTGAAGTGATTTCATACAGATGGAGGTGGTGAGTATACTGCAAAGAAGTACACAGAATACCTGATATCAAACAGATGCAAAAGGAAAAAACCACGCCCTGCCCACTGCACTCATCTGCAGTTATCAAAATGTGTGAATGGCGCAATATCAGAGTGTGTATGACAAATGTTGGATGATGCTCGAATTTCAAACGTATACTGCGCATCAGCAGTCTCTGGTGGTCTATCACAAGAACAGCACTCTGATACAATTAGTGTTTGCTAAGACTACACAGAAGGCCTGCCATGAGAGGAAGCCATCTTTACAGCATCTGAGCGTGTTCAGAAGCTTCGGTTATGTGTGCTTTCTGAATGTGAAACAAAGAAACTTGATTATGGAGAAACTAGAAGCCACTTTATTGGGTACAGCATATTGACTCGACAGTTCTTCATGTATAAACCTTTGGACAAGACACTGCCACCCATCTGAGATGTGGTATTCAGGAAACGAAAATTATACACAGCACCGAATGCTGCAGCTGAAGTGATGTTGAAGGAGCACATCAATTATGATGCCATCATGCAACCTACATCCACCGAGAAGTAATCTGAAATCTGACAGGCAATCCAGGGGCTGGTACAGGGAGATGAATGTTCTGAACACGAAACAGATGCACCATTGCATAAGGAATCACCTCCAAAGTGCAAGGAGGAGTCATGAGAATTGGCTGGCCTTGGGGTGTCACTTGGGAATGCATGGAATCCACTGATTGAAGGTAGTTGCTGAATCCACACTCACAAGAATATGTTGCCAGAGTCTGCAAGGTTGAAATTTGAAGATAAGGAATTTGAGGATAAACAATTTAAAGAGAGGATTCCCATCTGTGCGGCAGCTGCAATCTCTGACTATCAGGACGATGAGATCGATGGTCCAAAGCCATACCAATGAATAACCGAGTTTCCACTTGCCATGTAATTGGATACCATGAACAAAGAAGTGTTAGATGCAATTGGTTAATATCAAGTCTTTGGAGATAGTGTGCAGTGTCCAGAAGGGAGAAAGACTGTTCCAAGTCATTCAGTACACAAGATTAAGTTCAATGGAGGAGGCAATACCCTGCGGTTCAAGGCCAGGCTAATCAGTAGAAGAAATCACCAAATCAATCACTTTGGCTACAAGATTACAATTTGCACTGACTGATTGTTTTGGCCATGTTTGGCTGGAACTAGCAATCCCCACCACATACAATCTTAGGCTCTATCAAACGGATGCAAGCATGGCATTCTTTGGAGTTGACTGGCAAGAAGAGATCTATCCACATTCACCAAATAGATACTTTCGGATGCACCAAACTGGGAGCCGATACAACACTGCCAGATTCAAGACTTCCTTGAAGCTACTACTCTAATTCAGAATGGCTCTTGTTTTTACCACATAGTCTTTGCACTGATGACATAGTACGCAGAAGAATTTCATGGTCTTGATCGGGTTTGTTGCATCACACATCAACAGAGAGATGTTCCTTATCCAGTAGAGGGAAGTTCACAGCCCAGTTGTGGATGCGGACATTCTCTACATCAATGATCTCTTCATCATTGCTGATTGAAACTTTAGTGTGTAAATCATAAATCAGGTGACGAAGTGGATCCAGATGCATCATGTTGAGTATGTCCCAGGCCATCACGGCAGAGATATCAAATGCATTCGGAAGCATTGCACAATCAATATCCATCCACACAACTACATTTCGACAATTTTGGTGGAGTTCAGCATTGATAAGTTCATTCAGGTTGCCATACCAATTGCAATGAAGCTTCACAAGAAGAATGCCAATGAAGAAGCCTGTAATCTGATGATATAACAATCAATGATAGGAATCCTTGTGTCTGTAATCACCATTACTTCGCTGAATCTTGCATCTGTCATCGCAGTTTTCGGACAGTACAATCAGAACCTGAGCAATAAGCATATCATAGCTCACAAGTGCATGTTGGTACCTCCATGATATGACTGGTTACCATGTATCTGAAGAATAGCAGTATGCAGACTTGGATATTATATTGTTTCAGACTACACTGGATACCTCCATGGCTTAAACTCAACAAGTGGACTGGTCATGAACTTCACAGGAGCAATCGACTGGAGATATTCAAAGGAGACGTAGACTTGTCAGACCAAGACCAATGCCGAATGGTACACCTTTTAAGTGGCCTGCATGAAACCCACCCAGATCTTGCATTGCTTGAATGGGCTTGGCATCCCCACTAGTTTGGGGAAGTTTTCAGATTCACAGTCACGGATTCTGAGCATCGAGAAAAAATCTTTCATGGAACTGCAGTTCTATGCATTGCAACCAAGCACTATCATGTGGCAGCTATAGCTTGAGATTGAGAGATCAACTTGAATTACATCCATACTGCAGATATGTGTGCCGACTGCATCATACAGCCGCTGTTGAAGCCTACCTTTTGGAAGTACTGTGCTGAGATAGGATTGATCGAAAATGCGCTCAGACATAATCGTGGAATTGGATATGGTAATGAAATCATGAATGCTCTCATTAGTGGCCTCAGAAATGGTTACAGAAATGGTATCATAGATGGATTTGCAAATGCCCCTGGGAATGCTGTTGGGAAGTAAATTGATTGGGCGATGTATTTTTCGCAAGACCAAGATGATTCACTGTCTCCTCTTCGGCTTTATTTACTGTGTCGATTGAAACTGATGTCCTAGCCATCCATGAGAGGTATTAAGCTGCCTGGACATCAGTATATTATGATCACAAGGACTATGTTATAACTTGCCGCAGTTGTAGTTAGCGGCATAGGTCATCGATCCACCGTACGTTAATTCGACATACCTTGTGATACTGTACAACATTGACACCTTCCCATTGCCATGTGTATGCTTCAATACTTGAACATCCACTTCATTGCAGCAGAGAATGGCAATGTATACGGTATGAGAACACCAATTCAGCTGCCTGTGAAGGTGCTACCATCGTACTGCATAACCTCTATATATACTACATACTCCCAACATTCTGTTGCTAAGATCAGCTGAAGTTTCATGTAATGCCCAGGCCACACAATAAAACTAAAGATTGGTTCATACCATTGATTAATCTACCCATTACTAGTGTTAGCAACGGTTCCGTTTTCGGACCGTTTCTATTATAGCGGTTCCATGAAAACCCGGACCTGGCCGTTTCGGTCCGGGTTTGTACAAAATGGTTCCCTCAACTAAGTCCACGAATATTCATCCGAAAATTTAGTGTTTGGTACATGAAATATGCAGCTGCAGACGGCGCATCTTTTGGTGGTCTCCGATTTGTGATATCTTTAAAACTCAGCACGCGGCTTTGTGATTATTGTCATTTTTGGCGTAAAAACGAGGTTTTTGGGCTGCCGCTTGCTGAGATTCAATGATATCGAAAATCGGAGACTGCCAAAAGATGCGCCGTGCAAAGCTGCATATTTCACATACCGAACACTATACTCTCTAATCAATATTTGTGGCCTTAAAGTGATGGTTCACTTAAAAAATCGTCGATTTTTAATGGGGTAAGGCCGTTGCCACGCAGACCTATAATACCCGCCGGGTCCAAAACTGGAACCGTTGCTAACACTACCCATTACCCGGGCCACTCAGTTAACCACTACTGCCAGTCAGTGACATTGAATCATCCATTTCAAATAAATACCTTGGCCTGTTGTTGATAAAATATGTTAATTATGGTCAACTTGGCTCTGACAAGATTGCACTGGCTGATTGCTCAGATGAGTTTACTCTGACAGGTTGCTCTGAGAGGTCGCTCTGACAGGTTGCCATGTCTGGTTGCTCTGACTGGTTGCTTTGACATAAACATCCTACTCTAACAAATACTAGTCCCAATTATGCATGGCTGATACCAGCTGCTTACTCTAGTTTAGATCAAGCAATACTAGTGGTTATAAACCCTGTCTGCCATACCACACAGATTATATGTTAGTGTAATTCAGTGCACCTGGCGTATACCACCTTTTCTACCACAGTGCCTAGCAAATTGTAGCAAAATTCTCACATTCCACTCTCTCTGAAAGATTCACAGCAAATTTGAGCAATACTGAGCATTTCATTATCAACATTCTGCCATGAATGCAATGGCCATATAACCGCCACTGCAGATACAGAGCAAATTTGACGGTCAGCTAGAGATAGGAGTGGCCTTCTGAGCCCAGCCACATCCTCCTCCGCAACCCTGGAAGTGGGCCTAACCACCTATATCCAGTGTAACCGTCACAAATAATCACCAATAGGGATGCATGGCCTTTAACATGTAACCCAATAAGATTCCTCCTGGAACTTCTTAGGTATCTGCTCCCATACATTGGTGAGCCAGACAGAAAATTTCATTGACCTCTGACCATGTGGAGTATTGCAATGTTATACTACTTGTGATATACAATTTTAATAATAAGGTAGTAATTTTATTCACTCTCAGATCAGCTCAGCAGTTGTTGTCTGTGGAGTAACAGTGAAGAGATCTGTGTTGGATTATACAAGTATACGATTTACAGTGATTTCTACCCCTTCGACTTGCATCTCAGTGAAGACCATACCATGTATCATAGAGATTGATTTGCTATGTGGGATCTACCGAGTCATATCTTCAAGAGGTTGCATGAGAAAGACCTCATAGCATGGCCCAATATAGAAGTTTGAAGATGAGAATGTGATTAGGAAGATTGGCAGATTACTGAAGCTGAACATAGTAGTATTATATCAATTATAACTTATAGAACCGATAACTGACTCTAAATATGGGAATGTCCACTATAACTTTGACTCAGCCATGGGAGATCCAATGTGTATGGTATAACTCTGACTCCAATGTTGGCTTGAACTCTGTAAATGTCTGTGACTCTGATAACTACCCTACTCAAATATGGGTAGCAACCCCATCAATATTATAGACTCACTTCAACTTTGACTTTAGAGACCCAACATATACAGTATAACTTCAACTCTGACATTTACGTTCAATCTGTCAATTACCTTTACCGTAAGAACGATCTTGACTCTAACTATCACCCTACTCTGATATGGGAAGCTACACCATCCATAATATGGTACTACTTCAGCTTTGACTCAGGAGACCCAATGTATATGGTATAACTGTCACTCTGACAATTGTATTCACTCTGGCACCCACCTTACTCTGATATGGCAAGCAACCCCACCTATAATACATTATTATGTTAACACAGACTCAGAAGACCCAACATATTCAGTATAACTGTCACTGTGTCAATCACCCCAACCCAAACAAATACCCTAACTATGACAATCACCGAACTCTGACAATCACTCTATCTGTAACAACTACCCTACTCTGACAACAACCCTACTCTGACAACTACCCTACTCTGAAAACTACCCTACTCTGTCAACTTAAGTAACCTGGCTTATACAGTAAATACTTCAACTCTGAAATATAAAACATAATGTCCGCTGGATCAACTCAACTCTAGCAATGAACTGTATTCCGAAAGATTTACAGTATGACTTCAACTATCATTTGGACCATGACTGTAATACAGAAACCAATGTTATTGATTCTATTTACAACTCTGGCAAGAATGTGATAAGGTGACAGGAGGTAGAAATAAATTATATAATAAATGCTGACACGCTGTGGATTCCATATACTTCCAAAGGGTCTGCACCCAAGGCTAACCTGCAAAACATACGACCCACAATATTGCAAACAGAAACAGATTGGAAAGCAGCATCTGCAAGCATACAAAGAATTCCAGAGGCAGTATTAGCCACACTGATCAAAACTCCAGCGGCTGGGCCATGGGTAGCCACAGCAGCAGGTGCAATGACTAAGACTCTGGTGTCAGTAGCTATGGAGCTCACTGCAGTCAAAATGACCGACAACAGCACCAATCCAGTGGTAACACTGGCTGTAATGAGGGCTCTAAACGGAAGCAAATTGGTGATGGGGATGAGAATGGCAATGAACTTTGATCCTCACTTAAAAGATCTCTCATATTACTTAGACGAAGTTATCTTTCCAGTTTGAACAACCATTGAGGGGTAGTAAAGCATTCGGCTTCACATGTGTATCTGACATTGACAATTCATAGGTGTAAACACGTTGTTCGTCTGCAAGCACACAGGGATAGATTGGTGGAAGCAGAAATGACCATCCCTGCATTTGACTGTAAGTATTTAAAGTTGTGAACACCTCATTTGTGTAACAACCAGCGGCAGTCACATGCAAGCAAATTGGGCCATCCCAACACTACTGACTGTGAATATCTATGTGCGAGTGAGCACCTTTTTTCCCAGCAACCCAGCTGGGGAAATATCCACACCCACATTCAACATTAAACCTTCTAGCTGACAACACATAGTCATTGCAATCACCCAATGACACTCTTCCAGGGAGCCAGAAGCACCAAGCTCAGTAGATAGGAGCAACATTCCCTAATTGGCTTTCTCTTGGTGCAACCTCTCACACTTGGGCAACAACTAGATGGCAATTTGAAATATATCTCTGATCAATACTGGCTGCCAACAAATCTGACAGCGGGTGACAGTGGAGTGGCAAAAGATTGGTGAGACATTGCCTGAGATTGATTCTGTTTTTGAATTCTCAGCCAGAATCCTATCAGATCAGATATTGAGAAACTGTCTGAACACAGTGACAAGAAAGTGGACAAATTTTTGAATTTGGAAATTAAAATGGTCAACTTCTCAAAAGCAGCTCTCCACATGGTAAGTATTCGCATGTGGCAAGCGCAGCTCAGTTGCACTGATAACTGAGCTCTCTGATCACCAATCAACTGCTTCAGCAAGGTTGGCCAACCAAGTTGATGAAGTAACTACTGTGCAACTAGCTGCTAGCTTTTGGACTCTTTCAAATGATGACCACTAATAGTTTGTAACAATCCTCATCTCTCCATGCTCATATGAGGATCATCAGTATGCCTGCACGATTGAAATACAACTGAGTGCCAGTGATTCTATTCATGTTCTCACTATGCAGATAGATATCAAAACAGAATTTCTGGATCATATGTTATCTGGTGCAAAGACCAAAACCTCTATGAAGAACTAAAACTCCATTTTCACGTGATGGCCATATTCATCCCACTTTACCAAGGTGGTGACACCAAAATGTTTGTTACTTGCTGCTGCAGCACTAAACCAATCGATCAACAACTGAGCTGGTGGCAGCTTCCTCCAAGTGGCATTTGAAGTGAATACCAATACGTGTATGCAGCTCACAAGGTTGGACATACTTATCTGGGATCGGGTGGGAATCTATATTGATCTATTCGAACATTGGGAAACAATCACAACGGATATGCCAAAAAACCTATGCCTACACATATGGGCCGGATCGATGTATTCAGGAGTGCAGATCAGGAGCTTCATATGGTCTGATTGTGGGATCCAGAGCCAGTAATCGATGATGAGGGCATATAGCTACTCATTCATATAATATATATTTGTTGTGACTGATGATTATTAGAACACAATGGATAAAAAACAAACTAAATTTCAATCCACATGTAAATGGTTCTAAAATGATGCTTAGAATGCCAATAAGTGAAATACATATATACTCTCTGATAGATGGCCATGAGTTCTGACATGGTCAAGACGATCGCATGAGAAGCCTCTGACTGGATCAAGGTTACTTAACCTACTGACACAGATGGCTGACTGTAAGTTCTGATATGATTAGGGCTAAAATTGGAGAAACATCTTCAATGATCACTGTGGCTATACATGTAGACTCTGATAGCTAATGGTTGGCTCTTGGAAGACCAGGGCAATGGCATGAGGTGGTTCTGACAATATCTTGCCGACTATAATTGCAGTCACTGACAAGTGACAGTGCGCTCTGTCAAAACCAGGGCAATACAGTTAAATGGCTCTGACACAATCAGGGCAGCTATACATGTGGATTCTGACAGCTGACAATGGGCTCTGACAAGACCACAGTGATAGCTTACAGAGCCACTGAGCACATTATGGCGATTACTCTGACAGCGTACTGTATGGTCTGCCAAGACAGTGTGATTGCACCCATATCCTCAGCCAAACAACCCATAGTGCAGATCAAGCATACTTTATGACATCATGTCATGTACAACCACTCTTGCTATCACCTTGAGAGTACTTAGTGAGTACACCAAACAAAAAGAGTAAGGTAGTCATACAACCATAAGCTTACTGTGTAGTGCTCATTTGATATCTTGATTACTTATATTGGCTCTGAGCTGGATTCCATTGTCCGCCATTATGGCTATTATGGCAGACAACCGGAGAGTCAACAGCTCATGGAAAATTTCATGTGACGAAATACTCTTTCCTGATAAACTTACCCATCACACATAGATGTGGGAACAAGGTCAATATAAACATTGCACTTAGAGGCGGTGATTGAGTTAACTTACAGTTGTACATAGAGGCCATAACCAATGCAACTTATGATCACCCTTCACAGTTGTGATTTAGCCAGTTTTGGGATTTACTAGAGACCATGATCAAAGTGACATTGGAGGTGTTCTTGCAGGTAGTCAGACTGGAGGCAACTGGTTCGAAGAATGGCCCAACAAGAGCTGAAATTTGAATTATGAGTAAACTGATAATTGTGGAAATATGCTGCGCAGTATACTGAAGTGTGCACTGATAGTTGAGTAATCAGATATTGGCTTAGCACAGAAGACAGTCCATCTTGAGTAGACTCTGTACATGGTATTGTCTCATGATTATGATATGGAGAGGTTATCAGAAATGACTTAACTCTGCAGTTTCAGTTAATTGTAGAGCTATTGATGGGAAATATCGAAAATACGGAAGTATCTACATTTCTCTTTACTAATATCATACTTTCTTAAGTATTCTCCTTACATTAAGATGGTATTTTACGGATAAGAATAATGTGGTGTGGTAATAACTTTGAATACTTTTGTTATCTTTTATGTTTAGGTTGTCTAGAAAGTTCTGGTTAGAACTTGTCTAGAACCTTCTTTTTAGTTCCGTTGGAAGAGGGATTTATCAGCGCTTGTCTTTAAAGAACGCACCTAGATTGTGCTGTTATATTCTTTACGGTTCTTATGTATTTTTGTACAGTTGAAGAGTTTTTCTCTTCCTGTTGGGTTATTGATCCGCAACCATAGTCATGGACAATCACTCCGTTAATATTGTATATATAGATACTGTTTGTCCGGTTAGAGAACAGTTCTTTAGACTTGCTCAGACATCGATATGGAATAATACAATACCTCCTCCTCGAAATCCGCTTCTCTGTATATGCTTGCCTTTCGAATACTTCTTGAAATGGTTATACTTGCAATACTTTTACTTCCCATATTTCTTCTGAGGTTCCAATAAATCTCTTCAGACAGTCGCTGTAATAATCAAATAGGTTATGAGCCCAGATGAGCGACACTGATTCGAATCCTGAATATCTTTCACTTGATCCGAATTTGTTCGACACTCACTCTATTCACGTTGAATATCCAGATGTATTAGAATGATCATCAACACCCCTTCAGTAGCTACTGACTTCTCCTCGTCCAACTACACCAAAAATGACATCAGCTGCCTCCTCTCAGAAAACTCGTGAGTTCTCTTTCTCAACTCGTGTCGATAAGCAAACTCCAGAAAACGTTATACTCAACAGTGTCGGGAAACTTACCGGACAGGATAATTATCGGATATGGAGTGCCTCAATGAATATAGCTCTGAAAGGAATTAAGGCATATGAGGTAGTGGTAGACGGTCTGTCTCCAGCAGAAAATGCTGATCAGACAGAATCGGATGCTTTTGAGCATCATGAACATACTGCGTCGACCATATTCATGCCAGTGGTCTCACAAGACATTTTGGAGAAAATTGTTGAACTGGAGGACCCTCAGCTAATGTGGACCTGGCTTCGCACTGAATACTATCGAGAGTCAGCTTTCGCCTCAGTCTCCTAGAAAATGAATCTGGATTCCCTTTCTTCTCAATATTCTGGTACCGACTTACCAGCATTTATATCCAAGTTTGAATCCAAGTGGCCCCACCTTACGAATCTCTCAAAAGCCTCCTCCGATTCGTACTAAAAGATCTTCGCTACATTCCTGTTTGAACATAAGGCCAAGAGAGATTTTTTGTTGGGTTTTTTACTTAAACACTATGAAAACGTGATCGATAATTTTACGACAAAAGATAGTTTGTCGTATGCGGTTGTGAAGCAACATCTTATGGATATTGACACATCCGAAATAAGCAATGATTCTGCACCCTTTGTGTCTAAGCCCTCGGCCAATAGGAAAAAGGGGAAGAAACCAACTAAATCGGACAATAACAATAATTCCTCCTCCTCCTCCTCCTCCTCCTCCTCATGGAAGACTTGCACCTAGTGCAAGAAACATAATCCAGGAAAGTCCAAAGGACATACCTGGAATGAATGTTTTCGTCTGCAAAAAATGAATAAGGAAATGAAGGAAAGAGAAGAAAATGACAAGGCCGAGGAAGCAAATGTTACCACAGAAGAAAAGGTAAGAAACAAATCCTTCTACTTTGACATGGCCTGTACCTCACACATGACCCTTGATGCAGGATGTCTCCTTAACTACCCAAACTTTTCCGAATTTGTAAAATCTAGTTCACAAAAGAGCATGGAGATTGTTGGCAAGGGAGATGTGGTGATGGACTGCGTTCTGAGAGATGTATCAGTTTCTTCTTTTTGTGTGCGTGGTGTTTTGCATGTCTCTGATTTGGCACACCCTTTGATTTCTTGGAGGAAGTTACGGGAAAATGAATATACTGAGTTTGGAGAGGGGGATTATATTTCAATTAACAAGGGAACAAAAGTTATGTTTGAAGCTGTTTTTGAGGGAAATTTGTTTAAAATTCCTGAGATATGACATTCGGCCCATATTACTTATGACTTATGGCATGATGCTCCCAGACATTTAGCACCATCAACAATGGATCAATCCCTACAGTTGTATTCCGACGCCAAGATACCAGTAAAATCTCCGAATTATGTATGCTCCTCCTGCATTTAATGCACAATGTCTCGATTTCCTCGAACATCTACATCCATGAAGGATAGAAAAACACTCGATCGTGTTCAATGAAATTTCAGGGGACCCTTTCCAGTTCCGTCATATGGGAATTCTCTTTATTACATTACTCTACTTGATGATGCTAATAGGGTCCTGTGGGTTCAATTGATGAAACAGAAGTCCTAGACTACTAAAATAATCAAAGATTTTGTTTCAGAAATGGAACTACAACACCACAAGACTACTGTGGCATTTCGAACAGATAACGGAGGGGAATATATTACCAAGGACTTGAAAGGGTTCTTTGCATCAAAAGGGATTATACATGAGTTTTCCCCTCCATATTCACCCGAGTCAAACGGAGTTGCAGAACGTCTTAATCGTTATATAGGAGAATCACTCAGAGCTATGCTTGAGAGTGCATCAACCTATCATAAGAAGTTATGGGCTGAGGCTGTGTTAACCTCAGTACATATAAAAAATCTGCAACCTCATTCGGCACTAAAGGATCTAACTCCTTATGAGGCTTTTTATGGCACCAAGCAATTGATCCAGCACCTTCAACCTTGTGGCGGAGAATGTTATATCCATGTACCGGATCAGAAATGAACCAACGGAAAAATTATCTCTGAGGGCACAAAGGGCAATTTTTACCGGATACACCAATATCCACCATCATGATAGAGTATTCCTACGTGATACTAAGAAGTCTATAGTATTGGCAGATATCTTCTTCCCCCCTCTCAAGATAGAAGGGGCTACGCCAATGATAAACCTAAGAATTGACCAATTTCATACTCCCCTCCAAAGCTATACGCCATCAACATCCATTGAGTATACCTATAATAATAAGGGTAAAACATCGGATAGTATGTGGCGGCAGTGGATGGATGAGAATCTTGAAGAAGCTAATAATTTGATTGATAACGGTCATCCAACTGTGTTTCAACGAATGGCAGCAGACTTCAATGAAGGCAAACGAGACAGATATCTAGGTGCTCCTTAGTGGGCGTACTATGCCAATAATATGGCCTATCGAGATGCCTTACCCCAACAACCCGAACAACCCAATGATAGAGGGTTGATTGAAGAACTCGAGAAAATCGACGAATTCGATGAGTCCATTTCAACGGTTGTTCCTGCAGACCACTTCCTGCAAGAAGAACGTCAACTATCAAACCAACGATCTCAACTTCGATTGAGACGTCCTCCTCCTTCTCCTCAACCACCAATGACACCACCACAGATTCCATTTGGTCAAGTTGTCACTCGTGCCGGAAGAGTTGTTAATCTGCCTGAACGCTATGGCTTTGAGGGCGATGCTCCTGAAGCTAGTATGCGGGGTGCATCTCCTCGACCTCCTACTCCAGAACCTCAACCTCTGGAAGGAATCGAAGGACATCAATGGGCAAATTCAAGTGTACTCAATGTTGAAGAACACAAGTCTTACCGACCGGCCAGAGTGTCACCACAATCGTCAGATTGGAAGAAGACAATGGATGAAAAACTTAAGTCACTTAATGAAAATGATGTTTGGGATGTTATCCCAAAACCAGTGGGAAGAATGATTGTTGCTAGCAGATGAGTATATAAAGCTAAAGGGAATGCTCAAGGAGAACTCAAATGATATAAAGCATGGTTAGTTGCCAAAGGATTCTCACAAATCCTAGGCCAGGATTACGATGACATGTTCGCCCTCGTGGTTTGTTTTGATTCTCTTAGACTTTTACTAGCATTATCAGCATGCAAAGGATGGCGACCGCGACAGCTGGACGTCAAGACTGTATTTCTGTATGGGATATTGAAGGAAGAAGTTCATATGGATCTACTGGAAGGCAGCCAGCTAGATGGGATGGTGGCAAAATTAAGGAGGTGTATTTACGGATTGAACCAATCTCCGAGGGAATGGTACTACCAGTTCTTAGAATAAATAGGAACTTTCTGATTTGCTATCACTGGTTGGGACCTCTGTGTTATCGTTCACGAATCAGGCGACCTTTTCTTAGCTATTTCTGTGGACAACATTACCCTATTTGGAGCTACTGGAGAGCTAAAAGAGCAAACCATTAATGTGTTGAAGACTGAATTTAAAGTCAACGACATGGGTGAGATTATTTGGTTTCGAGGAATCCAAATAACCTTTACCGATGATGGGATCATTTCTTCACAGAGAACATTGATTGACAAGATTCTGAACCGTTTTTCGATGCGAGATTGTAAGCCCGTTTCAACGCCTATCAACTCCAATTATGAGTTGAAGGCTATTGAAGACGAAGACGAACGTACCGATGCAACGGCATCCCAACAAATACTCGGATCTTTGATCTATTTAGTTACTGGAACCAGACCTGACCTATTGTATACAATCACTCACCTCTTTCAATTCAATTCATCTCCCTCCACAAAGCGCCAAACGGCAGCCAAACGAGTACTGCGATATCTCCAAGGAACGAAAGATAAACACCTTTTTTATGGTTGGAATAATACATTCACAATCACTGCTTATACGGATGCATCTTAAGGCAGTTGTCTTGATACACGATAAAGCTTTGCGGGGTATTCATTTCACATTGGAAACACTACTATCTCCTGGTGATGTCGGAAACAGCAGTCCGTTGCTACTTCCACCTGTGAAGCTGAGTATATGGCACTTGCCACGGTGGCAAAACATCATCTCTGGTTGAAGCGTAGAATCCAGGAGTTATTGAAGATAGATATACCGAACGATCTCTCTTGTGACAGCAATGCTGCTATAGATGTGGCATATAATCCAAAACTTAATGACCGATCAAAACATATCGATGTGGCATATTACTTTACTCGAGAACAAATCGATCAAGGAAATGTGTCTGTCATGTATGTACCTTTGGAAGAAAATTTGGCAGATATATGTACAAAGGGAATGACAAGATATGTTAATGACCACTTATACTCAAAGATATTTGGATCAAAGTGAGAAGGGGTATTGAAAATACGGAACTATCCACATTTCTCTTTACTAATATTGTACTTTGTTGAGTATTTTCCTTACGATAAGATGGTATTTTATGCATAAGAATAATGAGGTGTGGTAATAACTTTTAATACTTGTGTTATCTTTTATGTTTAGGTTGTCTAGAATGTTCCAGTTAGAACTTGTCTAAAACCTTCTTTTTAGTTCCGTTGAAGGAGGGATTTACCAGCGCTTATCCTTGAAGAACGCACCTAGATTGTTCTGTTATATTCTGTACGGTTCTTCTGTATTTTTGTACAGTTGCTGAGTTTTTCCCTTCCTGTTTGGGTTATTGATCCGCAACGGTGGTCACAGACAATCACTCCTTTCTTAATGTATTTATAGATACTGTTTCTCTGGTTAGAGAACAGTTCTTTAGACTTGCTCAGACATCGATATACAATACTACAATATCTCCTTCTCAAAATCCTCTTCTCAGTTTATGCTTGCCTTTCGATTACTTCTTGAAATTGTTATACTTGCATCACTTTTACTTCGCATATTTCTTCTGAGATCCTAATGAATCTCTTTGGACTTTCTCTGTTATAATCGAATAGGAAACAGAGAACTAGAAGATGGAGATGAGAGGAGTCTGGGTAATGATTATCAGAAACTGGGACTTAAGAGAATGTCATGTGTAACAATTTACTGTGGCTAATGAGACATGTATAAATGCAGATCAAATCCATAATCGCAATCATTGGAGGTATTCTAGACTCAATCAGGTATGTTGTACCCTTGATTTCCCACATTCAGTTATATTCTCCCATATTATTTACATCTGCATTCCCAGCTCTCTTGTTCTCAGCTGCAGTACTACTATCACAATAGCATATTGAGTTGTGTAATCACTACCTACCATCCCACAGCATGATCATAAGGGATCACTGATTAACACCAACAATCGAAGATTGCAGCCAGTGTCTTTCACATTCGATATAATTGATCAACCCCTGGGTGTAGGCAGCTTTGAGCCTTGCTCCTTTCAGATCAACAGCTTTCAGCAACCACTCTACTAGCCTAAACTGAAAGTCAACTCTTCTGATTTCACCAAGGTTGGAGGTTAACTAAAGAATGGTATCTTTGCAGTCATCGTATCTCCCTACGAGTCAACCATCTCTAGATCAACCACCTTCAATTTCACTCAACTGCTGCCACCAAGTTGATCTCCAAATGCACTCAAGTATGGCCACCAAGTGCATTGCCATATTAGCTCATCCACAGTCTCTAAGTGTATCTCTAACTAATTCAGTCACTCCCTTGAAGTGTATTTCTCAGTTCATCCGATCACAACATCCAAAGAACGTCTGTATATTTACTTAATTATGTAATCCACACCAATATCCTTTACACAATTATAGCCTCCAAGTGCATGTCCATGTTCACTCAATTATGCCAGGCAAGTACATATCTATGTTCACTCTTTTGCCATCACCAGGTAATCCTCGATTGCGCTCAGACACTGCCTGCAGCCAGTGCATAACACAATGTATACAATGACGGATACACAGATGACTAGAAAATGTATGGCAATACAAACTGAATTTTTAGTATACAGTTATTTACAGATGAGCAGTCACCACCATTACCAGATGCAGATGAAGTATGCCTAAATAATATGTTTTGTTTCCAGGTCTCCTCTAGAGCAATTCAATCCACTGCCAAGCAGGTAGCCTGGATTTTCAGATACTTATCAAATTGTCATCAGTGCACGTTTGTATTTGCAGGTTTGTCATGACCACTCTCATATTCATTCAAAGTACACTGCTTGAGTCCAAGAAATTTCCAGATTTGTCACCAGCTCTTCCACATGCACCCAAAGGATTCTGCATTGGTTCAGTCATTCCTAAGCTGCACCCATATTTGGCTTCTGGTCCAGCAACACTTACATACTTTTATAGGGTCTCAGTCACAAAAATTTATTTTCCTCAAGCTGTACTATACTCTAGCTGGACTCCACTCCATCAGATCTTTCAATTTCAAAAGTACCTGCCATTGTGAAAAGTCATATAGATCTTTTTTAAAAGGTACAACAATATACAACAATGGATATTATATTCCTAACCTCAAAAATACATAGTGGTGGTGCCAATAATACATAAAGATCAGCTTGGTAGGGCTGATTCTGTTGATGAGTTCATTCTGATTCCATTAATAGATTCATCCTTGTATTTTATCTGGACAGGTCACATGAACACTATACCAATTGGAGCAATAGCTGGATGGGAACCTTTTGTCTGTAAGAATGCCACATCAGACAGTATTGACAACATCTGGCATGTATATAACCATGTTGATTCAGATACATACTGGACTGTATATCAGTCAGAATGCCTGCATCAAGGTGTGAAGGCATAAGATTGTATATTCATTGGGCGATTTGTTATTGAAATGATAATATCACTTTTAGAAACATTGGGAAACAGCCATTTCACATCATGTAATTTACCAAATGCTATATAACATCTAGTAGTCTCCCATAACAGCCATATTGGCGGATAATGGAATTCTGCCAGGAGCAATTATTCAGAATAGGTATAACATATGCATACTGCATGGTAAGCTCATGGTAGTATGTGACCTTACTTCATTACTTGCATGTACTAACTGCACACTGTTGAACTGATAGCAAGAGTGTTTGTGGATGTCAAAGTGTAATCATGTATGCTAGATCTGCACAATGGATTGTTTGGCAGTGGCCTCTTATGCAATAACACTGTCTTGTCAGGACTCATGGTCAGCTGTCAGAATTGTCACCACAATTGTATGAGAGGGTTCTCATCCTGCCACTCTTGTCAGTTCAGAGCACATTGTCAGCTGTCAGTGTACGCAAATATAGTCGCCGTGATTTGTCAGTGGATCCTCATGCCATGACCCTGGTCTTATCAGAGCCCAGTGTTATCTGTCAGAGTCCACATATATAGTCACCATAATTATACCAGCGGCTTCCCATGCCATGCCCCTGGTCTTGTCAGAGCCCACCGTCAGCTATCAGAGTCCACATGTATAGTTGCCATCCTTTTTGTCATAACTCATCGTTCATTATTTTGGTCTATATATGTATTTTACTCATTGGTATTCTAATCATCACTTTAGAGCCATTTAGGCTGGGAGAGAATTTGGTCAGTTTTCCATTGATTTTATTCCAATAATAAACCATCAAACTTATATAAACTATATACCTGTGAACCAATGTGTCCTAATTATTGGTTACTATCCCCAGATCTCACCAAGTAGCAGTAGGTGCCAATCAAACTCAATTATTGATTGAGTTGATTCACTTCATATGTCATGCAAATGGTTACAAAAGCCAGTATGATATTGATTGGGTGCAATGTCACCAGCCTGTTCAGCAAAGTACCTGTGGGCAGCTGATTGGCAATCTCAGAGCTTGATTGTCAGTGCTACTGAACAGGGCTTGAAATATGCGAAAACTTGGGATGTGGATAGCTACTATTGTAATGACAACCACCTGGATTGTCACTTTCAGAATTTCATGCGCATTGTTGTAGCTTTCGTGGGATGATATATTGCCATCAACTGGGTTGGGGGTCCTTCTTGTGAACTTGGCATATGAATACATCTCACACAACATCCCCGCAGATTTTTGTCAGCTGGATGTTACCCACCGTACACTTTTGCTGGCGGGCAGTATCCATCTGAATCATATTCCACTGCTGCATCTAGGTGTTGCCCAAGACAGAGAGGTTGCACCAAGTCAAAGCCAATAAGAGAATGTTCTCATTACCTGCTGAGGTTAGTACTTCTTGTTCCCTGGAGGAGTGTCATGAGGTAATTGCAATGACTATGAATTGTCAGCTAGAGTGTTGAATCTTGGGGGCAGGTATGGGAATAACCCACCCCCCACTCTGGGTTGCCAGGAGAAACAGGGCTTGATCACACATTGGGATTCTTAGCCTCTCAGTCAATGCAGGAAGTGCAAATTTCTACTTGTACTTACACATCACTGGTTGTCAGATGAACTGGGTGTTTCCAACTAGCCAAAGTTGGAGTTAAAAGCCAAGATGGTCATTTCTGCTGTGACCGAGATATCACTGGTTGCTGAATGGACTAGGAGTTTGCTGTGGGAAATTGTCAAAGCCAGACACAAATGACAACCAGAATGTGTCAAACCATATCCTTGGTCCATAACCAATGAGTAAAGTGATTTGATGAGTGAAATCATCGATGTGGGGATTATGGTTCATCATTTTCGTTGTTACAATCACATATCTTGTAGTCTTGTCAGTCCTCATTGCCACTAGGATCACATGGAGACTGGAACAGTGTCCAGACATTTTCATTCGATTGAGTCTTGCTGCTCCTGTCACTGGTGTTTTCATCATGGATACTGCTGCTACTGCTTTCCTTTGACCTGACGCTCACTTGATAATCATTATGGCCACAACTGCTGCCAGATATTCTACAATGCTTGTGGGTGCTGCTGTCAAATCTGGCTCCATTTGTCATTGTGTATATTGTATGTTGTTCTGCAGGTTTGCAATGGGTGTAACAGCTTTGCATGTACACAGAATCCATGGCTCATCACTATTTATTTTATAGTGCATATCTATCTGCCATCACCTTAAACCAACCTTTTCAGAATTTAAAATAGAGCCAATCATATTTGTTCCTGGGTCAGAGTTATGTTCCAGGTGACAGTCAAAGCTGTGTTCTATACTTGTCAGAATCAAATTCATTTCTAGAGTTGAAATTTTACTGTAAATGTTGGGTTTTCCAGGACAGAGTTGAAGTCAATACCATATAGGCAAAGTCACTTGCAGTGTCAGCATTGATAATTGTAAGTTGGGGTGATTCTCAGTAATCAGCTGATTGTCAGAGTTAGGGTGATTGTCAGTATTGTGGTAACTGTCACAGTCAATGTTGTACTATGTATATTGGATCTTCTGAGTCAAAGCTGAAGTAATGCCATATTATGAGTGGGGTTACTGCTTGTTTCAGAGTAGGGTGTTGTCAAAGTTAGGGAAATTTCCAGAGCTAAAGTAATTGTCAGAGTCAAGATTATACCATATATACTGGGTTTTCCATGTCAGATTCAAATTTATACTGGACTTTTCCAAGGTCAGAATCAGTTGTAGGTTTCATATGTCAGAATTGATAATTTACTATTATATAGAGTTTCAGTACTCTGCCAATCATCCTGATAACTTTCATGCCCACTCATGCTGATGTTGGACAACTCCATAAGAGCTTGCACCAGTAGCAACTCTGAAATATCGGGCTAAATACAGCACTACCAGGGTGAATTGCAATCTGGCTGTAGAGGCACTTATGCCCAAGCATGTCAATGAATAGGATTGGAGAGTATACAGTTGAAAACGTTGGCTCAAGTGATCATTACGGTAAGTGGAACGGTTGGGTTTTCGGTACAAATCTCAGTCCCATAGCGGTGACCTATATACACTGGCACTTACCCGGCCTCAGGTCACATGTTGCTGTTACACCAGCATTCTATGGTTTTCACTGGTGTGTGAATTAATAGGGTGAAAACAGTCACAAAGGGTATGCTCCTGCTGGTTCAGCTAGATCACTCTGCTGGTGCTCCATGGCCAACATCTGCTGATCAGACCTGATGGTGAATATAATGATGGCCTTAAAATGCAATTATTAAATTACAAGAATTATTACATCATGATTCTGCACATTCTTAGAGGTCGATGGGATTTGCAGTACTGCTCTCCCATGCATAGGAATTACTTCCTAAGAACTTTCAGAAGATTCATATCCCAGTTGAGTGCTGGATGACCTGTATCTTACAGGTAGTATATCATGGTGGTAATACTGGATAGGCCTGGTTAGACTCCGATATTCCTACAAAGGCAGCAGAGAAATCTTTGGTTGGACCCTGCAGGCCACTTTTATCCCTAGCTGGCCCTCAAAAATGGTTTATGCCTGGAACTGAGGTGTATGACCATTGTGTTAGGGACAGAGTTTTGACAATGAAATACTCAGTATGGCTGTGACTGATGGTGAGTCTTGCAGAGAGAGTGCAGTGTGAGAACTTTGACCCAATTCGGATGGCACAGTGTTTGGTTGGGGGTATCCACAGATTGCACTGACTAACTCTTATATTCGATGTGTGGTACAGCTGCCAGGGTGTTTGACCCCAGATATTCCCAGATAAAGCAGATTCAGTCCTTAGTATTGGCCATATGAAATTGACACTGTGTTTGTTAGAGTAGAATGTGCTTATCAGAGCAACAAGTCAAAACAGCCGGTCAGAGCCAACCTGTCAGAGCCACCTTGTCAGAGCCGCCATGTTAGAGCCACCTTGTCAGAGCAACTATGTAAGAGCCAAGATTTTCTTCATCGGCGTATTTTACTCTGATCCGGGCTGCACATTTGATATGAATAAATCGATTCCATTGATCCATTCTCATTTACTTGGTGGTGGAGAGATGGGATACGTAAATCAACTTCATAAACCTATTGTAATTTACATTGAGAGGATTGGGTGCTACTTCTACTGATTATAGCAACTGCATGTTGCAAGTGTGTGGTATATATATAGGTAGTGGAGAACATTTGTAGCACCATTACAAGCAGTAGAATTCTTACTCTCATATGGTATATATTTCATTTCTCCACCCGCAATGTTCACTACTTTACAAGCTTATATTGCCTGTTAAAACCGGCTACACATCCTGCAGCCAGGAATTGTACTAGTAGAACTGTAATATCTTCATTAACGAGACAAAGAGAGTGGTAGTTATGCCCCATATGAGGTTCAATAAAACCCCATCCAATATGTGAAAAGTCAGATCCGTATTCGAAGCTGATAAAGTATAGCCGTTCTGGTCTCAGTGAAGCACTCATATCTCCGAATTGCATACACACTAACACAACATTTGAGCCTACAACCAGGTGCCATGTAGATCTGTCTGAGTAGGTCAATTGTCTATCCATATGGAATATGTATTTGGTTCACTTCTTTATGTTTTCAGGGCTGAGCCTGAGATTTTATTGGTGTCAAGGAATTTCAGTTTAGTTTAACATTGGGTGTCCTTTCAATATGGTCTTAGCAAGCACCAAAACCATCATTTATTGTCACCTTGACTGAATAGTACTTTCTGCACAATATTCTTCAAAGCTCTTACTAGAATACATTTCAGATTGTTCAATGAAGAAGACTTTTTATCCACTATGCATGGTCATGGCAAACTCATTGAAGAGTTACTCTCAGAGTGGTTGTCAGATTGTGGTCAGTATTGATATCAGAGTGCTGCTGTAGGATGGCTTGTGTCAGAGTTACAGCTGGCATAGTGGCTGCTGTCAGAGTGGCTGCCACCAGAGTTGGAGACAGACTGGGTGGCAGTCAAAGTCAGTGACTAAATCACACCATTCATTGGTATTGGTCTTCCATACCACTCAAAACATTACAAAAAGACAAAACTGGGAGATTACCCAGATGCAACTGAGTACCAAGTAGAGCAAACCCCAAAACCCAAACAAATGCTGATACCTAAGAGAGCCAACCCAGAAACCAAACATAACAATTCCAAAACCCAATCAGTGACCAATACTGTAAACCTGGAAGAGAGACCCCGAACCCCAGGACAAACCCCGAAAGAATCCAAGTGCCAACCCAACAGTGGAACGTACAGAAAGATCACAAATTCACTGTCATCCATTACATGATTATATTGACCAATCACAGCAGACCGGAGTGCCTATGGGGATATCTTTCCAATCAAGGTATTATATTCTTAATCGGCATTTAGATCAATGTCCTCACTGGCAGTGTTCTGGAGAACACCCAGCGCATATAGCATAAGCGATGACATCTTCTTGTCAGTATTTCAATCAACAAATTAATCGGAACAAGGTTAACTAATCGAGTTGTGTATTGCATTTGCTGTTGACTAATTCACTTGACATATGACCATAATTGATGTTCCATTTGCTAATGTATAACCTGCTCTAACATGACGGAGTTGGGGCATTTATAATCTAGGTTCATACGTTGATTGCTTGTCAGATAGAACAATGCAAGGGCCTTGACCGGTTGGCAGTCGATACATTGCATCTTTATGAAGGCACATGCATTGGCACTCATTGCACTAGGGACAGCAAAACAATTGTAGCCTATGAGACAGCAGTACTGCACACATATAGTATTACTGTCTTATGAAAAGTCGATGTCAGAGTTAAAATTTGCAGTTAACTACCACAGTTGATGACTGTCAGAGTTCAATGCCAGAGGTATTGTAAGTGGCAGAAAATGGGAATCTGAAGCAGTGAAAACATGCTCCATAAGCCACTGAATTGGAGGTGAATATATGTAAAGAATCATTGTCTCTCGATAGTCTTTGGCTCTCAAAGTGTTGTGGAGATATTTTTGAGGCCAAGCCACCTGTGGAGCCCTAAACTGCAACACCACCTTGATCTGGTCTTATGATATACTATTCACCTTTGATGGTGGATGTGTGTGGTCCATCTTCCCTTGTAAAGACTTTGCACACTCGAAAATCACAGTCCTCAGAATGATATGGCTCAGTCCTCCTGTGTAAGCAACCCCAAAGGTCATGTCCGCAATCTTTTCAATCATGATATTACTGATTCCATTCATGCAGGGCCTATAATCAGTTCTAGCGAGATATGGTTAATATTCCTCCAAAGTGGGGCAAATGGCTTCCCCTAGCCCATCAGGGTAGCCTGTATGGGGGCAACTCAGGTAGTACTCTCTGTGAGCACCATATGGCTACCATCAACCTATTCAGTACAGAATGGTCCAGCTCCAGAGGTCCTTGTAATGCAGCATCTTCATTAGCTTGATGCATTTGATGGATGTTGATATTGGGCTTTGGGTTCTTGAACAGGATATGGCTGTCCATCATTGGACATAGCATTGGTGTTGATTATACAGGACATGCTCACTTACAAATAGTTTTCTCATATCAGTGCCATCTGATTACTATATCTGATATTGGTGTGGCTTTTCATAATTTCCCCACTTAGCCAGTTAGGGGCAACATATCAGCAACCTGAGTCATTGGTGTGCAGTAAAGAAGTCATTTATATTCTGAGCCTTTCTTGTACAAATCAGCAACGTGCATAAACTTGGCAGCACATTCAGTACCTAAGAAACCATTCCCATCCAGAACACAATTGTCCCGCAGGTTGACAGTGTTTTTGAATGTATCTGGCAGCAGCTAATGAATCAAACAGGAAAAACTTTCCAGAATATGTAGAATCCAGTGTAATTCTTTGATGCCATTTAACAAAGGTGTTACAATTATCATCCATTTCAATTGCACCTCCTGGCTGAGTGTACAGGATGCTTTATACATATCATAATCAGGGGTGTGAATTTTAACCAACATGCCATTATTGTTCTCAACCATGCGGATTGGGGTCCCATGCATTCTCCAGAGGTGGGGCTCATCGAAGATCACAGGATGAAATACGCCCAGCCTCCAAAATGGCACACTGTCAGCTTCCTGTTGGTTGAACAGCTGGTTGAAAGTCTCAATTATCAAGGTCAAGACTATTGTATACAATATACTATGAAGAGCAGCTGAGTGGGATGCTCTCCCCCAGAATGTTGTACCATAAAAGAGATGTGGTATTAACCCAGTAAACTTGGTAACTGCAGTTTCCCATTGTGCCACCATTGGTTTAAGGCTACTTCAACCTAAGCTTGAACTCACTATAGCAGTATGTATTCTGGTCATTCCATGGAATGAATGTTGTTAGATGGACCTCCCACTCTGTTCTTTATAGCTCCCTTCTCACCATCTTGCCCTCTTCAACCTTTTCTATTCAGTCATTAGTGTTTATCTCCCATTTGTCAAATCTGGAAGGTGAATTGTTGATTTTCTGTTGATAGACATTAACCTGGTGACATATTAAAGCAAGTGCTGTCAGAGACTGATGATTCTCAGTGTGGCAAACAGTATATCTCAAGACCACAGCAGGGTCCAACCAGGCCAGTACCAGTCATCAGGCAATAAACCACCCTTCGCCAAGCTGTTCTCCTTCTCTGCCATCCAATTCACTGCAATAGTTTGGTGCCGTTGGAGCTGCATAGGTTGGTGGAGTGGGTGGATAGTTCTAATCTCCATGGTGATGTCTAATGCTGTCTTTGACTCCTCCAAGTATTCTCTCTGCAATTCCTACTTATCCAATAGCTTTGCTAACCAGTGAGTAACAATACACTTCTTTCTATTATTCTGACAGCAGCTGACAGTGGCTGAGCTCTGACAACAGCTCTGATGGCAGCTTTGACAGTGGTTGAGTTCTGGCAGTAACTTTGGGAGCAGCTCTGACAGCGGCTGGAATCTGACATCGGCTCTGACAGCAGCTCTGACAGCAGCTCTGACAGCAGCTGAGCTCTGACAGCAGCTGAGCAATAACAGTAGCTTTGACAGCAGTGGAGCTCTGACGGTAGCTCTGCAGCTCTGACATCAGCCACACTGACAAGGACAGTGACTCACCACTCCACATTGACATTATCCTTCTGCTCATTCTTGTGTGCTCACACATTGGGGTCATTGGCTCTATATACCTCTGTTATGGCAGTGATGTTGAAGTAAGTGTCCACCTGGTCCAATTCATCTGCATTTTGAATATCGAAATCTTGGTACTCCTGTTTCACATTCTGGCTGGGGGAGTTGCTTGTGAGGACATTGTTCGTAATCCACGTGATTCAGTTCAGAATCATCCCACTCCTCCAGCAGTTCTGGTAGCTCATCCTTCCCTTCCCCTTGCTCCTTCACCTCCTTCACCTCATCCTCCTCGTACTCCTTGTTCTCCATATTATCCAATTTATTGTCAGTGATTTTATTTCTAGAACTGTCAAACACATCAATTGGTAAGGGCTGGCTTTCTTGCTCCTCTTCTTTCACGCTAATAGTAGTGTTCAAAATGCTTCCTGGTAACCCCGCTGTGGTCCGGGTTCGAACTGAACCAGAGGCCCCAGTCCGGGTCAGGACCCGCCAAGGAACCCGAAACAGGTAACTAGTACGGGGTTGTTACCCGGACAGGACAAAAACCTACAGGTTGTTGGCCAGGTGGGATCCGGACTGCAGTTCCATTTTACAGTTCCAACAACTTTGGCTGCAATCAAGTTGTTGGGTTCTGATCATATCATTGCATGATCAATATATAGATTGGGCAATTGTAGGAGCTCTTTCACCTCCCGCATTGATATTTGCAATCCAACCAATATTCGTTGAATCGCTGTGAAATAACGCCAAATGTTATGTGACATTCGCTGGTTTTTGATAGCGACTCAATGAACATTGGTCATATCGCCAATCTGAAAGCAGGAGGTGAACGAGCGGCTAAAACTGCACAATCTATGTATTGACCCTGTCACAATACAATCATAACTGAGATACATTATTGGGGCCAAAGTGGTGAGGTTGAAATGTCGGGTTTTTGGTGGTTGAACTGGCCCAATTGCAATGGTCCAGGTTGTTGGTGTGGTAAGACCCGTTGCATTGGTCTGGAACCGAACTGGGAATTTAGACCTGTTGCCAACACTACCCAACAGCCAATGTTCATTCCAGCTATAGAGGATTTATTGTCATATAATGGATTGCCATATGAGTGTCATCCACCATATCCATTTTGTTAATGGTAACAAATTCCACCAATGGATAATATTCAATTTCAGCAATGGCCAGACAGTCCTCCAAGATCAATCAGTCCAATAGACTGTCAATCAGTGCAACTCTTGACAGTGGACTACCACTGTGGGAGGAAATTGTATTTGCCAAACAGGGGTCAACAGCCCCCAAGTATATTATTGGATTATAGTATGGAGTAATCCAGGCAACAAGTTGGTCCCAACATGGGGATGCATCAGGATTGTTGTTATGTTGCTCAGCACTCAAAACCATTTCAATCCTTCCTTAATATCTACCAGGTGGTCAACAGCCACCCACATGAAAAAATTACTACTGCAGTCTTCGCTAGGTATATGGTATCAAGTTCCATGCTAGTTGACTTCTGCAACTGGGTGAACTGGCAAGCTGATTGCACCGCATTGAGACCTTCTGCTGTTGAACTCTATAAGTGACACAGGCAGGGGATCGTATGCATAATTCCATCTTCAGTATGGTCTCTACAAGGCTCTGCCTAAGCTGTTGATCAGAAACAGATCAAACCTCAGTTACTGAGTATCCCCTAAAATCTTTGAAACCACTGAATCTGCCAAAAACAATGAAACCGCTAAACTCAGCGAAACTGTACCAGATAGTGTGGCGGAGTAATGCGCCAATCGTGTAGCACCTCTATGAGACATACTCCTACCCCGCACTGACAAGTCTCCCCATGGTCACAATCAGGTTGAGCTTCATATGGAGTGTATGATAGACCCAATACAAACATCTGACATGTGATTGCTAATCGGTGCAGTAGAAGGGACCAGCACATGGACTAAAAAAGATTCTGAAGTTATCTTTTGTATGGGGCTTGTTGTGGTTTTAGATTTGTACCTGAACTTGTTGTGGTCTCCAACATTCTGGCGGAGCTAGATGAGCCTTACATGTGTGTGGTGTTGGCCGATTGGGTCACTCTTCTTTGTATGCATGAATTGAGGCTTTGCATTGTATGCACATTATCATTATTTAGCTTTGATACCCATGTAAGTCCCCTGGGATCTCATGTATTATCAACAAGTATCTTGCAACTGTTGGTAAACATCTATGTGTCTTGTCAATGGTAGTTGATGCCAGAGTATCAATGTCAGAGACTCAATGTAAGAGAGTCAATGTCACAGGCTCAATATCTCTGACATATTTACAAACTGAGTCATGTGTCTTTGCTACAGTTCACATCTAGGTGTACAATTTAATCTTGCTATAGGAAGGGATAGTAGATATGTTATTTTGTTTTCCAATCCTGGTCTTCTGCAAGGTCTTCAGTGAATGCAGATGTGCTACTGGCACCATCTATATCATGAACTATTGTTTTCGGCTCAGAGAGATGGATTTTATTTTTCCTGTTCAAAATGCCTGAATACCATCTTCAAAGAACCCATTCTTGCACCAGTATAATGGTGGTTCAGTAGATATGAGGGTCTCTGAGTGGATATCCAGGTCGCTGAGTGTATACAAGAGTCGCTGAGTGAATATGATGATCTCGAAGCTGAAGTCGATTAACCAGAGTGACCAGGTGAGAATTGAGTGTGTTTTATACCAACTAGTGCTAGATGCACCCTAACCCACACCCAATGGGATGACGACACCAACACACATTGTCACTGTGTTGAAAATACGTATGGCAATCTGTGTCAGAATGCATCACAGATTGAGGTGAGGAGAGGCTTAAGAAGACACAGGCTAATTATATGAAATGCGTTGAATAGATAGCTGAAGAAATGTCAGTGGTTGTTTAGAAGGCCGAAAACAAAGATGTTTAGATGAATCTGTGAGGTTTAATGCGGTATAAATACTAATCAGTTTATGGCTGAGATATCAACCCACACTGTTCCATTTCAGGAGGCCAAACATGATCCTGATAAGCAGAACTTCCCAGCATTCCACACCGTGAAACATGGAGGGCTGAAGATTGTATACTGCAAGCTTAATGATAGTGTGTGGTACAACAATATCACAAGACTAGGCTAGTATCCAAGACTGTTTTGAGTAGGCTGAATGAACTGCATTGGGAGATGTGATAGAAGCCTTACCATGATCGTTTCCAGGGGCAGCTGGCACTCAATTGCAAACCTTTTACCTTCAACAATATGGTCCATTCATTCCACTGTACATTGCTGGGTCTTTTCCTAACAATGTGGACTCGCTCGTTGCTGTAGTTCAACATATGCCCATCTGTACCCAATCTCTAGCAATCATTTCATATCAAATGGGCTATACTATGAAATAGCACATGACATTCTGAAATATGAATACAACACACAAAGCCAACAACTGAAGATTGAAACATTCCCCAATACCAAAGCCCCAATGGATAACTCAGTAGAACTTCAGTCTTTGCAAAATGAATACTGGAACACCAATGCTCCATTTGCTACACCCCAACTAGGCCAACTGTGCCATTCTATTGTGGATAACAACCTGGGCAAAACAAAACTCAACATCATCCTCACACGATGACTTATTGTACCTGATGACATTGCCCAAAGCCCTGATCAGATGTCTCAACTCATTGCCAACATGGAAGAAATGAATACACATCTATATGAATTGTTGGAAATTTCAATTAATATTGAAGGAAAACCTACTCCATTCTGGTAATAGAGCCCGACTGTAGTGGAATAATATATTTTTGGACATTCACAGTATACAGACCATGACTCACACGCACTGGTCAATCGAATGGATTCCAAAGGCAAATGTATACACACTGAGAGGTCAACCCCTGATTTCATTATGGAAACAGATGAAAGTTTTCATATATTGTCAGAGATATCGTTTGAAGTCAGTTTTTGATTGTGTCTGGGTGAGTAAGAGTGGTGGAAGAGAGCATGTCAGAGAGATTATGTCAGAGAGAGCATGTCAGAGAGAATATGTCAGAGAGATCATGTCAGAGAGAGTATGTCAGAGAGAGCATGTTAGAGAGTACGTATCATAGAGAACATGTTAGAGAGTGTGTCAGCGAGTGTGTCAGAGAGTATCAGTGTAATATTGTCAGAGATAGTGTCTCAGAGTTTCATCATGGCAGAGCAGGCAGCCTGTCAAGAGTGTCCACACCAGTGTTGACAGCATTTCGCTAGATATTAGTACTTTTTGACTCATTGATGACACATCCTAGGAATTGTTGCCAGATGGATTAACTGGTATTCCCATTATACTCAACAGTGGCAAAACTGAGTTCTCAATACTAAGCAGTAACAAAATAGCTTCTTTATCACAGCATTGATAACTTCTCTGAGGTGAAGAGATACTCAGTTGAGAGAAATAGATAAACACTAATCAGTCATTTATGGAAATATTCGATGGAACCAACATCCCACACCAAAAGATTCGTCTAATGTGAATCAATTGTAATGATTCTGTGCACACTACAGGAGCCAGTGAAGAGTGGAATAGTGTATCTGTGTGCAGATGGTTGTGCTCATCTCACTTTTCCCTGAATTGCATTATTTCTTGCCGACTACCCAGAACAGCGTACAACAATCAAATTGACAACTAGTTGGTGCCCTAGATACGCAATATCCCTGGATCACATGCCTAACATTGCCCCCTGGTCCTGGCACCACAATCCTCAACAATACCTGCCTTTCTCAACAACAGTGGCTGAGGAGGTGAGCCTATGGAAGTTTCCCAACTATTCAAATTTTGCCGATACCCATGTACGTTATACTGTATATCGTCGCATGACTGTCGACCGGTTGCCCCAACTATTGCAGGGCTCATTTAACGAGCACACCTGCAAATGGATTGTTGGTAATCTGAAAAATATTTCGAACCAGGAAATAGATTGGAATGTGATTGATTAATGATTTTGCATAACTCTTCACTTTACTAACATATGCCTGTTTGCTGACAAACTTAGCAGCATTATACAATGGACTGGTGCAAAGTACCAAGACATGGTGGAGGTCTCACTTGCAATACTTGCCCCTCCTCTTAAAGGGAATCCTATCTGCTTTAAGTTCCTCAACTCTGTTACCAACTTAATATCAATTACCATGTATCACTTCCATACTCAAACTATGCTCAAATACCTACACAATGTACTGAGTAGCATCAGCAGCAATATCATCCTCCTTCTATAATATTGCGACACCCACATTAATTGCATGATACCGAAAATTCATTCCCTTCCCCTCTAAATCAAATATATTAGGCAAGTGGACTGTGCTCAGAAATAAGTCACTGAAATATCTGAAGCCACTTACAACATCCTCATCAATGATAGCTACTGTTCTTCCAACAAAGTTAACCATATTCCCTTGATCTGAGGATGGGAAATGTGTCTAGTTTATTTGAAGTTGAGAGTCAGTATTGTACTGCCTATCACTAACTCAGATCCCCTTTCACCAAAGGCTGATAACTGCAAAATGTTTCATGTGGAGGATTCTCCGGCATCCAAAAAATTAGCGACTAGTGTGATACTGTGCATCGGTGTAGTGATGTGCAATTGCAATGAAATTGCAACTCCAGCGTGTCCACAGTGTATCAATATATCAGCACATAATAATCCTATGAGAGTCTATTTTTCGATATTCCAGTTAGATAGGAATGCTCGTCTTGATGTCCATACCTCTCAATCCAATTTATCGTGAATTGACCAATGAAGGAAATACCTAGTGAATGGTGTCAGTCAATATACAGTAGCTGTAGTAGTATGAAGTGACAATAGTCTATTCTTTGTCTAAGACAGAGATCTCTATCTTCCCACCAATCAACGCATTTGAATGGATACACAAACTCCCTTTTCTGGCCCATGTGTCCCACAGAGCCGCACCTTATTTCGACTATTCCTCTCTCTCCACATTACATCCCTCCTAAAAAGTTTGCGATAATTCTCAAAAACAAATGAATAAACCCAAGTTTCATTGACTCCGCGACGTAATGTTACTAATAACCATTCGTCATCGCCTCCACAGCCTAACTCCTTCGTTTTCTGTTGCACCTTCATTTCTCCCAATCGCCACTGTTTTTTTTCACTCTTCAGGCAGTTCCTTTGAGTTTGAGAGATTAGCGACTGGTTCCCAGATCATTTCATCATCGTCATTGCCTTCCCACAGGATTTAATATTTGTGAGGGCCTTTGATGCCCAGTTCCTGCTTATGAGAGGTAATCGCTGCTACAGTATACAACCGCTCAATCGTGTGATTGATTTTGCCCACAGTTGAAATGGGAGGAGGAGGGGGATCATCTGGACAGCGATCTCCGGTGTATTTCTTAAATATACCAACGTTTACTGTATCATGGATTGTCATATCTGCCAGCAATTCCAAGTTGGCTACATTTGGCCCACTGAACCTGATGATCTTGTAGGGTGCAGCCCATGGGTCATGCAGCTTCCACCGAGAAGGGTATTCATTTGCATATGATATTGGCACCTCTCTAGTTCCCAAGATCACGAAGTCTCCCACATGAAGGCCGCACGGCCTTTGGCTTCTCCTTACTTCCGCATTCTGGCCATCCTGTGCCTCACGGAGGTTATCATGGGCATCTTGCAACGAGGCTTGCAGTCGTTCAATGATCACTGTGCCTTCTAGGCTCCACATCTTGTCATGCTGCCTTTGGCCAACCACGAAGTCTAAGGGAATGGATGGTGCGTATCTTAGGTCAAATCCGAATGGGATTCAATTGGTGGATGAGTACGTAGACATGTTATATGCATATTGCTCTAGTGGAAGCGGTGTCCCACTGGTCTTGATGGTGAGTGGTGAAAGCCTGTGGATACCGTGTGACCTACTTATTCGAGATCCCTGACAGCCTACCTGTTTTTAGGTAAAACACTGTTGACATGAGCTGCTGAGTCTGTAACCTTGTACTGACATCCACCCAGAAATCCGATGTAAAGCACATATCTCTGCTGGAAAAAATCTCTCGGTGGACACTATGAAGGTGTATGATTGCCATACAGAATACGGTGCCATTTCCACAGGGTCGATGGTCTCACTGCAGGGCATCCAGTGGGTTGGATTGGAGACGAGGTCCACGAAGGTTACAATGTAATCCTTTCCTCTTAACGATATTTGTACATCAGTAATGAAATCTACCCCCATGGGCTCCGTGTGGCCTCATGCAACTGGTAGTTCATTTACCAAGCCCACCACTTTCTCGGCCCATTGATTAACTTGTAGGCATGTGTTGCAGCCTTTTGTGTAGTCTTGCACTCCTTTCCACATTGCTGGCCAGAAGAAGTGCTGTGTTACCACTATATCTGTTTTTGCTGCTGCAGAATGGCCTCCCAACACAGTGTCATGTGCTTCTCGGACAATTCTGATTCGTATGGGTGTGGGAATGCAGCATCAACGTGGTACGTCTCTCAGTACTTAAGGATCCAGTTTCATATGTCTAGGTGAAGAACGCCGTCGTCTAGAGAGAAACAGTGGCTGTGACCCCATGCCTTTTGTAAGGTAGGTGGAGCTGATGCCTTTGGCGCATGTTCTTCACTCTCCTTACACAGTAGTATTTGTACCACATCTTCACTCCAGCTGTTGTCTTTGGTTTTGGCAGCGACATCTGGTAACCACTCTGTCGAGTCCTGAACTACAAATTGTGTAAGTTGGCACTCGGAAACTTGAAAGTGTTTCCATGTAATGTCTGGACATCCCCTCAGTGGGTCAGCCACCTGGTTTTTTGCACCAGGGATGTACCAGATGCCATATGTATAATTTGGCGAAATTGCTAAGTACTCCATTTCTCGATGTGTGGGGGGAGGTCGTGACAGTATGTATCTTACAGAGGCATGGTCGGTATGGATGGTAAAATTTATTTTTGAATACAGGTGGTAGTGCCAGTTCACAACGACATCATGAATTGCAAGGAGGGCTCTCTCATATGTAGGGTATCGCGTCTCTGGACTCTTAATCTTCATGCTCCAAAAGGCAATGACTCTAGGCTCTCCATCTTGTTGTTTCTGTGAAATCACTGCTCCGACTACATATTTACTGGCGTCAGAATGTAGCACATATTTGCATCCTTCCCCAGGTAGTACCTGCCTGGAAGCCTTGCAAATGGCATCATTCAACATTTCAAAGGCCTCCTCTGCCTCTCCATTCCAAACACATTGCACTGTACCCACATTCTTGGGCCATGGCTTGCCCATTTTAACTTTCTTACTCATTTGCACATCTGATGTATTGGAAAGTCAATATCTAAATAGTTCCATATGAACTTGTGGTAATAGCCCGTTTGACCGACAAAACCACAAACTACTTTTGTATTCCGGGGCCATGGCCATTTGGTTACTGCTCGCCTCATTGAATCCATCTTATGCACTCCTACTCGGTTAATCTGCCAACTGCGAAATTCAATCTCATTGTAAAACCATTTGTGTTTTGATCTATCGAGTGCTGAGCCAGCTGTCTGCACAATTACCCACACAATCCGCATGTGATCTAGATGCTCCTGTCTCATCGAACTGTGCATTAATGCATGATCAGACTAATGGCAATATACTTACGTAGCCTGGGATTGGATGTGAGCAAGCGGTTCATATGTCGCATGAACTAACTGGGTGCCTTGGCCAGTCCCACAGGAACCACTGTCCATTCATACAGCCCATACTTGGTTGAGAACACTGTTTGTTGATGATCACCCTCATATATTCAAGTTTGATGATCACCCAAGGTTAACTTGAACATTGAGAAGCAGTTTGAGCTACCCAGCAATTGGACAAGCTCATCAATGTGAGATATTGAGTATTGATTCTGTCTGCTGATGTGGTTAACTGCCTGATGATCAACGCACATGCGCAATCCACCATCTTGCCTAGGTATCAATACAACGGGTCAGTCATAATAACTGCTGCTTGGCCTCATCCAGCCATTGCATACGGCCTGCTCCAATTGTCATTGCAACTCTGGGTCTTCTTTGGGATGCAAGCGATATGGAGGTCAGTATGGGGCTTTTTGTCATCTGCTGGTGATATGTCGATTTTAAATTGCGATTTACTCAGGAAAGTGTCATATGCCTGTTCTGTGAGTAAACCACAATTCTCAGAGTTGTGAAGCATGTATTCCAAAATATCTGGCAGTCGCACTGACTCAGGCGCATCATACCACACCCAAACCACAAATGCACTGGAAAGACCTCAATGATCTAGGTGACAGAGTTGTTTCTTGCCAATAATTTCAATGTCCACAGGTCGGGATCATTAATGGGTGGTGTTGTCATTAGATTCGCGGTCAGGCCAAAGGCCCCGATGGTTATACTGTCCTGCTGCCTATTCTCTGTCGTCCCATGAGATATTATGATGAGTTATCCACATTGTGTTTGTTCTGAAATCATTATGATACATTCCCTACATCTTGTGGACCCAGCACTTCCCAAGCATAATGTTGAATTCTTTTACGTCAAACACTGTGAACCACCCCATATATGCGTTGCTGTCATCTCCCACTTTGACTTTCAGGTGCACCTGTTACTGTTTCTCCATGCTCTCTTCTACTTTGTTATTCACCATCTCCACAATCATCCAGCTGCCATCTCTCTCCTCTAAAACTGCACCTATCTTTTTTAACATTTCTACTGTGTCTCATGTTACACATTTCTGCAATGTCATATCATCTTTCGCTGTTTTACAGCTAAACTACCATATATGTGATTATTCTTGGAGTACCAAAGTTTTCTGATGAAATGGAGAAGATCTATGGTATCATTATCACTGACTCAGAGCGGAAGATGACAGCCAAACTTTTTCATTATGGACACGGTAGTAGTTTCAGTTTAAGGGAGTCAATACACAGCGACTCACTCCCATCACCATTTCCAAAGCCCGAATCATCCGAATCACTATCATCAGCTGTTGCACTGTTGGAGAGTTTCTGTAACTCGGGCAGCTGGGCATTGTCATTTCCTTGTTTCGATGTCTGAGCTAAATGGCGGCTTTGTTGTTTTCCTCCACCTCGGCCTCCATCACTGCCTCTCTTGTGACTGCCATGGGAACCTCTCTGCCTCTCCTCCTTGGTTTTGTCTTACTTCTCTGTGCCTTTGTTTGCGGCCACATTAATCTCTTTCCACGTGGCTAATACCTTCTCCTTGTTTCGGCATGGGAGGGAGAGGTGGACCACTTCTCCACAAGCATAACAGCACCGGATGTTGCTTTCTTCTGCTGCAGCCATCTCTCTGGTCCCCTCCCATTTGTTTAAATGTCACTTGCATTGGTTGCTTCTTGGTGTTAAGCATGTCATCCACTCCAGAAACGTACTTCATATTGTCACTAAGTGATGCTGTAGGCTGAATTCCCAATTTCTCAATCAAAGGCTTTGACATTTCTGGGTTGTACTCATAATTCAACAGGTATGAGTCATAAAGGTATTCATTGGAGGGTGGCGCATGTGGTTCCAGCTGGTGTCAGAGTACTTGGAAACGTCTATTACAAGTGGAAAAAAGCTCGCCACCCATGATTTATAGCAACTCTGAATCCCATTTCAACGTGGTCGAAACATCAGGAGGGATACAGGACTCTTTGACCGTGTCTGAGAAATTATCCCAAGCTACACCTGCACTTGTGTGTGCCGGGAACCAGTGGTTCGTCCAAACTGCAGCTTTGTTACAAAACTAAAGATTTGCCGCGGTGGCCCAACCGTTTGTTAACTGAATTCAAAACCAATCTGTCAAGCCTAACATCTAGGAACAAGGTCCAAAATGGCAGTGCAGGGTGGCTGGGAAGGAGGTGATGGCATCTAAGGTTCACGAATGGCTGTAAGTCAGCAATTGGCTCATCTTGATGTTCAATATGCGGTTCGTGGAGTCAGTTAGGAAAGTGGTGCTGGGTGCCAAGTTCACCTACAGTCAAATTAAAGCCTTGTTTATCGTATTCAGTTCCATCATTGCTTGCTTGATCTTTTCACAAATCACATCTCTTTCATCTTCAGTGGTTGACAATGCTTTCTTGGTTTCTTTGACTTCCTGTAAGGCTGTACCATCAGCAACAACTCTGGTTTCCGTCAGAAACACCCGGGAGTTCCAGACGGCTCTGACGGCTCTGACGGAACCTCCTACCCTTTGACAGAGAATTAAACGCTACCCGTCGCCCAGGCGACGGATCGCATTGCATACGTACCTCGTTTACTTTGTGGTGACGTTTACGCAACATCAGAAGGTCACGTGTGTTACACTCTTCGCAGGGGCTGCATTTATGCTGAAGGGGTTTACACAACACCTGGCGATGTTGAATCATGCCTACTACTTATTGTTCTACGATTTTCAAAACTGATGTGTTCAGTTTGTATTCTCATCTATGTATCTATAGAGCTACCTATCTACACATGTTATATCTGGACTGGCAGCACGTGGTGATTGTCAGCAATTCGAGGTGCACCTGAAGATGACGATCGAGTGAACTCAGAGATACACTCCAAGGCCATGATCGAGCGAGTTTGGGGATGCACTTGTGGCAGGCTATGATCGAGCGAGATTGGAGGAGTACTTGGAGGTGGTCGATCTGGAGGCGGTCGATGGGAGGCGCGCCAGGTGCTGAGACTCTATTCAGAGGTTAGTTAACTCGAAAGCGTGGGAATGTGACGAGGTGACTTTACCTTTGAAGCTCTTATGGAGAACTGGCTGGTGGCGGTCGATCGGTAGGGAGGTACGCGAGAAGCTGAAGCTACATTCAGGGGTCAACTCGAAATCGAGAGAATGAAGGGATGACAGACAATCTTAGGTGTATGCTGTACTCGGTGTATGCTGTACTCGGTGTATGCTGCACTCAGTGTATGCTGCACTCAGTGTTAACTCATGTTCCTGGCATGGAGAGATAGAAAAGGATGACATAACTTTGTGTTCGTGCGATGATGGCAGAGTTGTGGACGAGAAAGAGAGAGATGGGAGATGAAGTTGAGAATGATATGGAGGATACGAGCGGCTATGAGAAATCAGGGGAATGACTTGCCTGATCGGGTTTAGAAGACCTTGTATCGGTGTTCTTACCCGCCAGATCGGGACTCATACCTGCTGTATCGGGGATGGTCAATTGACTCGCACACCAAATTCTCAAAGTTCCAGTTTCTCATTATGATTTCCCCCATCTCCTCTGATCTCTCTCTTTCTTGTGCTCAACTCTACCATCACCTAAGAACACAAAGTTAAGTCATCCCTCTCTATCTCTCCATGCCATAATCATGAGTTAACACCGAGTACAGCATACACCAAGTACAGCATCATCCCAAGATCGACAGTCTCCCGCTCCCAGCCAGTTTCTGATCCATTTACAAGTTAACCAATGAATAGAGTCTCAGCTGCCGTCGCGCCTCCCTCCAAATCGACTGCCTCCAAGTACTCCTCCAATCTCGCTCGATCATAGGCTGCAAGTGAATCTCCAAACTCGCTCGGTCCCAGCCTCAGAGTGCATCTCTGAGTTCACTCCATCTCATCCTCCAAGTGCATGTCCAAACTTGCGTGATCATGGCCTCCAAGTGCATCTGTGAGTTCACTCAATCTCGGTCTCCAAGTGCATCTCCAAACTCGCTCGATCGCGGCCTCCCAGTGCATCTCTGAGTTCACTCCATATCGGCCTCCAAGTGCATCTCCAAACACGATCGATCACAGCCTCCAAGTATATCGTTCAGGAGCGACGGTGGGTGTACGGAGATACAGGGATAACAGAGGTGGAATGAGCAACGCAGAGCATATATTTGGGAGACCCCGGGGTAGATAGACAGCATCTCATTTTCATCTCATCTTGTCATACAACGCAAATACACACTCTATCTTTCCCAACTTTTGGTCTCACTCGCTCTTTCCGTGGATCCTCACGGCCGGGTAGTATCATATCTTCTCACCTTCTTCCTACACTCCTTGAGCTTAATGTAGAAGGAACGCGAGGTGAGATTGTCGCAGCATCACCCATTGCATTGCAATCCCGATGCCAGCGTGTGCCCAATGAACCCATTCCGACGTATGGTCACAGTTGGCAACAACATCAGCAAAAAACATTTCCGTCCGGGCGGAATGGCTCCGTCAGAGTGGACGCGGTCCGTCAGTGCCGTCAGAGACACCCCGGTGGCGGATTACTCCGTGCCCGGCGTCAATACCACGCGTCGCGTTGCATATCGCCCTCCGATCGCAGTTTCGCAGTTTCTTCTCGCTCTGTCGGTCTCCT
>Ga0307515_10000406_pt1 | contig 103955 bp, 101 predicted proteins | sample 17_EM_MG_FD_194513 | JGI IMG/M metagenome (GOLD analysis project Ga0307515, IMG submission 194513) | Populus trichocarpa ectomycorrhiza microbial communities from riparian zone in the Pacific Northwest, United States - 17_EM | ecosystem: Host-associated > Plants > Roots > Unclassified...
CTCATGACTCCAACAAGCTCACTCCCACAACTCTGACATGCTCACTCTAACAACTCTGACATACTCGCTCCCACTCCAACTCTGACATGCTCACTCTCACCTCTCTGACAATGTGGCTTCGCTGGGAGCAAGGTGGTAGTGGTGGATCTGGCTTCGCTGGGAGCAAGCTGTTGGCGGTGGATCTGGATTCGCTGGTAGCAGTGGATCTGGCCTCACTGGGAGCAAGCTGGTAGCGGTGGAATGCTCGCTCTCACCTCTGACAATCTGGCTTCGCTGGGAGCAAGCTGGTAGCAGTGGAATGCTCGCTCTCACCTCTCTGACAATCTGGCTTTGCTGGTAGAGGTGAAAGTAGCTTCGCTGGAAGCAGTGGATCTGGCTTTGCTGCGAGCAACCTGGTAGCGGCAGATTGGGCTTCGCTGGTAGGAGTGGATTACATGATTTCGTGGAAGAATAATCGAAAAGTGAAGTACCTGATGCTGGTGATTGTGATGGTGGTGATGGTGATGGTGGTGATGGTGATGGTGGTGATGGTGATGGTGGTGATGGTGATGGCGGTGATGGTGATGGTGGTGGTGGTGGAGATGACGATTGAAAAAAGGGGGTTGATGGAATGCATGCATTATGAGAAATTTGCATCGTTCAGTAATTCGATATTACATATGGTAACACCCGCATCACATTGTCATAACTCCGCTCTAATGGGCAAAGTACAGGGTAGGCAGCCAGAATCCATAGGAAGCAACCGTAAGACAGTGGAAACAGGGATAATATATGTCGGTTACGGTTGCACCGAAAGTTTTCCCGACGGACGCTTCATCCTTTCTCTCGTCGTAGGCGATTCGAATGTCGATGAGCCTACCTGCGGTATACTTTGTATAACTTCATTTCTCTTTATCAAAGGTAGTTCGAATATCGATGAGAATACCCGAAGTATACCTTGTATATAACTTTGTCTCTCGTTACCGAAAGTAGTTCGAATATCGATGAGGATACCTGAAGATGTCATACACATCCTCGTTTCTCTTTGTAGAAGGTAATTCGAATGTCGATGAGAATACCGGAAGATGTCATACACATCCTCGTTTCTCTTTATTGAAGTTGATTCGAATATCGATGATAATACCTGAAGATGTTATACACATCTTCGTTTCTCTTTGTTGAAGGTGATTCGAATATTGACGAGAATAGCTGAAGATGTCATACCCATCCTCGTTTCTCTTTGTCAAAGGTGATTTGAATATTGATGAGAATACCTGAAGATGTCATGCACATCTTTGTTTCTCTTTGTTGAAGGTGACTCGAATATTGATGAGCATACCTGAAGATGTCATACACATCCTGGTTTCTCTTTGTCAAAGGTAATTCGAATATCAATGAGAATACCTGAAGATGTCATACACGTCTTCGTTTCTCTTTGTCGAAGGTGATTCGAATATCGATGAGAATACCTGAAGATGTCATACACATCTTGGTTTCCCTTTGTTGAAAGATGATTCGGTATTGCTTTAACCGAACTTGACAACATACGAAGTTCATTATTGAAGACTGTTGCTTTCGCTCATTTACTCCTTGGGATATATATGAATCCTAATCACCCGATGGTTGAAGTCCCCATTCATAAATACTTGAAGGTACATATAAGCCATTGATCAAGATTAATAAATTGATCTGTAAACCAAAATATCTTTTGGAAACAAAAATTAATAACACTAGCCTTGTGCGACTATGGGACATAGTCATGCACTTCTGGTTAGCTTGAATCCTGCCATCCCGTTAAGAATGACCATCAAGCCTATTTACATAGTATCCTGAATCTTAATTATTAATATAATTATCTTCATTCATAGAAGACAATTCTTTGCAACGTCATCATCATATGATTATATCATAACCTATGATAATTTCATTTATTGCTGGTATTTGAATCGTACTGAGAATACCTTATAATACCATAACATATTTATCGTTTCTCTTTTTTGTCATAATAAAAAATTTTTAAACTATAATTCAATAGTTTTTTAGCCCCTTCTTTTTATGGCAATTCTCCGGTTTGCAATCATAAAATATCACTCTTTTTCTTAAATAATAATATACCGGAAGTATCTTCCTTAAAATAATATTCAAAATAAATATCATAAAGATATAATTAGTCAAAAAATATGCAGATGTGATCTCGACAGAATCATGCAAATATTATTTAGTTCATATATCATAAGGCAATTCGAACCATAATGAGAATACCTGAAGTCATCATACATGTCTTCATTTTTTGTGTGTCGAAAGGTACTCAAAGTAAAGTAAGAATACCGAAGATATTAATTACCGAAGTAATATAGCTTCAATGAATGAATATCGAAGATATTAATTGTTGAAGTAATATGCAAAGCTAATATCGACGAAGTAATATCGAAGATATATTGATTAACGAAGTGATATATGAAGGTAATATCGCCGAAGTTATATTGAAGATATCTATTAGGGAAGTATAGTGTTACCAACTGGTCCAAATTGCCGAGTCAGTTCCGGGTCAGGTTACACCCGAAACCGGACCGTGGCAACGGGTCTTACCACATGAAAAACCCGAACCATTGGAAAGGGGCCGGTTTTACAACCAAAAACCCAGCATTTCAAGTTCAAAATTTTGGCTCCAATTAAGTATCTGAGTTCTGACCGTATCACAACACAATCAATACGTCGATTGTGCAGTTTTAGTCGCTCTGTCACCTCCCACTATCAGATTTGCGATCCGACAAGTATTCGTTGAGTCGCGATCCAAAACCCGCTAATTTCGCTGAAAATCTGCCGTTAGGTCATATCCACTGCGCGAATATCAGTTGCATTGCAAATTTCAATGCGGGAGGTGAAAGAGCGGAAAACGCTGAATAATTTACGTATTGACCTTGTCATGATATGATCAAAACTCAAATACCTAATTGGAGCCAAAGCTGTAGGAACCGTGTATTTGAGACCACGGTCTGGTTCCAACCCAGTTAAATACCCACGGTTCTATGTCCAGACCGGGTAACAAACCCGCCAAGACAAACCGGGTGTGGTTTTTGGCCGGGTTTGGATCCGAACTGAATGGAACCGCTGGACAAAACCTGGACTGCTGGCGGGTTACCTGGACCCTTTGCTAACACTAGCGAAGTAAAATCTGAAGGCAATATCGACAAAGTAATATGTGAAAGTAATATAGACCAAGTAATATCAAAGATTTTTATTACCGACGTAATATGTCAAGGTAATATTGACGAAGTAGTATCGAAGATATTAATTACCAAAGTAATATGTGAACGTAATATCGACGAAGTAATATTGAAGATATTAATTACCGATGTACTATGTAAATGTAATATCGACAAAGTAATATCGAAGATATCGATTACAAGAATGATATTTAAAGGTAATATCGACAAAGAAATATCGACGATAGAAATTACCGAAGTAATATGTGAAGGTAATATCGACAAAGAAATACGGAAGATATTAATTACCAAGCCACCTTGGAATTGGTGGTGGTAGGATTAAAAATTGCTTCACACCATCGTCTTTTACGTCAACTGATGATCTTTTATAACTTCGTAGCACTGACATCCTAGACGTCTAGAGCAATTATCTCATAATCTGCATTTGAACAACAGCCGCTCGATCTCAACATCCGGCCAATGATTGGGTTCGATGGCATCCCTAAGCTCATCATCGTGCGAATCCTCAAACCATTCCCTTGACTCAGGTTGCTTTGAGTCCCGTGTGTGCCCATAAGATGATCTTTCGTCATCTATCTCTGGCTCCTTGTATCCTTCTGCTATATCCTCAGAATACTCATTATTCGCACCTTCTTCCTTCCATTGTTGTTTAGTTTACGAAGATCTCTCTCGAATATTTTCTGGTAATATTGTTTGGCTTCGTCCCAGCCATTATCATGCCTTTCCAAGAGGCCTTGGTTATAACCGTCGGTATAACCACTATCTTTTCCTTCGTTATACATCCTCCAGTCGTAAGGGGTGTATTGATCAATTTTCATTTATGCGGTCTGAATAGTTTCCTCAAAATGAGTCATCCGTGTATAGTGTAGCGATACACAATCTCCTTCGCAAAATCGGTAATATCACATGAGCATAGATTGCTCAATACGGTTCCAAAAGTAAGTCAGTATTATTGACAAGGCAATAATGATGAATATATTGTAAAGTTGTTCATCAGAGGACAGGTAAAATCAACCACTGGCTGCGTTGAACCGATGATCGATTGTCGTCGCAATAACACCACTCGGGTTTATCTTCTTTTTTGCAGTTACAATCCCACTCATCGGCCCACGAGCGATATACTTTCCAGTGATGTTTGGAAACTGGATCGTCGATCGTAAGAAATTCTCAGTTGATTGCTGATTGGCGATAGAATTTGACCCAAGGCTTTGGCGTGTCAGGTTCCTCGTGGAATATACGATTATTCCAATCGCTTTCTGATGTTTCAGATATTATTGTATCTATCGAACCGAATATATTAAATGGTTCGTGTTCAAATAGATTAGGCGTATATTTGGCTAAATCAAAAATATTGATTGTATAATTGATTTAAATCTTTTTTCCCCGAAATTGCATTCTGCCATCAGTTTCCAACAAAGGTTCCTTTTTTTCAAAAGCTAACTTATACCAAGCTTTATCTTCAGGCACTGACGTAAGCTCCTCTTCGTATATAGCTTTACTTGATGTTTGTATCATAGGCGTAGGCGTATGATTTTATAGCAAAGGGTATCCGAAATATGTGTCGGCTAGTTATCTTATTGCTTATAGTAGCTACAGCGTATTGTGCTGCCCAATCGTTTTATGTCTATAAGAGAAAGGCGCCTTCTTCGTTTGGCGCTATGTATGCTGCTAAATTTTCTTTGTTCATAGAAAACCCCCAAGTGCGTAAGGTTTAATATGATGGCGTTGTAAAAATAACCCAAGAGCGTATAGATATTATTTATTATACTGTTACGGGGGTACCTTACCCTAAGTGACTATACATGTGGCCTCAAGTACTTACTAGGTGTACGGCCGTAGATTCTATTTCCTATCTGCTAAGTATGCAGAGATTGTATCCTTAGAAATTGACTGTAGGTAATTCCTCTGTTACTTAGATAAAGATTTCGCTATAACCTTGGCTGACCTTGTGCGTGACAAGGTGTCAATCCTCTTCTGCTTATTGAATGCTTTCCTTTCCTTTTGGGACCTCCAAATGAATTGTTCAGCGCTTTTGACTATTTGGGGTAGTCGATCTCGCTCTGAATCAATATCCTCTAGGTCCCTCGCGTTGTGGGTGGTACTCACTTGGAATATTCTATCCGAAAGAATATTGTCAAAGGCAATGGAAGGTCCAGCATCCTCCTGAATATCTCGGGGTGTGACTGACATTTCTCTTCCGGGAACGTTCGTATCAACACAGTGACTCCTTTCCCGAGCTTGAGGTGGTGCGTCACAAGCCAAGGATATGCCTCCGCCTTGAGAACGGATCTCCGATCGTATTCGTAAGATATCGATGTGGACGATCAATCCTTGTTGTAATCCTATCATTGAAGATATCCACCAAATGCGTTGAGCCAGGAAGATATATTGAGTATCGGCGGCGTAAGAGATATTCGTCTCGAGAGCGTATACAATAACTTCGTTATCGTTCTCGAAGGTAAAACTCATTCGTAGGATAATAATCAAGCTGCGGGGCTGCTGCTACAGAGAGCTATTGGATTCTAGGTATCGATATAGGTATCATAAAAACGCAATGATAAATAAGGATACTCTTCCTCTGGTAGGTATTGATGTTCTACCAATGCTAGAGCTTGTTCTTCTCATTGCCGGAACAATGTGATCTCTTTATAATTTTTCTTCCTCAAGTAACTATTCTTCAATCCCTCATGATAGCCACATAGCTGTGCATCTTACATTCAAAGAATACGCCTGGTAGAGGCGGCCACAAATTCTTATCGTGTTCATGCATGATATCAATTTGGCAATTTAAATTCAAACCATAACTTCAATTTTGACATCTCCCAATCGTATGATTTCGGTAGTTGGAACATTCAATCAATAACCTGATATTGATCATGCCTTATCGCGATTAATTACTTCTCCCAGTTATTCATTCTCGCATCTTAGATTTGCTCGGCGACCAGCCGATACTATGCCAACCTAGAGTATTGGACGCTTTGCCACCCATGCTGCTCAAAACAATGAAGCAGTGTTTCCTCCAGGCTTTCTGCAATGTTATAAATCCTTCGGTTACGTCATGCTTAGGCCACAATGCCAGACCGTGCCCTGCTTTCTAACTAAAGCAGGTAAGTGCGCTGGAGTCCACTTACTCGCATATTGACTATCAACTGCCGGGCGTATATACCCACCCATGTCCCGCATAGTATCTAGAAGTGACACAAGGATGCTTAACAACTTCTGCAACCCTGCTTGCAACTTGGTGTGATCCCCTGCTAAAGGGTACACCACGTGACCCTGACTTGGTATTACTGGTGTGGTTTAAGCACTTACGCTCATACCAAGTGTCAGTCATCACTGTTAAGGGCAAACCCCTAACAGTCAACGACTTCTGGCCTTGCATCTTGGAGAATGCAACGGCTGTGCAGGGACATTTAGCCATTATTGAACTATCGGCTGCCTTTCTAGGCAAAAATGCTTTCCACAACTTTGTCACTATGACATAAAAATGAGCGTCAATCGAGTGTCAACGATTTCAGGCCTTGCATCTTGGAATATCAAGGGGCTATGAGACTACCATGATCCATAATCGAAATATCGGCTGCCTTTCTAGGCAAAAATACTTACGACACGATCGTTTCCATGTCCCAAATTTAGCCTCAATGGAGCATCACCGATTTTTGATCTTGCATCTTGGATAATCTACCGGCAATGGAACCCAGATAACCAACAATGAACCCATCGGCAGCATTCATTGGCAAAAATGCTCATTGGCAAAAGTGCAAATCGACTAAAGACTGCGCTATGCACGCTCGCGCACATGCGCAGCTCATAGCCAGCTTTCCGTGGACCCCTGCGCGACGCCCAGCCTATAATCGTCCATAGTTTATTCATAGAGATGTACGCATGTTCCTATGGAACTATATGCAGCTGGCAGCTGGAGATGGACCTATGCCAATCTTCACTGCCTCCAGACTGCAGTCTTCGCTGCTGTACCGGTACTGTACACCATCGCTGAGAGTCCGCTTGAGAGCCTGCTTGTGAGCCTGCTTGAGAGCCTGCTTGAAAGCCTCTTTGAAGGCTTGCTTGAGTGCCTTCTTGAGAGAGCCTCGCATCGGGAGGAGTAGAGTTTTCCACAGGATGCTTTTGGTCAATGGAAAACCCTGAGTTTGCAGAAGCTTTGGCTAATAGAAGGCTTTAAGTCTGGGGAAGCTTTGACTACTAGAAGACTCTAAGTCTGTGGAAGCTTTGATGCTAACGTTGACGTAGCCAACCTACCTGTCTAAGTGCTTCTTTTACAATAATCACCATCACCGACACCGTCATCATCACCATCATCAACATCGCCACCATCACCATCACCATCATTATCATTCGCCCCAAATGCGCGCACATACACTCACAGTCGGTGGGAAGGGAGCAGTAGATTCCACTGGAAAATCTGAATCGGAGATCTGCTCTCCCCAAGATCCAATTGTCTACCTTTCTTGCAGAATCTCAGGCTGCAATTGTCAACACCATGACCGTGAGGCATCGTGAGATCTCGTCTCGGTGGCCGCGCAAGAGATAAGGTTCAGACTATGATACTGACCGACGTCAAGATTTTGGACACCCGCCACCCACCACCTACCACATGCCACACGCCACCCACCAAACACTGCACGCCACATGCCACCTGCCTCACGCCTCTCAGTGCCAGGCGTCTGTAACTCAGCAAGTCTCTGGATCAAGCATGCAGGAGCATATTCGGGAGGAGTAGAGTTTTCCATAGGAATCTTTTGGCCGATGCAAAACTCTGAGTTTGTGGAAGCTTTGGCTAATAGAAGGCTCTAGGTCTGTGGAAGCTTTGGCTAGTGGAAGGCTCTAAGTTTGTAGAAGCTTTGATGCTGACATTGATGTAGTTGCGAACCTACTTATCTAAGTACTTCTGGTACTATGATCACTATAACAATCACCAACACCATCGCCACCACCATCGCCATCGCCATCGCCATCACCATCGCCATCGCCATCGCCATCGCCATCATCTCCATCAGCCCCAGACTGAATGCGCACACATACTCCCACAATCGATGGGAAGCGGGTACTAGATTCCGCTGGAAAATCTCAGTCGGAGATCTGCTCTCCCCAAGATCCAATTGACTACCTCTCTTGCAGAATCTCAGGCTGCAATTGTTAACACCATGACTGTGAGGCATCGTGAGATCTTGTCGCGGTGGCTGCGCTAAAGATAAGGTCCAGACTATGATATCCACCGACGTCACGATTTCGGCCACCATACGCTGCCCGCCATCTGCCACTCTACACACCACATGCCACCCACCAAACACTACCCACCATATGCCACCTGCCTCACGCCTCCCGGTGCCTGGCGTCTGCAACTCAGCAAGTCTCTGGATCGAACATGCCGGAGTGTACATGGGAGCATATAGTCAAGTGAGATTAGGAGTGTACTTGGGAGTGTAGAGCCGAGTAGGCTGGGAGTGTACTATCAAGTGCAATTGAAAGCGTACTTAACAGCGATTCAGAGTTATACTTAGGAGTGTCTTGAGAGCTTACTCGCGAGTGTAGAGTCTAACAGGCTGGGAGTGTGACATCGAGTGCAATTGGGAGCGTCCTTGAGAGCATGCCCGGGAGTGTACTTGAGAAGGTACTCAGAGGTGTACTTGAGAATGTATTTTGAGTGTGCTTTGGAGCGTATATCAAGCAGGCTGGGAGCGCGCCATCGAGCGCAACAGGGAGTGTACTTGAGAGTGTGCTTGGGGGTATGCTTGAGAGCATCTTGTGAGCTTACTTGGGATTGTACAGTCAAGCAGGCTGGAAGTGTGCCATCGAGTGCATTTGGGAGCGTCCTTGAGAGCACGCCTGGGAGTGTACTTGAGAATGTACTTAGAGGAGTACTTGGGAGCGTACTTGGAGTGTACTTGGGAGCGTCGTGAGAGTGTAAGTCATGCAGGCCGGGAGTGTACAATTGAGTGGAATCAGGAATGTACTTCATAGCGTACTTGGGAGCGTGCAAAGCAGTGCATTTGGCAGTTTGGTTTCAGGTTTGTTGAATGCAGCATGATGTATAGTATCAAGCGTACATAATTGCATGCATATCATAGTAATCTAGTCGATGGGCAGGTCCATAGGACCTCATAGTGCAATGCGTCAAATATGCGATGGATCGCCGTCCCAACAACAGCTTCTGTATGAGTTATGCGTCGGGTAAGGTCATTTTTCCCGGTGCTAGTGACAATATTGCGTCCGCCTCCTACAATTGAGAGCCCGCAGAGCATCAACAGTTTTCGTGGAGACTCAGAACGCTACACGGCAATGAACTGCATTGTGCTGTTCCTAAATCGAGTTTTACGCAGTCAGTTTTTGCAATCTAACCTTGTATACAACTTCACAAATATGCATGCAATGTCTTACACATCTGATTTTTTTGCTTGTAGGTGTAGAGTCAATATTTAAGACCCTGCAGTCTGCTTTGCTGTATTGTTACTTTGGCAGTCTTTCGAGTCGGATTATCCAGCGTTCTAATTACTTTCGCCATCTCAGATTGAAAATCTTTGAACACCTCGTTGCTCGAGGTTATGATTTCTTCCAAAAATGAACATCTCCTTATTCGTGTTTTGAGCAACCTTACTTTACAAATCATCTCCGATGCTTGGTGGGCTGCAATGAGTGTAGACTCGAAGCGGCTTATTGCTAGGAATGATTCTAGACATGTGCCTTCGTGGCGATTCTATTCACTCTGAGGAATTGAGGAGAACAGCAGCCCAGGCATCATATGTATTGTTTGTCATCAAGTTCTTCGCCATCTATCAGAACATGGGACTAGCTCAATGGGGAAACACTTGCTGGCAAAAGCTCACATCTAGTGGTAGCAACGGGTGCGGGTAACCCGGCGACGGTCCGGGTTTGGACCGGAAAAACGATTCGGTTCGGTTCCAGACCAATTCACAAACCTGACCTGGAGCTTGTTCGCGGGCCAAACCCGTACCTGTACTCGTCAACCCGCAGAATCTGCCGCGTTTGGCTAGACCCATCGGTTCCAGTCTCCGGTTCTCCTTTTTGGGTTTTTCTATTTATGGTCGCAGTCAGATATGTTACTGTTATGTGCAAAATATTAACTTTGGTACATCATTCTCTTTATTTGTTTCATTGGCGGCCATTGTACTCAAAACAAGAAGAGACATGCTCCCTGCTACGTCCTGAAGTTGAGTGTGATCAATTGTTCATCTTGCATCATTTGTAAGATTTTAGGTCCAGAACAGCCATATTGATTGTTAAGGCAGTCATTCAGCCAGAATCTGATCAGTTTGCACATGCGACTGCACCGACAACATTTGGAGAGCTGATGTAGATACATGATACTGTCAGCGGAAAATCGCAATGCCCCAAGGAAGCTCTTGGGATAGAGTAGCCATATGTAAATAGCATGCCGCAAATGACCGTCTCACAGATGCATATTGGCTCTCACGACTGACGCGATACCCAATTCATCCCCGATTAACAAATCAAAGCCTGTTAAACCTGTACGCGTTTACACCTGCATATGTCCTCCATACCTACGTACCATACAGGAAATGGATTCAGGTAAACATATTGTAATGGCTTGTAGGTCATGTGTACACAACCAGCACAATATGTGAATATTGACAACACGTCGCTGCAAAAAGTAGTTGGCGTATGTATTTCGATACGTGAAAGAATTCTTTGATTTCACTGACTTTATTGTAAGAAACGATCATTCACCTGTGCGTGTGCAAGGGTCATACGGGCCATACAATCGGTCCAAACTCCAAACAAAGTCGACTGACTGCTGATCAACACAATATCGTCCTGCCTTGTATGGATAAGTGACAACGCACAATCTAAACTAAAGATAAGATTTACTAACAAAGTTTCACTTAGTGATGACATACGAGTCATAGAAGGAGCAGTCATTGCGCAATGCGAATCTGTATGAATGACCACCATGATGTTGCATTCATCCATACAACCAACTAAATTACTCCGCGTTTGGACTGGGTGCACATAGTGAGTATTGTGAAAATTGCTTATGGTACGTCATGAAAATCGAGCGGATCAAACTGGATAGGGCAAACTCAGTATGTTGGGCTATATTCATGAAAAATTAGGTTATGGCTCTACATGCGGTGAATTGCCAACTGAAAGTGCTGAAATGTCACCTTGCTAAGTTATCCATCCCTCAGAGAACTTCTGCATCAGTTGATCAGAAATTGATACGCCATAAAGCTTTTGCATGCAACTGAGTATTGAAACAAATGATTCATTGACTGTCAATAATGACTATAGGATTATTAAAGTGACACGGGAACAGCCCCATTTTTACAATGAGCGTCAAAGGAGCGTCAATGATTTTTGGATATGTAAGCAACTTAATTGGAAAGTGATTTGCTCGCTGCTATTCATATTCAACAGACTGGCAGCCTTTGTAGGCAAAGGAGACCGCAGCGCAGTAACAGCCACATTCTGAGACTGAGCGTCAACGGAGCGTCAACGATATTTCCTGTCGTAAGTAAGTTAATTGGAAACCAATTTACTCACTGTTATCCATAACCAAAGTATGGGCGGCCTTAATAGGCAAAAAAGAAATCGACAAGGTAACAGCCACATTCTGAAAGTGAGCATCAACGGAGTGTCAATGGTTTTTGATCTTCTAAGTGAGTCCATTGGGATGCCATTTGCTCGCTGGTATCCATAATCAACATATTGGCAGTGTTGATGGGCAAAAGAGAAAGCGACATGGTCCCATCCCCAGTCTGAAAATGAGCGTCAACAGAGCGTCGACAATTTGGGGTGTTGCATCTTGTATAATCCAAGGGCTGTGATACGGCATTTACCCATAATCGAAGTATTGGCAGCCTTTATAGGTAATATCATGTGTGTCGATACTGCTTCGCCTCAAAATGAGCGTCAACAGAGCGTCAACAGATTGTCAACAGAGCATCCACACAGCGTCAACAGATTGTCAACAGAGTGTCAACGATTTCGGGTGTTGGATTATGTACAATCCAAGCGCTCTGCTAGGTCATGTACCCATAATCAACGTATTGGCATCCATTCTGAGCAAAAGCGATCACGACGTGGTCACTGCCACAGTCTGAAAATGAGCGTCAACAGAGCGTCAACGATTTTGTGTGTAGCATCTTGTGTAATCCAAAGGCTGTGCTATGGCATTTATCCATAATTGAAGTATTGGCAGCCTTTACAGGCAATATCATGTGTGTCAATACTGCTACACCACCAAATGAGCGTCAACAGAGCATTGACAGAGCATCAACAGAGCATCATCACCGCGTCAACAGAGTGTCAACAGAGTGTCAACAATTTTGGGTATTGCATCTTGTATAATCCAAGGGCTCTGCTATGTCCGATATCCATAATCATAGTATTGGCAGCTGTTCTGAGCAAAAGTGATTGCGACATGGTTACATCCCCACTCTGAAAATGAGCGTCAACAGAGCGTCAACGATTTTGTGTGTTGCACCTTGTATAATCCACGGGCTGTGCTCCAGCATTGATGCATAATCGAAGTATTGGCAGCCTTTATAGGCAATATCGTATGTGTCGATACCGTTGCACCTCAATATGAGCGTCAACAGAGCGTCAACAGCGCATCAACAGAGCATCAACAGAGCGTTATCAGAGCATCAACACAGTGTTAACCGAGTATCAACAGAGTGTCAATGCTTTTGGGTGTTGCATCATATATAATCCAAGGGCTCTGCTACGGCAAAGACCCATAATCAATGAATTGGGAGCCATTCTTTGCAAATGCGATCGTGACATGGTCACAGCACCTGTCTGAAAATGAGCGTCAACAGAGCGCCAACTATTTCGTGCGTTGCATGTGGTATAATCCAAGGGTTATGCTACGGCATTTATCCATAATCGAAGTATTGGCCACCTTTATATGCAATATCGTGATTGTCGATATCGTTACACCTCGAAATGAACGTCAACAGAGCGTCAACATGGCAGCATCAACAGATCGTCAACAGAGCATCAACACAGTGTCAACTGAGTGTCAACAGAGTGTCAACGCTTTTGCGTGTTGCATCATGTATATTCGAGGGGCTCTGCTACGGCATATGTCCATAATCAACATATTGGCAGCCGTTCTGTGCAAACGCGATCGTGACATGGTCACACCACCTGTCTGAACATGAGCGTCTACAGAGCGTCAACGATTTTGTGTGTTGCATCTTCTATAATCCAAGGGCTGTGCTATGGCATTTATCCAAAATCGAAGTATTGGCTGCCTTTATAGGCAATATCGTGATTGTCGATACCGTTACACCTCAAAATGAGCGTCAACAGAGCGTCAACACAGCATCCACAGAGCGTCAACAGAGCATCAACACAGTGTCAACTGGGTGTCAACAGAGTGTCCACGCTTTTGGGAGTTGCATCATGTATATTCCAAGGGCTCTGCTACGGCATATGTCCATAATCAACATATTGGCAGCCGTTTTGTGCAAATGCGATTGTGACATGGTCACAGCACCTGTCTGACAAACAGCATCAAAAGAGCGTAAATGATTTTGTGTGTTGCATCTTGTATAATCCAAGGGCTGTGCTATGGCATTTACCCAGATTCGAAGTATTGGCAGCCTTTATAGGCAATATGGTCTGTGTCAATGCCGCTACACCTCATCCATCAATGGAGCCTCCACAACATTTGGTCTTGTAAATAAGGTAATTGGTAAGTGATTTGGTTGCTGCTATCTATAACAAATGTATTGTCATCCACTATGTGCAAAAGAGGAAGTGACACGGTCATGGCGCCGTTCTGCCAATATCTGTCAACTCAGCATTATCTGAGGGTCATCAATTGCTAGTGATGTAGATCATGCAAAGAAGGCATAGAATAGAGATTTGAGCTTATAATTGAACTATTGACCTCCTCCCTGGTCAAAAATACAAATCATTGAAAGAAAAACATGAATTAAAATATTGTCGATCTCGCAACCTGCAAAACATGCAAAATGTGATTACTGGATGTCAAATGATCGATTTTTATTGAGTATTATCATCGAATAGCAAAGGCAAGCATGATATATGAATTAACAGATGGACCCGCTATACAACCCGCTGGGAACCCGCCCAATTCAGACGGGTACGGAGATGACCATGGAACTGTACTAGAATCCACAGTTCGGGTTTATTGACGACCCGGACCGCCAAACTGGCACCGGTTCGGTTCCGACCCGTACCCGGACCCGAAGTGACAGTCCAGACCCGTTGCTAACACTACTCACATCGCAAATGTACACAAATTAACAGAGTCAGAAATTACTGAATTGACTTCTTCGACGGTCAATGAAACAGCTTTGGCCATCCTGATGAGGGAAGGAAGTTGAGAAATCACAATAGTAAGTTCGCAGAGGAAGATCAGATTTGACATCCAGGTTGATCCATATTGACAGAAATGACAGACAAAATGTTCTAAGCTGGCAGCTAAGTACTTTGAAACATCTGAATTTCACCAAGACACATGGAATTGTTACGGGGTTGCTTTGTCCTAAGTAACTATACTTATACACAAGTATGTCGGGATAGTGTTAGCAACGGTTCCAAATTCCCAGGTCGGTTCCGGGTTCGGTTCCAATCAAAACTGGACCATTGCAACGGGTCTTACCAAACGAAAAACCCGGACCGTAGGAAATGTGGTGGTTTTACCACCAAAAACCCGGCATTCCAAGTCAACAATTTTCGCTCCAATTAATTATTTGAGTTCTGATCGTATCATGACATGATCAGTACGTGAATTGTCCAGTTTTAGCCCCTCTTTCACCTGCCGCATTCAGATTTGGGATCGGACCAATAATCGTGCAGGCGCTATCGAAATCCCGCGCAATTCGCTTAAAAATTGCCTTCATTCCACAACTACTCAACAAATATCAGTCCGATCGCGAATCTGAATGCGCGAGGTGAAAGAGGGGCCAAAACTGCACAGTTTACGTACTGATCATGTCACAATACGATCAGAACTCAAATACTTAATTGGAGCCAAAGCTGTACGAACCCTATGTTTGGAACCATGGTTCAGTATCAATCCGGCCACATACCCGCGGTTCAACGTCCGGGCCGGCTAACAACCCGCCAAGACACAAGCGGTTCGGGTTTTTGGCCGGTTCTGGAACGGAACCGAACCGAACTGCCGGTCAAAACCCGGACCGCTGGCAGGTTACCCGGACCCGTTGCTAACACTACCTCTGGATACTTAAGTAAGTACTAGTTGCAAGGCCGTAGATACTATATCCTGCCTAAGCGTATTTCCAAAATATACAGATTGGTAGTTAGGTCCAATCGTGGTGTCAAACAATGCCGGCAATACATATAACTAACCGATGCCGAGTTTTGGTTTCAATAATCGCTTCCTTTCCGCTTTGAGTTGGTTCCTCGTTGTAGGTAACGGAACTATCCTCCATTTCCGGGTTCGTCGTAAAGGATCAGTTCAGTATTGAATTTCCGCAGGTACCTCACGTTCTTCTGAAAGAGATCGTCGTTGAATGTCTCTGAGGGTAGAGGAAATCTCTCTTTCGATGATATCTGCTCTTGTTTGATCGTCATTCAACCATGCGGATGGCAACTCTCGATTATCGATCAGAAATCGTAAAGCGGGGTCCAGTTGAACAAAAGCACCTATCCACCAGATGCACTGTGCTGCAAACAGGTATTGGCGTTCCTGAAAGGTGACCAATAGTTTTGCCAGGGTCCAAAATATTATATCCGCTTCGTTCTTAAAGGTAATACTCATTCAGAGGTGCAGGGCTGCCGCTACAACGCTAATCATAATTTGGTATAGTCATAATCGATATAGATATCATATGAATACATAATAATATTGTAAGGTCTTCTTCACTGGTAGGTTTGGGACTGTTCGTGCTGCTACAGCTTGTTCTTCCATCGTTGGAACAATGTAATCACTTTATAGTCGTGTTCGAGGATACTCAGACCCGTACATTAATGCTACGATCTCTTCCAGATACGATTGCGCTATTGCGATCGCAACTTACATTCTTCCGAATGCGCCCGGTACTAGCTTGCCGCGCATCCCTTTGGTCATAGTGTACATATAATGTGGTCTCAAAGCATTACCCTCCTGATCATTATCACGCCATCCATTATATTAAATCATTTCAGACATCGTATCAGATCATACCTTAACTTGGACATATTGCTTTCCGTAATCATTCAGTAGTTGGATCATCTGCTGACACGTAGACTAGCCAGTCCTTTTCGCAATTTGTAATAACTCCAGGTTATTAAATGCGTCGCCTTTTAATTTGTTTATTTGGCAATGCGTTCAGAGATTGAATCGGCGACCAGCCAATATACTGCCAATGTAGATTATGACATGTCAACCTAGTTCAACCGACTAGTATGACGTTGCAATGCATACTGACTCAACCCAATGAGCATGTTTGCTTCTGGCCTCTTATCTTCAGCCAATGTCATTACCCCTGAGATAGAGCATGCTTAGGTTTCGGCACTTCCGTAGACCAAGAAGCATCACAGGATAAATCCCTGTCGCTGTGCGACAAGGACCATAAATCCCTACGTACTCGCATATTGCTCATCATTTGCTGCACACTTATCTCTCCATGTTTGCAATGTAACTGTGTATTGCCCCGCTAGATAAGATATAGTAAATGTGGCCAATAACTACACGCACTGCTGAAGGTTTTTCACTTCCCAGTAATGGCGACATAGTTGCATCATGATATTTGTATCTGCTAGTGCGAGCTGACTCGTCACCAATTTGATGGACACGCGGCTCCATTATAATACTGCTAAAGATCACTTAACTCACAAACATCGTGATGCTCTCTCAGGTAGGTGTTATACAATTAAGTACCTGCTAGTACCCAATCCACTGAGGTATCATTACCGCTGCTATGCTGAACCCCTAACAGGAATCGCTAACGCATGTTTGGATTTGTTTTCGGTCATATTCCATGTAACACTAGATCAAATCTAGAGCTATGACAGTCACATAAGATGTTACACGATGACCTAGTGCTGCCATCTGTTACGACCCTCAGCAACATTTGCCGGAGGGAATCTGCACTGACTGTGGATGCAATTAAGAAGCAATTGCCATCACAAAATGAAGTTACTTTAGCTTTGGACGGATGGACATCAATGAACAAACTATCCATGAAGTCAGTCATTACTTACAAGATGGATCGATATTGGGCATTGCGTGAAGTTCAACATGCTTTCGATGAGGTTGATCGCCTGTTCTTTTCACGTTTTGAAAGCTAATCAAGCATGACAGGTCAAGGGCCAACATACTGGAGCAAGGCTAGCCATACATTTGAAGGACATGCATGATCGTTTTGGGCTTAGTGACGGCCGTTTGCTTGGGATTACGACTCATAATGCCTCCTCAAATCACTCGATGACATGCAAGCTGCAATCAACAGTTGAGGCCTCTGGAATCGAGTGGCCTGCATTGAGGAACCACATACCATGCACAGCGCATGTCATACAGCTGGCTTTAGGTGCATTCATGAGCAGTCTCGGTGTCAAAGGCTGCACCAAGTCATGGGAAGCCCATGGGCGCATTCAGCAATTTGGAGAGAATGAAAGTGTAGAAATTGGGCAGAGTCAAAGGCTTCGAAAAGAGGGTGACGCTAGAATCAATAAGGTGTCGGCCATGAAACCAGGTTTTGCAAAGATAATTGAGAAAGTACGTATTTCAAGATATTTTGAAAGTGCTGAAACTGACCTTCATATAGCCGAGAATGCTTGCTGTATCGATTACGCTAACACCTGGTTGTCAAAACAAGTTCATTGACTGTCAAAAAGCAAATATCCGCATCGCGTTACTTCCCGTTATGGATGTGAAGACTCGTTTGAACTCAACCCTGGAGTTGCTTGAGTGCACATTCTGATTACGCGAATTCACATGCAAGTGGCTTAAAAACCCGAAATACAGCAATTACCGGCCACTCTGCACAACACAAGATGAATGGACCATTGTGAAGTATGTCATGGAAGTGTTGAGGGCATTCCGATATTGGACCCTGAGGATGTCACCGAGGCATACAGTCACATTGCATCATGTTATCACAGTGTACAATGATATGTTCGATCACATCGATAGCAGGATGCAAGCTTTGGCTACGAAAAAGACCCAATGGAATGAAGACTTGTTCATCGCCGTGAAGTTAGCTCGACAGAAGCTGTCCAAGTATTGCACTGAAGTGACTCCGTTGACGGGCATGCTTCTGATTTCTGCACATATCATCGATTCTTTCCAGAAGTTGCGATGGTTTAAAAGTGGGACAAAGGAATGGATATCAATCCTGAGGATGTGACATCCTATACTACCCAATACCAAGAGGCCTTTCTGAAGTACGTGGAGAATGAATACAGTGCCAAACATTGATGTGTGCCGGTCAATAAACATGAAACCTTACCGAGGAGCAATCTCATGCCATCTGTAACGGCTTTAGGATCTTGTCAATCATCCTTTGATCCATATGATTTGTCCAGCCATGATGAAGAATACTGAACGCCTAAAGATGTGGCTGAGATGACACCAGGACAAAGCAATCACGCAGCATAAGTATTGACCGCCGCCAGGCTATATTTCAATTCGCCGGCTGAAACACCAAAGAACTGGGTGCAAATTAATCCAAATCTCAATGATTACCTCTCCAACCAAATGGAGATTAGCAGCACATTTTGGTTACCGGACATAACCAACTGGTGGCATCAACAGAAGGAAACGCACTCTAAGTACTCCGATCTGTCTAATGTACTGCACGACTCATTCTCTATCATATCACATGGTGTCGAAGTGGAGGCCAGTTTTTCCCTAGGCCGATACGTTATCAGCTGGAGGCAGTCAAAAACCACAGGCAAGACTCTTCGCAAAAAAGTTGTTGTAAGGCAGTTTGCTCGAGCCAATATCAGGATTTTGGCAGGCGCTGCCCCAGAATTGCATACAATGAACGCAGAAAACGACTCGGAAATGATGAAAGAGGCGGAAGGAAGGAAATTGCACAGAATAGCCAAAGTTCACGACTTTTTGGAGATCTGGCAGGGCAGCCAAAACCTACATGCTACCCAGAAGAAATCTCGCGCTCAACACAAACAGATGACCACCATGGGATACATTTCGGACACAGAAGAAATTGTCAAAGCATCCTGGTCACTCTGTCCTCATGATGGTGCGGCTGCATTCACACTGTCAGCAAGATCTCCATTGCCACCACCTTTGTCTGCAAAGGACCACCCTGGAGGACGAACTCAAATGATGAATGTCCGCCGAATCCCAAAAATCAACTGTCATCCAGTCGAAAGCGACGAGGATAGCGCACCTGAAATCATTTCGGACACTGAAGATTTGCTTAACTGAAATGGGGACTGAGATGATCCAGATGACAGTGAAGACGATTGCAGGGCGAATGTTGAATCAAATATAGGGCAAGACAATAGCATCGAGGATCTGGACTGCCCACAGCAGCGGGACCTGAGTGGCGTGCAAAATGTTCCCGGATTGATTCGGTCTACACGGAAGTCAAAGTGGCAGGCTGAAATTGTGTCAATGAAGGTCAATGCAATCGAAACAAGGAGCACTAAGGGAGGGAAGAAAAAGTATGACAGAATGTGTCAATGTTTCACCAGCTTCTGTATGTATCTTGACCAAGAGTTTTAGTTAGTGATATATTATGGGTGAATGGTGAGCAGTAGCTTGTCAATATCGGTTGATAAACAGATGCATAGCAGGCGCAAGGAAACTTTTGGCAAAATACAAAAATTCTAGTCATGTGAGAGCGAACAGTGCAAGAATGTTACTGCGCTCGGATTTGCCACAAGGCCCACTCTTAATCTGTTAGAAAGACTACCAATAAGTTCCAATCATGATGAAAACTATTATCGATGGCAGCAGATGTTGAATGGGCAATATATTAAAATGAGCGTCAACGGAGTGTCAACAATTTGTGGTTTTGTAAGTACGGTAATTAAACAACATTTTGGTCGCTGTGATGCATAACCGATATATTGGTAGCCTTTATAGGCTAAAGGGACAGTCACATGCTCCCTGCCGCATCCGCAGAATGAGCGCCAACAGAGCGTCAACAATTTTTAGCTTTGCATCTTGGGTAATTTATGTTCCTGTTGGCTGTAGACATCCATTGGTCAGATGTTGACAGCCTTTACTGGGAAAAACTACATCGACATGCTCCCAGCCACATCCTGAGAATGAGCGTTAATGGAGGGTCAACAATTTTTAGCTTCGAAACTTGGGTATTTATGTTCCGATTGGTTGTAGACATCCATTTGTCAGATATCGACAGCCTCTACTGGAAAAAACTACAGGAACATGGTTCCTGCCACATCCTGATAAAGAGCGTCAACGGAGCGTCAACCATTATCAGCCTCGCATCTTGGGTAATTTATATTCCGATTGGTTGCAGAGATCCATTCATCAGATAATGGCAGCCTTAACTGGGAAAGACTGTAGCGACATGCTCCCTGCGGCATCCGGAGATTGAGTGTGAATGGAGTGTTAATGATTTTTAGCTTTGCATCTTGGGTAATTTATGTTCTGATTGGTTGCAGACATCCATTTATGAGATATTGGCAGCCTTTACTGGCAAAAACAACAGCAACATGCTCCCTGCCTCATCCTGACAATGATTATCAACGGAGCGTCAACAGTTATAGTTGTTACATATTTGGTAATCAAGGCGTCGCGCAGATCTTCGCATTGATAACGGAATTATTGACCGCCCTGATAGGCAACAATACAATATATCAAAGGTAAAACACTGATTCCAAATGCATCGATATTGCAAGCTGCAAAGTATGCAAACACATATTATTGGTTGTTGAAAACGTGATTTTGATAAGATACTATTAACAAACTCCAAAAACAAGAGCCTTATATGAATCTATGGATGGACCAGATGGGCAACCCGCTGACAACTCACCCAATTCAGATGGATTGGGAGTTTACCCACAAACCGTTCCCGAGTTGACAGTCCGGGTATAGTAACAACCTGGACCGCCAATTTGGCAAATGGTTCAGTTTGGACCCTGACCCGAAGTGACTGTCCGGAACCATTACCAACACTATTCGCAACCAATAGCCACTCTGATTACCCAAGATGCAAGACCTGAAATGGTTGACACTCTGTTGACGCTTATTTTGCCACGGGTGTATCCCGAATATGCAATCAAATCCCAAAAAAACGCGAACTGTCTCTCCCACCCGAAGTGGCTCATGATTCGCTGCCCATTAAGAAATCGAACTCTGTTGAACCCGGAAGCTTTGACCCCTGCAAATAGCATCCCTAGCTAATTGCCATATAGAAATTGGATTTCGATGGAGAAATAGTTATGGCTCCTGTGTCGCCGGAGGAATTGATACCCAAATAGCAATTCTTAACGATGTATCTCACCCAAAAGGAATCATGTACCTGGTTTGCTACCTGTGAGCTGTGTAAGAATGTCAGTGACCAAGTTGTGAGACCTGATAATTCGTCTGTGCATTTGGAAGGGTGGTACGGGCCATCTGAACATTCGAGACTCCAAATCAGGTTGCTAGATGACCAACAAGGTTGATATTGTATTGTCCACTACAGTATTGTGAGAAAACAACAACCGAAATAGTGACAGAATTTACTAACAAGAGGGAAGTCAGGGATGTCGGACGATTCATCGAAGGAGTGGTCAAAGTGCAATACGAAACTGGATGAATGACCACTGTCACGCTGCATTAATCCATGCATCCAACCGCATAACTCTCCATACAGAGCAGGTGTGCATAGTCGAGATTTTGAAAATTGCTTATGGTAGGTCATGGAAAATGAGGCGAATCAGCTGGATAAGGAAAGGTATGGAAGTCAGGCTATATATATCGAAGACTAGTGTATCAACCTCTATGTCGTAAGTTGCCTGTCGAAAGAACTGAAATGCGATGGGCTGATGTCATTCATTGCTCATATACTGTGTTCAATGGTTGATGAGAAATTGAGAGGACTGAAAGCCTCTGGATGGAAATGATTATGTGTAGAAATGATATATTGGCTGTCAATAATGCTTGTATGAACTTTGCTCACAATTGTTGAGCATCTGATGACTGTTAGTAAATGTTAGCAACGGATTTGGGTACCCCGCCAGCGGTCCGGGTTTTGACTGGCGGTTCTGTCCCGTTCTGTTCCAGACCCGGCCAAAAACCTGACCTGCATTGTCAAGTTGGCGGGGTTGTTACCAGGACCGGACATAAACCCGCGGTTTTTTGGCCGGGTTCTACATACAGCAGAGCCTCATTTTCGTGAACTCATAACTTTGGCTCCAATGAAGTATTTGAGTTCGAATCGTATCACAATATGATATATATGTAAATGATGAAGATTTGCATGCTGTTTCACCTGCTATTCTCCACTTTGCTTTCCAATCAATATTCGTTGAGTTGCAGTAAAATAATGCCAAAGATTGGGCATCATTCGCAGTGACACAACCAATATTGATTGGATCGCAAAGTGGAGAACTGCAGGTCAAAGAGCATGCAAAAGTTCATGTTTTACCTATATATCATATTATGATACGATCAGAACTCAAATACTTGATTGGAGCCAAAGTTCTGAGTTGGTGAAATTGTGGAACCGGCCAAAAGACCGTGGGTTCAGTGAGGTTTGGTTTTTTGATGGGGTAAAACCTGTTTCAATGGTTCCAGTTTGGTTCGAACTCGGACCCGGTACCGAACCACCGATTTGAAGCCGTTGCTAACACTACTGTTCGTAAAACATCAAGGTCAGCGTCAACGCAGGGTCAACCATTCCTGGTTGTACACCTTCAGCAAAAAAAGAGCTACATAGTCACATCTTTTGGAAGTGGAAGTATTGGCCATCATTATGGGTAAAAATGAAACTGACACACTTGTTGCCCCATCCTAGAACTGAGCGTCAATGGAGCATCAATACTTTTTGTTCTTGGAACTTGCATAACCCAAGGGCAGTGTACTGGGAGTAACCCAAAATCGAAGTATTAGCCACCAGTATTCGCAATATTATCAGCGACTGTGCCGTTACCACCCAAATGAGTGTCAACGGAGCGTCAATGATTTTCGGTCTGGTAAGTGAGGTAATTGGGCAGTGAGTTGCGCACTGTTATGCAAAATCAATATATTGGCAGCCTTTATGGGCGAAACAGAACCCGATACAGTCACAGCCACATTCTGAAGATGATTGTTAACAGAGCGTCAACGATTCTCCGTCTTGGTAGTAAGGTAATTGGGCAGTAATTTACTCGCAGTTATCCATAACAAGTGCATTGGCAGCCTTGATATGCAAAACAGAAAGCAATGCAGTCGCAGGCACGGGATGAAAATGAGTGTCAAAGAGCGTCAACGATTCATGGTTTGCATCTTGCATAATCCAAGAGCTGTGCAATGGGGGTAACCCATAATCGAAGTATTGGCCGCCTTTATTGGCCATATTGTTAGTGACAATGCCGCTACCACCTAAAATAAGTGTCAACGGAGCATCAATGATTGTTGTTGTTGGAGCTTGCATCATCGAAGGGCTTTGCAATGGGATTAACCCAGAATCGAAGTACATCAGCAAGAAACCTTTCCGTCCGGGCGGAATGGCTCCGGCAAAGTGGACGTGCTCTGTCAGAGCCGTCAGAGACACCCTGGTGGCGGATTACTCCGCGCCCGGTGTCAATACCACGCGTCGCGTTGCACATCGCCGTTCGATCGCAGTTTCGCCCTTTCTTCCTCAGACTCTGCAAGAGCATTCTCAGATGCTCCTGAAAGCACCTGCAGTTATGGAGGTGCGTTCAGGACGCTACGAGATTGGACTATGAGGATAGTCAAATTTTGGAGCAGCTGAGACCGCTGCGCAGCTCTGCGGGAGACTTGGTGCCGTATTCTCAAAGCAGTGGTTCTTAGGGTTCCATGAGCACAAGGCGTTTCGTCTATTATATTCGTCTTTGTTACAGTCACAAGATTCGCTACCTCATAATATGGCATGCATTATTTATGTATCTCTATATATATACATACGGTCAATCTGGCCACGACGGAATTTGTGAGATAGAACCATCCTCGCTCGAGGAGCCTAGGAAGAAAGTGAGAAGATATGATACTACCCGGCCGTCAGAATCCACGCAATTGCGTTGATCTGGATGAGATGAAAACGAGATGATGCCTATCTACCCTGGGGTCTCCCGAATATGTACTCCCCATCGCTCAGTCCACCTCCGTTACCCCGTACACCCGCCGTCGCTCATTAACGATGTACTTGGAGGCCGTGATCGAGCAAGTTGAGAGATGCACTTGGAGGCCGTGATCGAGCAAGTTGAGAGATGCACTTGGAGGCCGAGATCAAGCGAGTTTGGAGCTGCACTTTGAGGCCGTGATCGAGGGAGTTTGGAGATGCAATTGGAGGCCGTGATCGTGCGAACTTGGAGGCCGTAATCGAGCGAGTTTGGAGATTCACTTGGAGGCCGTGATTGTGAACTCAGAGATGCACTGGGAGGCCGTGATTGAGCGAGTTTCGAGATGCACTTGCAGGCTATAATCGAACGAGATTGGAGGAGTACTTGGAAGCGGTCGATTTGGAGGGAGGCGCGACGGCAGCTGAGACTCTATTCATTGGTTAACTTGTAATTGAAGGTAGAGAGTTGAGTACAACAACATCCGCCGAGAGATGGGAAACTGGCTGGGAGCGGGAGACTGTCGATCTTGGGATGATGCTGTACTTGATGTATGCTGTACTCGGTGTTAAGTCATGATCATGGCATGGAGAGATAGAGAGGGATGACTTAACTTCGTGTTCTTAGGTGATGGTAGAGTTGAGCACAAGATTGAGAGAGATCAGAGGAGATGGGGGAAATCATCATGAGAAACTGGGACTTAAGAGAATTTCGTGTGCGAGTCAATTGACCATCCCCGATATGGCAGGTACGAGTCCCCATCCGGCAGGTAATAACACCAATACGAGGTCTTCTAAACCCAATCAGGCAAGTCGTACCCCTGATTTCTCATAGCCGCTTGTATCCTCCATACTGTTCTCATCTTCATCCCCCATCCCTCTCTTTCTCGTCCACAACTCTACCATCATCGCAGAACACAAAGTTAATTCATCCCTCTCTATTTCTCCATGCCATGATCATGAGTTAACACTGAGTTCAGCATACAGGTAAGATCGTCTGTAGTCCCTTCATTCTCACGATTTCTAGTTGACCCCTGAATGTAGCTTCAGCTTCCGGCATACCTCCCTACCAATCGACCGCCACCAGCCAGTACTCCATAAGAGCTTCAAAGGTAAACTCACCTTGTCACATTCCCATGCGAGTTAACTAACTGATGAATTGAGTCCCAGCGCGCCGTCCATCGGCCGCCTCCAAGTACTGGTCCAATCTCGCTCGATCACAGCCTCCAAGTGTATCTCCAGACTCGCTCGATTACGGCCTGCAAGTTTGCACGATCATGGCCTCCAAATGCATCTCCAAACTCGCTCGATCCCGGCCTCCAAGTGCATCTCTGAGTTCACTCGATCTCAGTCTCCAAGTGCATCTCCAAACTCGCTCAATCACGGCCTCCAAGTGCATCTCTGAGTTCACCCAATCTCCGTCTCCAAGCGCATCTCAAACACGCTCGATCAAAGGGGTAACGGAGGTGGACAGGGTGACGGGGAGTATATATTCGGCAGACCGCAGCCAGTTCAGATATAGCGTGTGTAGATGGGTAGCTATATAGATACATAGATACATAGATGAGAATACAAACTGAATACATGACTGTGATTCGAGGTGCTCCCAGACATGTAGCCGGCGCTCCCAGGTGCTCCCAGGCTTGTCGTCGATCGCCAGGCCTTGTGTAAATGGCTTCAGCACAACTGCAGCCCCTACGAAGAGTGTAACACACATGTCGTTCTGATGATGCGTATACGTCACCACAAAGTAAAGGAGGTACGCATGCAACGGGTAGCGTGTAAATCTCCGTCAGAGCGTACGAGGTTCCGTCAGAGCCGTCAGAGCTGTCCGGAACACCCGGATGTTTCAGACGGAAATCAGGGTCGTTGCTGATGTATCAGCTGCCTTTATTGGCAATATTGTGAGTGACGATGCCAATATCATTTAAAATGAGTCTCAATGGAGCTTCAACATTTTTTGGTCTTGTAAGTAAGGTCATTGGGCAGTGATTTGTTTGCTGTTATGTATAACCAACATATTGGCAGCCTTTATAGGCAAAACCAAAAGTGATACAGTCGCTGCCCCCTACTGAAGATGAGCGTCAACGGAGCGTCACCTATCTTCGGTCTTGTAAGGAAGGTAATCGGGCAGTGATTTGCTCGCTGTTATGCCTAACCAACATGTTGGTAGCCTTTATAGGCAAGAGAGAAAGCGACACTGTCACTACCACATTCTGGAAATGAGCATCAACAGAGTGTCAATGATTTGTGGTCTTGTAAGTATGGTAATTGAACTGTGATTTGGCCACTGTTATGCATAACCAGCGTATTGGCAGCTTTTATAGGCAAACGAGACAGCTACATGGTCACTGCCCCATTCCCGAATTGAGTGTCACCGGAGTGTGAACAATTTTTGGCATTGCATTGTGGGTAGTGTTAGCTGTGCGTCCGGGTAACCCGGCAGCCGTCCGGGTTTTGACCAGCGCTTCAGTTTGTTTCAGTTCCAAACCCGGCCAAAAACCCGAACCGCTCATGTCTTGGCGGGTTGTTACCCGGACCGGATATGGAACCGTGGGCATCAGGCCAGGTTGTAACCGGACCGCGGTTCCAACTCTCCGGTTCCTGCAGCTTGGGCTCCAATTAAGTATTTAATTTCTGATCGTATCGTAACATGATCAATACGTAGATTGTGAAGTTTCAGGCACTCTTTTCCTTCCCACTTTCAGCTTTGCGATCCGACTGATTTTGGTTGAGTGGCTGTAAAATAAGGGCCAATATCAAGCGAAATTCAGGGTTTTTCGATAGCGACCCTGCGAAGATTGGTCGTATCACATATCTGAAAGCGGGAGGTGCAAGAGCGCCTGAAACTGCACAATCTACCTATTGATCAATTCACGATACGATCAGCACTCAAATCCTTAATTGGAGCGAAAGATCTGGGGTTGCGATGGCCGGGTTTTGAGGTGGAACCCGGCCCAAATGCAATGGTCCGGGATTTTCATGTGGTAAAACCGTTGCAACAATTCGGATCCGGTTTCAACCCTTACCTGGAACCGGTCTACTGGGTTGGAACCGTTGCTAACACTAATGGTGGGTAATGCAAGTTCCGATTGGTTGCAGACATCCATTGATGTGACATTGGCTGCCTTTAGAGGCCAAAACAACAGCAACATGCTCCTTGCCACATTCTGAAAATGAGGGTGCATGGAGCATCAATAATGTTTGGTCTTACATATTTGGTAATCAAGTCATCGCATGCATATTCGAGCACATAACTCAACTATTGACCGCCTTGATAAGCAAGACACAGTATATTCAAGGAAAAACACGGTTTCCAAAATAATCAATATCACAAACTGCAAAACATGCAAAATCAAATTATTGGCTGTTGAATATGCAATTTTGATGAGATACCATTATCAAACTGCAACGACAAGAGCCTAATAAGAATCTATAGATCGACCCGCTCACAACCCACCTCATTCAGACGGGTTTAGAGATTTCCATCGACCCGTACCCAGGTTGACAGTTCAGGTGTACTGGCAACCCTGACTGCCAATTTGGCAATGGTTCGGTTTGGAGCCGGACCCAGACCCTAAGTGCCCGTCCACAACCGTTGCTAACACTAACGGCGGCGATTCTGGTGAGCCAATTCCAGTTGACTGCTGGACGAATTCACACCTGGTTGAAGTGTCCATTCATCATGGACGATGCTGAATCGATCATTCAAGGGCTTCTTGCCCTGGTTCAGACATTTGCAACAGGGCCGATGTATCAGCCTGCTGGTATGGTGATTGTCAACGAAAGACATCAACCTCCGATGCAACCTTTGCATGATGGAAGCTACTCTCATAAGCCTCCTTTAAGTGTCGGAACCACTCATATTGTCCCTTGAAGCGCAATCTAATGAGCCGTACCCCTTCCTCTGCTGACGTTGCAGCCAGATAGCTTGCGGTGGTACTTGAGCAACACAATTGACTTGAATGTTTTCAATTAGTTTTACATGTACATTATTCAACTCGATGCTTGAAATAATTGTTGCAACAATATATTGAAATCTGATGAGTGTTTACTTTGGGTGTCTTAATTTTTGTAATGGGAGTTGTGCAAGCTTGTGTATAATCAATGTCTCAAGGGATTAAATAGTTGAGAATATTCTTGGAATCAATGGAACAGTTCAAAAAACTGTCAATGCGATTAAAATCTAGAGGACGAAAGTTGAAGAACCAAGTGCGATAAATTAGCTTGAATGACAAAACACTTTGTTGAGATGTCGTGACAACGCAATCACATCATTGAACAGTTTCAAGCATGGTGGGAGATTGCAAATAAGTCGCTCGGATAATTTGTGCAGATTGTGGAGAAGGAATGGTGCATGAGGTGCATTTTCGGAAACCAATTTCACTTTTTGCTGATGCCCCTTAAAATAGTAATATGAATTCTATCGACAAAATCTTCAAAATTGTATCTTGATCCCATCTCCGTGATACTTTCCATATGTGTTCGAAGAAGTTCAAATAATATCAATACACACAGAAACAGGTTGTCAGAACCTTTGGTGAACTCACCTACTACTACAATGAGCAGGGTCTGACCCACATATTCCGGATTCTGTTGTACTGAACAGTTATTGATGGTATCAGTTACAATGTCAACTGGTACATCACTACAGGGTTATTATCCTTGGAAGAATGTGCAGAAGAGTGATCTTTGACCGATGGGGAAGACTGCTGAGTTTTTACTTGAGGAACTACTAGTGGTAAGAATGGTTCCGGACCGACACTTTCGGTCTGGGTCTGGGCCCAAACCGAACCGTTGCCAAACTGGTGGTCCGGGTTGTCAATACACCCGAACTGTCAACTCGGGGACAGTTCAATCGAAATCTCTCTACCCCTCTGAAATGCGCAGGTTGTTAGCAGGTTGCCCAGCAGGTCCATGTATCGATTCATATATGGCACTTGTTGCAGTTTGATAATAGTATCTTATCAAAATCATGTATTCAACAGCCAATAATTTGTTTTTACATGTATTGCAGTTTGCGATATCAATTAATTTGGAATGTGTGATTCTCCTGCGATATATTGTATGTTCATGTATCAAGGCGGTCGATTGTTCTGTTAGGTGCTTGAATATCTGCGCAATGCCTTGATTACCCAATATGCAGGACCAAACATTGTTGACGCTCTGTTGACGCTCATTTTCAGAATGCAGCAGGCCGCCTGTCGCTGTTGTTTTTGCCACTGAAGGCTGCCAATATCTCATTGATGGATTTCTGCAACCAATCAGAACTTAGATTACCCAAAATGCAAAGCTAAAAATCATTGATGCTCAGTTGACGCTCATTCTCAGAATGGGGCAGTAACCGTGTTGCTGTGTCTATTGCCTATATAAGCTGCCAATATCCTGGTTATACATAACAGTGACCAAATGACTATTCAATTACCGCACTTACCAGACCAAAAATCATTGATGCTCGGTTGACGCTCATCCTCAGAATGGGGTAGTGACCGTGTTGCGGTTTCAATTGCTTATACAAGCTGCCAATGCGTCAGTTATGCATAACAGCGACCAACTCACTTTTCAATTACCGTACTTACCAGACCAAAAATCGTTGATGCTCGGTTCACGCTCATTCTCACAATGGGGGAGTGACCGTGCTGCTGGGTCTATTGCCTATAAAAGCTGCCAATACGTCGGATATGCAGAACTGGGACCAAATCACTATTCAATTACCGTACTTACCAGTCCAAAAATCATTGATGCTCAGATGACGCTCATTTTCAGAACGTGGCAGTGACTGTGTTGCTTTCTCTTTTGCGTGTAAAGGCTGCCAATAGGTTGGTTATGAATAGCAGCGAGCAAATCACTACCCAATTACCTTATTTACAAGACCTGAAATTGTGGACGCTTCGTTGAAGCTCAATTTAGGCGGTAGCGGCATCGTCACAAACATCATTGGCAACACAGGCGGCCATAACTTTGATTATGGGTTACTCCTGTTGCACAGCCCTTGGATTATGCAAGATACGAAACCAAAAATCATTGACGCTGCATTGACACTCATTTTAGGTGGTAGCGACATCGTCACTAACAATATTGCCAATAAAGGCTGCCAATAGTTTGATTATCGGTTAATGATGTTGCACAGCCCTTGGATTATGCAAGATATGGGACCATAAATCGTTGACACTCCCTTGACGCTCATTCTCAGAATGTGGCAGTGACTGTGTCACTTTCCCTTTTGCCTATAAAGGCTGCGTTTACATTGGTTATGCATAACAGCAAGCAAATCCCCGCCAAATTACCTTACTTAAGAGACCAAAAATCATTGACGCTCCAGTGACGCTCATTTCTACAATGGGGTAATGAGCGTGTCACTTTCCTTTTTACCTAAGAAAATGACCAATACTTCCACTTTGGAACAATGTGACAATGTACCACTTTGATTGCCGAATGTGTAAGACAGAAAATCATTGACACTCCATTGACACTCACCTTCAACACATCCTAACAGTCATTGTACAGTCAATAATTGTATATCATAATCATACTGTCATTACTGGCAGCCAATGTATCATTTCAATGCATACTCAGTTGCATCCAAAAGCTTTGTGGCCTCTCCATTTCTGATCCACCTCTACAAATGTTATCTGAGCGATGGATGACATAGCGCTGTCACATTCCGTCACATTTGGCAGCCAATTTACCACATGTAGATCCATCCACTAATTCTTGATTAATACACCCCAACTTCTTCACCTGCCAGTCCTTATCCGGCACCTTCTCCTCGATTTCCATGACCTACAATATGCAAATATCAAAATCTTGACCATGTGTACCAGGTCTGAGTGCAGAGCAATGTTGTTGGATGTATGGATGAATGCAGTGTGATGGTGGTCATTCATACAGATTCAAATTACGCATTAGCCGCTCCTTCTATAACTCATAAGACATTGCTAACTGAAATTTTGTTGGTAAGTTTAGTCTGCAATTTTATTTTTGCGTTCTCGCCTAAACATGTCAGGCATGACAATGTCAAGTTGTTTGATCGTCAATCAACTGGCTTTGAAGTGCAGAACTATCGTATGACCCATATGACGATTGTACATGCTTCTATGGAGTTAGCAACGGTTCCGGGTTACCCGGCTGCGGTCCGGGTTTGGAACCTGACTGGAAGGTTGGCTGCGGGTTTTTAACCGGAATACAGCCGTAGCAAGTTGGTTCCGGGATGGGTTTGCACAGGACCGCGGTTCCATTTTCAGGTTCCTACAACTTTGGCTCCAATTAAGTATTTGAATTCTCATCATATCACAATACGATCTATACGTAAAATGTGCAGATTGATGCCCTGTTCCATCTCCCATCCTCAGGTTTGCAATCGAATCAATATTCGTTGAGTCGCTTTAAGATGAAGCCGATTTTCCGCCAAAATGACCGGGTTTCCATTGCGACTCAACGACTATTGATCAGATTGCAAATCGGAGAATGGGAGATGAATGTGGGCATCAAACTGCATATTTCACATATAGATTATGTTGCAACACGATGAGAACTCCAATACTTATTTAGAGCCAGAAATGTTGACTTTTGAGGAAGGGGTTTTGTGTGGAAACCGGTTGCAACAGTCCGGTTCTGGGTCGGAACCGAACCTGGAACCGAACAGTGAATTTAGACCCGCTGCTGACACTATGCACTGATGAATTATCATGTCTCAGAATTTGGTCACTGAAATCATGCCAAAGCTGACACGTAGCAAAATAGGTATACCAATTGCTTTTGATGGTGATATGTTGTCGAAAATCGCAATTTGCGCATCTCGTCTGCTGACAATGAATACGCCATTACAATTTCTTCGTCTGGAACTGATTCCTGTATTGTGATTAGCTAGGGAGGCTATATGCAGGGGTAAAAGCTTCTGGGTTAGACAGGTTGTGATTTCTTAATCGTTGACAAATCGGGTACCGCATCAGGCGGGAGGGATACTATGGGTATGTGACAGTCTGGTTTCCCTGAACCTAACGGCATATGACTGTTTCCTTACCGAGATGTCCCAATTGTGGCATTTGCAATTTTCCCGGGATGTTTTCAAGTGTGTACATAAGCTCTCTAAATGATGTTGGTGTAGGAGCAGTTGCAAACTTATCCGTTTGTGGCTCAACGGCTGCAGGAATATTCAATAACGCTATCCAGTGCTTCGAATCTTACCCCTGATGCAAGACCAAACATCATGGACACTCCGTGGAAGTACATTTTCAGGATGGTGCAGGGAGTGTGTTTCTCTTCTTTTCTTTTGCGTATAAAGGCGGCCAATACATCAAACAAAGACAATGACATACCAAAGTGAATATTTTGCAATTAACAGTAGGATATCTGAATGGAACCATGAATAGAGAAACCCGAAACCCAGAACCGGAGATTGGAACGGACAGGTGGAGCCAAACCCGGCGAAACCCACGTGTTGACGCAGCCAGGGCCGGGTTTGGCCTGCCAAGAAGCTGCGGGACTGGTTTTTGGACGGGACTGGAACCAAACCAACCCATTTTTCCGGTCCAAACCCGGACCACTGGCAGGTTACCCGGACCTGTTGCTAACACTAGGAACTAGATAAGAGGTTGAGTCTTGGGATATCATGAGGAATTAGATAGATGGCTGTACTTAGTCTTTAACAAATGTTGTATTGATTATTGGGACCTAAGAACCCTAGTAACACTACAAACAGATATTGGCGTTCTCGGAAAATACTAAATAATTCCCCCAATGTAAACAATAACCCAACTGCTCTGCTGTTCAAGGTTATACTCATCCAGGGTGCGGGGCTGCCACTACAAAAAGCTAATAATATTTATACTAATAAGATAGATGTATGGATATAGGTATCATAAAAACACAATAATATTTCAGGTTCATCTTTCACTGGTAGGTATTTCTGACTGTTTGCTTCTCGAGCTTGTTCTTCTCATTGCCGGAAAAATGTAATCTCTTGATAGGCAGATCCTCACGATAAAACTACTTCGGAACTCTCTCCCGACTATCATGTTGTGTTACATTTGATAGTATAGTGTTATCGTGCCACGCTTCCCAAAGGTTATTGTGTTCATACAAGTAGTATTAAAGAGTTACCCTCACCTAAGAGCTATCCTCACAAGATATCAAACGTGTTCTTGACTGAGTGGTTTTGAAGAACTACTCTCCCATAAATTAATGGGCCATCATCTGCATCACACTAGACAGATCATAACTTCAACTTTGTCATCTCGCATTCTGTTTGTTCAGTAGTTGAAACATCTTCCGATTTCACAGATAGTGCGTGATTATAGTTTGTCTTAAAGACTGCAACAGTCACCATTCAGGCTATTTGGCTTAATTATATTCAAAGGCTTGCATGGTGTCCAACCACTGCTCCATCAACATATCCTAAGACGTATTACACCACTATTGATACCTGATAGCAATTCGCTTTACTTGTTTGTTCTCCTCCAAGAGAGTCGTAAGCTGCAGGACTCATGTCATCATCCCACATTGTAAGTTCCTCAATCACACCATGCTTAGACCGAGACTCATCTCTGTGGTCAGTAACTACCCCACTTTGTCCAAATCCTCCTAAGGGAAGTGGCTGGATGTTCCGCTTACTAGCATATTAGTTAACGATTGCTGTGCACATAGGTCGGAGTAATCCCCAGTTATATTGTGCAACGTCCTGCTAGTTTGTTTGGAAAAATGTCGTTGATAATAACTGGCACCAAAAACCTGTAGGTCGGTATGGTGAAGATTATTGCATCATCAAATCAGCTCTAACATAGTATGTGAGCTTTCAATGTATCCGCTAGTGATTAGGCCCACTGAACAATCAACACAAGGCTTGCTTTCACCCGCTAATGATCAGATTCAGACACTTGTGGGCTTATTATTGTTCAGGTAGCTTTATATGACAGTTTTATAGACCTGTACAAATGAACAAGTCCTTGCTAAGTACCGATACCTCTGTTAAGGGAGAACCCCTACTTCCAAGTGACTCTGAGTAAACATGATGACGGTGTGGCTGAAATCGCGGATCAGGAGATCGCACACTGCAGCTTCCGTAGGAAGCTACGCAAATGGAGGTTTTGTTTTCAGGAGCGTTGGGAGGGAGTAGCCGCAGCGAGATAGTCGATTGGCTAGAAACTAAGAAACAAAAGAGAGAAGAAGGAAACAGATAAGATGCGTGATTGGGGAGATCTCTGGGTTGTGGTGTTGGATGCCGTCGAGTGAAGGTTTTTCAACCGTGTCGATGGCGTGATGCAGAGCCGCGATAACCCTAACCCAGTCACGTACCCACTCATTTGGGTCGCTTTGTAGTGGTGGGGGCCATATTCCCACCACAACAGCCTCCAAGTGTATCTCCGAGTTCACTCGATCATGATCTTCAGGTGCACCTCACATGGCTCTCAACCACCGCCTGCAGCCAGTCCAGATATAACATATGTAGATCGATACATAGATACATAGATGAGAATACACACTGAATACATGAGCTTTAAAAATCGTTGAACGATAAGTAGTAGCTATCATTTCCAGACGTACCAGCAGCATTCCCAAAGATGATGATGTTTTTCCCAGACTGCTCTACTGTAATTACACGTGCTCCCAGGCTTGTCATTGGTGCTCCCAGGTGTTTGGTTGGCACTTCCAGGCTTGTCACCAGGACTCCCAGGCGTTCCCAGGCTTGTCGTCGGCTCTCCCAGGTGCTCCTAGGTTCATCTGAAGGCCACTGCATTGGTCCAGTAAACTCTGGGATTTGGCCACCCTGGGATTCTGGTTTGACAACTCTCAGACACTCCCAGAGGCTCCCAGTGACCAAAATACATTTTGCTGATGTAAGATGAGGAAAATAAACCAGGACAGATGTGATTGGGCAGCTGTACACAAGTTAATAAATACTATATTAGTTAAAGGTATTTAAGTACCCCGGTAACACCCCTCCAAGGGCCTAGCTTGGGTAACTGAGCATATCTCTGGATTGAGCATGCAGGAGTGAACAAGGGAGCATATAGTCAAGTGAAAACAGGCGTAAAGAGCCAAGTAGGCAGGGAATGCACCATCAAGTGCAATTGGGAGCCTACTTCAGAGCATACCTGGGAGTATACATCTGAGTATACTCAGAGTGTGCTTGAGAACAGCTTGAGAGCTGTCCTTGGAGTGTACAGTGAAGCAGGCTGGGAATGTGCAATTGAGTGCAATTGAGAATGTGCTTGAAAATGTGCCCATGAGTGTACCGGAAAGCATCTTGACGGCAAACTTGGGAGCATGTTGTCAAGTAGCCTAGGAGTATCATTGAGTGCAATCGGGAGTGTACTTGAGAACATATACAGGACAATGCTTCAGTGTATCTTCTGAACTTACATGGAAGTGAAAATTCAAGCAGAGTGAGAGTGTGCCATAGAGTGCAATTGGAAGCGTCCATGAGAGCATGCCTGGGAGTATACTGGAGAATGTACTCAGTGGTGTACATGAAAGTGTGTTTGGAGTTTACATGGAAGAATCTTGTCAGGGTAAGTCAAGCAGGCTGGGAGTGTATAATTAAGTGCAATCAGGAGTGCACTTCAGAGTGTACTTGGGAGGGTGCAATGATGTCCATTGGGTAGCATGGTTTTAAGTTTGTCGAATGGAGTGTGATGTATAGTATCAAGTACACATCATCGCATGTGTGTAATACTAATCTGGTCAATGGGAAGGTCCATACAGTCTTATAGCAATATGTATCAAATATGCTATGAATCACTAGCATATATACAGCTTCTCTATGGCTTATGCATCGCATAAGGGCATTTTCCCCGATGCAAGTATCAAATTAACATCACTCAGAGATGCATCTGCTGTTTGTGGTATTCCTTAAATGGGCTAGCTATTCTGTGCAAAAATTGAGATGGACTGCACGCACAACTGCTGTGGATGGGGGCTCAGCTTTAATTAGAATCTACTTGTAGACAGTATGTTTATTCAATCTCAGACTGAGCTGTTGTACACCTGTCAATTATTTCACTGCCCTACTTGTATTGAAAGTCTGGAACTTGATTGCAACATAGAATATATCAATGCCAACCAAGGCATCATACTTGAATCTAATAAGATCTGGATCCAATATAATGAAAGTGAAGAAAATGACCTCAATAACTCTGGCCATGGCCTAGTTCATGCGGTTGTGGCATTCCATTTCGGCTGAACTCCATCCAATCAGAACCTGTAATGTCAGAATCACCTGCCCACTGCATAGTCAATATTGACCCTTTCATAAAGGTACATGAAGGCTCAACAATGGATATTACATCCTCAAGCTCAAGAATATGTACAGGTGATTCAAACCAACTATAGAAATCCGCATGGTTCGGCTAATTGAGTTGACATTTCATCTGTGTTATCAAACAGACACACACGATGTATCATGTACCCAATTGAGCAATTGTTGGACAGGCACATTTGATCTGAGAGAATGCTGCATCAGCCCGAATTGACAGCATAGGACGTGTACATAATCATGTGGATTTATACATCTACTGAACGATACATTAATTGGAATGCCTGATTCAAGATTCCCAGGAGTAGGGGTAAGATAGGTTGTTCAATTGTACTATTTGGTAAGGATATTATAGAAGTCACTACTAAAGAGTATGGCTCCAGCTTCAATGTACACCAGAAGAGTCTTTGAGGTGTGTCCAATACTTCCAATAGCTATGAAATTTGAATTACATCATGGTTTATTTTTGTGGTATTTTGAAGACAGTTATACACTCTTCAGGATTGTTACAGGGGTACCTTACCCTAAGTAACTATACTTGCCGCCGCAAGTACTTACTAGGGGTACGGCCGTAGATTCTATTTCCTATCTGCTAAGTATACAGAGATTGTATTCTTAGAAATTGGCTGTAGGTAATTCCTCTGTATCTTAGATAAAGGTTTCGCTATAACCTTGCCTGACCTTGTGCGTGACAAGGCGTCAATCCTCTTCTGCTTATTGAATGCTTTCCTTTCCTTTCAGAACCTCCAAATGAATTGTTCAGCGCTTTCGCCTATTTGGGGTAGTTGTTCTGGCTCTAAGTCAATATCCTCTAGGTCGCTAGCATTGTGGGTGGTATTCACTTGGAATATTCTATCCGGATGAATATTGTCTGACGCGATGGAAGATCGAGGATCCTCCTGAATATCTCAGGGTATTACCGACACTTCTCTTCAGTGAACGTTCACATCACCAGAGTGACACCTTTCCCGAGCTTGAGGTGGTGTTTCGCGAGCCAAGGATATGCCTCCTCCTTGAGAACGGATCTCCGATCGTATTGGTAAGTTATTCATGTGGACGATCATTCCTTGTTGTAATCCTATCATTGAAGATATCCACCAAACGCTTTGAGCCAGGACGATATATTGAGTATCTTTGGCGCAAGAGATAATCTTCTCGAGAGTGTATACAATAACGACCTTATCGTTCTCGAAGGTACTAGTCATTCGTAGGAAATTAATAAAGGTGTGGGGCTGCCACTACATCAAGCCAATAGATTCTAGGTATAGATATAGGTATCATAAAAACGCAATAATAAATAAGGATATTCTTCCGCTGGTAGATATTAATGTTCTTCCGCTGCTAGAGCTTGTTCTTCTCATTGCCGGAACAATGTGATCTCTTTATAGTTTTTCTCCCTCAAGTAACTATTCTTCAATCCCTTCTGATAGCCACATATCTGTGCGTCTTACATTCAAAGAATCCGCCTGGTAGAGGAGGCCACGAATCCTCATCGTGTTGATGCATGATATCATTTCAGCGATTTGAATTCGGATCTTAACTTCAAATTTGACATCTCACAATCGTATGATTTCGGTAGTTGGAACATTCAATCAATAACCCGATATTGATCATGCCTTATTGTAATTAATAACTTCTCCCAGTTATTAATTCTCGCGTCATTGATCTGCTCGGTGACCAGCCAATACTATGCCAATGTAGACTATTGGACGCTCCCCCACCCATGCTGCTCAAAACAATGAAGCAGTGTTTGCTCCAGGCTTTTGCCAACCTTATGAATCCCTCAGTTACGTCATGCTTAGGCCACTATGCTGGAACGTGCCCCGCTTCCTAACTAAAGCAGGTAGGTGCGCTGGAGTCCACTTACTCGCATATTCACTATCAACTGCCGTGCGTATATACCCACACATGTCCCGCATAGTATCTAGAAGTGACTAGAGGATGCTTAACAACTTCTGCAACCCTCTTTGAAACTTAGTGTAAACCCCCGCTGAAGGGTACACCGCGTGACCCTGACTTGGTATTACTTGTGTGGTTTAAGCACTTACGCTCATAGCAGGTGTCACTCATCACTGTTAAGGGTGAACCCCCAACAAGGATATTCTACTATTCTGTTCCCCAATTTCTGAAAGATTGAAGAGCACCTGAAATTAGTTTTGGAGTATCAGTGCACACTTCGCTTTACATTTAGTTGATAAGGGAGAAACTGGCAGCAGTTGGAAGGATCATTGTGCCTGTTCAGAGTTGTTAAGTCATTTAATTTCAACTTTGAAACTACTTTATCATTTACTAATATGATGTTACTTAAGAGAGGTTGTGTATGAGGTGCTGGCTGTTGACCAAGCAGAGTTAATGGTAATTGATTGAGGCCATGCAGGAGTTCACTGCTGTTGATAGAGCAATGTGAGCTAGTGGTGTTTGGGTAAACCTAGGGAGGAAATTGTGAGAGATATAAGTGGTGATGGCAATGATAGTGATAGTAATAGTAATGATAGTGATGCTGGTGATAGTGGCAACTATAAAACAAGGGGCAGCTGTAGAGTATGTGGTATAAGAAATTTGCATTGTACAATAATTAGTTATGATAAACAGTAACATGTCTATCATCCTTCCATAATAATTCTATTACGATCCAACTACACAGTTGTCAAGTATTATTTGTGGTGCCATATGTTTATATGGGGAGAAGGTTATAGTAAATGACTATTACAGTCAAAAACAAGCTTCTCCAATGTGTTGATTGGTGGCCTGATTTAGCATTTCAATTCCTAAACATCATGTAATTTACTGACAATATAATCTGTTTATAAAGCACTTACACGATAATATCAAATAGAGCTATATATCACCATAGTGTTAGGGGTTCAGCCTAGCAGCGGTAATGATACATCAGTGGATTGGGTAGCAGGTACTTAATTGCATAACACCTACCTGAGAGAGCATCACGATGTTTGTCAGTCAAGTGATCTTTAGCGGGATTACACTCGAGCCGCTTGTCGATCAATTAGTAACAAGTCGGCTCGCACTAGCAGATTCAAATATGATGACACAACTATGTCGCCATTACTGGGAAGTGAAAAACCTTCAGCACTGCGCTTAGTTAGTCCCCACATTTACAATATCTTATCTAGCAGGGCAATACACAGTTAAGTTGCAAACATGCAGAGATACGTGTGCAGATGATGATAAGCAATATGCGAGTACATAGGGATGTATGGGTGTTGTCGCTCACCGACAGGAATTCAACGCGTAACGCACCTCAGTCTTCGGAAGTGCCGAGACCTAAGCATGCTGTATCTGAGTGATTAATGACATTGGCTGAAGATAAGAGGCCAGAAGCAAACCAGCTCATTGGGTTGAGTCAGTATGTATTGTAACGTCATACTAGTTGGTGGAACTAGGTTGATGTGTCATAATCTACGTTGGCAGAGTATTGGTTGGTCGCCGATTAAGTCTCTGAACTCATTGCTAAATAACCAAGTTCAAAGGCGAGGCATTTAATAACCTGGAGTTAATATCAATTGCGAAGAGAACTGGCTAGACTACGTGTCAGCAGATATTCTAACCACTGAATCATTACGGAAAGCAATATGTCCAAGTTGTAGTATAATCTGATACGATGTCAGAAAGGATTGAATATACTGGATGGCCTGATAATGATCAGAAGCGTAATGCTTTGAAACCACATTATATATACAGGATAACCTGAGGGATGCGTGGCAATTGAACACCAGGCGCATTCAGAAGAATGTAAGTCGCAATCGCAATAGAGCAATCATATCTGAAAGAGATTATCGAATGGAAGTACGGGTCTGAGTATCCTCGAACATGACTATAAAGAGATCACATTGTTCCGACAATGGAAGAACAAGCACTAGCAGCACGAATAGTCAAAAACCTAGCAGCGAAGAACACCTTAAAATAGTATTGTGTGTTTTTATAATATCTATATCTATTATGATTATACCAAATTATGATTAGCTTTGTAGCGGCAGCCCCACACCTGCGAATGAGTATTACCTTTAAGAACGAAGCGGATATAATATTTTGGACCTTGGCAAAACTATTAGTCACCTTTGAAGAATGCCAATACCTGTTTGCAGCACAGTGCAGCTGGTGGATAGCCACTGTAGTTCAACTGGACCCCGCTGTACGATTCCTGATCAATACTCAAGAGTTTCCATCTGCATCGTTAAGTGACGATCAAACAACAGCAGATATTATTGAGAGTGAGATTTCCTCTGCCCCACGAGAAATTCAACAAAGATCTTTTTGAGAAGAACGTGAGGAACCCGCGGAAATTCAATATTGCACTGATCCTTTATGACAAACCCGGAAAGGAAGGATAGTTCCGTTACCTAAACTGAGGAACCAACTCCCAGCGGAAAGGAAGCGATTATTGAAACAACAACTCGGCATCCATTAGTTATATGTATTGCCAGCATTGTTTGACTCCATGATTGGACCTAACTACCAATCTGTATATTTTGGAAATACGCTTAGGCAGGATATAGTATCTACGGCCTTGCAGCTAGTACTTACTTAAGTATCCAGAGATACTTGTGTATAGGTATAGTTACTTAGAACAAAGCGACCCCGTAACACATAGTTACATACTACACTACATTATTCCACCATCACTTCAGATTATTCCTGTGCAATACTAATGTTTTTCAATACTATCTATTCTCATAATTTCTGTCCTTCCTTAATGCAGACATTTGGTGCTATCACTCCCATGTTTCATGGTGCAATATATATTACATGTTAACAGCTGTACAATTCACTGTATTTACTAATCTATGATACTTTGTAAGTTGTGTATAGAATATGTCAAGTAAAGTTATAAAACGACAACCATCAGTATTTAGAGTACTCAGATATAAATTGTAGTGTAAGCAATGGTTCCAAATTCCGGGTTCGGTTCCGGTTCCGGGTTGGGACCAAATCCGGACCGTTCCAACGGGTTTCAATGCACAACCTGATCCTCAAATTTCAATGTTTATCGCTCTGATTAAGTATCTGGGTCCTCATCATATTGCGACATGATCTATAAGTGAAATTTGCAGTTTAATGCCCTCTTTTATTTCCCATTCTCCGATTTGCGATCAGATCAATATTTGTGCAGTTGCTATCAACATCTGCTCATTTTGGTGGGATTTTCGGCGTTATTTCACTGCGACTCAATGAATATTGATCTGATCACAAATCGGAGAATGGGAGATGAAAGAGGGCATCAAACCACATATTCTGCGTATAGACTTTGTTGCAATATGATGAGGATTCAAATACTTAATTTGAGTGAAAGTTGTAGAACCCGCAAATTGGCGGACCGGTTCCAACCCGGCCCCAAACCCGGCGGTTTTACGTGCGGTCCGGTTCCAAATCCGGACCGCAGCCGGGTAACCCGGAACCGTTGCTAACACTAGATATAATTGATTACAGAAAGATAGAAATGGAATTCATTGATAAGTTGTTTAAGTACACTGTACATGAGAACTATTTGAAAATACTCAATTGTCCAATTTTTGCTGCTAATTAGCTTATAAAACTATACATATTAATTACTGACTGACAATTCTTTACAGCCGTTACAACTAACCAATATGATTTTTAATAATACAAATATATTAAATAGACAAAGCTACAGACCTATAATAGTAACTATGCTGTCAAGTCCATAATAAAAATAAGATTGTAATAATAAATGAAAGGAAAAGAATATTCTGTTCATGAGAATGCTTCTGTATTCTATAACAAAATTTTCTCTTGCGTCTCTTCTTTTTTCCGCAGCTGTAATCATTATTTTCTCACTAATCACTTATAAGACATTAGCCAGCATCTGCAACTATGATGGAGGCTTACTATTATTGGGCCTACCTGAAGTTATCTATGCAGGCAGGCCCACCGGCCGGCCCGGGGGCACTGAAGCCTGCGGGCCTTTTAATAAAAAGCCCGGCCCGCGTGGGCTTTTCAAATTACTGGCCTGAAAGCCTACGAAAGCCCACGGCCGGCCGGGCCCGTTGGGAAAACTGACCGGGTGTGCACTAGTACACGCCCGGTATCTGACATTGTGCTGGAATTTATAGCTAGGTTTTTAGTCGTTGCATTGGAGTCAATGCCAATCCTCTGCTCAGAAGTTGAAGCTTTGTACTTGGATTCTAGCTGGCTCTATCCTCCTGCTGGAATTTGAAGATATTCTATTGGTTCTCTGGCTGGGCTCGATCCTCTGACCGGAAGTTGGAACCTATACATTTTGAGATGAATACATATCAAGCGATGAAGCTGACCAAACTAGAGAATGATAACACTCACGTAATATATTCCATCGATAATGATGCACTTTTCGGACGGCCGGACTTTACAGACCGGTCAGGATCTATCGCACGCGGGAGAGGCTCTGGCATCAGAAGAGTTTGGTGATAGCGAAGGCATAACCAGAAGGCTCGGAACGCGGTTTTCTACCTTTCACCTTTCGTCATGCCTATTAGATTGTACGCAACCTGGTCAATGACGGATTAACTGACACTTACAGCTGCTCCTATTGTAAAGATACGGTAGCCAGTTGGTAACGACACTTGGGTAGACAACAAAGTCGGACACAAAAGCTGTTCCGAAAGACATCGTAACCAGATATACTGTGTAACAAACACCCATCCCCGCAACCACTAATGCTACCTCCAATAGCGTATGCTCATGGGGTCTCAACCTTGAGTTACAAATGTAATCACCAAATCCAATTACAATCACTATTTCCAACCAATACTCACGTCTCTTTAGTGCAAAGAAAACTACTTGTTCACGAAAAGAACACATTCAGCAATTTCAATGGCCGCACGAGTAACCATGATCGGCATCGAGCACGCAGTCTAATCAAAGGTGGTCCAGCGCAGAGGTACGCATCTCGGTGTGGCGTTGTTGTATTGCCTCTTCGTTCTGGCGTTCGATTTCAGTCATGGCGTCCTCAACATCATCTCCTTCGTCACCAAGATCTTGAGAGTTGGCGGAGTTGTTGGTGCTATCAGAAAGCGTGCGGATGCGACGCTTCTGTTGAAAGAGGAATTGTGAATAGAGATGAACCAAAGTTTGCCAGAGCTCACGCCGCACCACCGTGGAGTAAGGGCTCAAGTTTTTGGTGGCCGCCGCCGTCCAAGGATAGTAAATCTTGCCGTGACAACCTTTGAGACACAGACGCAGTCGTTTATTGGACGCGATTGCAAGCTCGTCTTCTGCGTTGCTGAATCCCTCGAAAGCTTTAAAACACATTAAACAGGACAGCTTGCTCACAGCAACGTAAGAGAAAGGTAAGTGCGATGGGTTCACATAAACCTGGTCGAGATGGTATAAGAGTAGAGTCCATTCGGCATGGGTTGACGGATGTTTCCTTTTTTGAGCCCCATGTTCTGCGGTACCCTGCTTGATCATCTCGATCGACTTTTCAAACGGGTCCTCATAGCCCTCATTGTTGTCCATCGCTGACTCAGAGACCTGAGTTTCCACGTTTCGCGCATAGTCGGTTTCATTGAAAGCAGACTTGGCGACAGCCTTTAGCTGTTCAGCGGAAGAGCTAGTGCGCTCCACTGATATTGGTGATGGTCTGTCCACCTTGAGGTCCGAAAAGAGAGTTTTTTGCAGGCGAGGCGAGTATGCAAATCGGCAGAGCTGCTGGATACTGTCCTCGTACAGCAACATTTTGTACAGGTAGCGAGATAACGGAAAGGCTGCAAAACATCCACGGGACTGTTAGTACTGGAAGAGATAAACAAAAATTAGCGATATGGGTACTAACGTTTGTCGGGGTCACGTCTTAGGAGTTTCCAGTCCTTGAATACATTGTGTGTTTTCAATCGAACTTGTAATAACATGGTTCGATCAAACTCCATCAAGTCGATTGGATCGAGAAGTTTTCTAAGCAGACGGTTCAGAAGTTCGATTTTTGTGACCAGGTAATCAGAGGATACTGTATCGAGTGTCCGATTGGTGGCCACGAATTCAACGATTGACGCTGCGACAATTAGAACCTTGCGAAAGTTAATGTCAAAACCGTCGTTTGGGTTGAACTTGGCATTGAAGTATTGCCAAAAGCTAACAAATGCCGCATCTCTCTTCATGACGCGGTGCTTAAATCGGGGATAGACATGTTGGTATACTTCACGACGCAATGTACGGCCTAGTTCGTGGAGCTTTTTATCACCGCGCACGGCTTTTGGTGATGAATCATTGGCAAGAGGTTTCCAGGGGAGCTTAGCGAGAGCCATTGCGATGGCATACTGCTTGGATATTGCTTGTAACTGACCCCATATCCTACGCAAGAACTGCTCAACAGAGGGAGGCACCTGGGTATCGTTCTGGGCGATGCAGAGATGAACCTCCGTTTTTCTTGTAGCTAGGGTCATCGCAAGAACCTGTCGACGGCTTGGCTGAGCGAGAGTGACGATAGCATCCATGATAACTCTAACTCGTTCGGCTTGTCCACCAGGCAGAGGAGAGTTGTAGTAGGACGCATGCTGCTCGTGTCTAGCTGGCACGCCAGCAAATTGTGACGCATCGTGAATCTTGAGATAATTGCAAAGGAAATCCAACATCTGCTCGATATTGTTGTCCGAAGCGGTTGGGGAGAATGCGTCGACGAGTGGCGGTGCGTTCGTACCGGCAGTAGATCTATGTCACTTTAGCACAGATGCTACATGTTCTATGGCGGTGGAGTTGGCAGACTGGACTGTGTTCTCCTCGCGATTCATATCCGGTAGACGCCACACGGTTCAAAGCTTAATCGTGGATAGTTGCAAACGCAAAAGGTGAGTGAATGCAGCAGTATATTAAGAAAGTGCGAAGAGCCACTAAGCTCGTGTACTCAGGTCAGGCTGGAGAAGCTCCTTTTCTAGAAGTAGGTGAGGAGCCAGGGTTGGCAAGGTGGCGACAAGGAGGCGGCTTGGCGCTAGTGATCGTTCATGAATACACGTCCAATTCAATCAAATGCAGCTCAAAGTTCATGTTCTTCCACAACACAATCAATTATGTTCCCGAAAGTTTGTATAATATAGTAGACTATTAGAAGAAATGGCTAAAAATATTTGAGTACATAAAAGTAAAAATTGCACAAACTGAAAAGCAGTTGTAAATTAAATGAAGTATATAAGTAGCATTAGCAACTTTAGTCCCAATCTAGAGCTTCTGGTCCGGGTCATTATTAAAACCTACCCAGTTTCAACTTGACAGTCAACACCACCTCTGGCAGCAATCCAGCTCTGGCAGTCTGAGTTGACATAATTAATTAGTACTGTCAAAATTTCTTTATAAACAAATCAAAAAATTGATTGATTGGAAGTTTGCTGCAACTTTCATTACTAACAAGATTGTTAGGTAAGTTATGCATATAGCAATTTGAAACTCTGATTATTATGATTGTACTAACTTTGTAGATAGTAACTTATAACAAGATAGATTGATATTAAGAATCTGAAGATAATTGCTCACTATATATGGTACCCAAGTGGTATTGGTTTGGGGTCATATATAAGAGCTGTTACAAATCAGTAACACCGTGCTTATCTTACCCGACAATCTTGCTGGTCCTTCATATATAGATGTGAAGCTATATTCTTCCCTTCCAATACTGGGTATCATGTGTTAAGTATTAGAGATCTTGACTGATTAGTTGTACGTTTGTCATTAATCATTATTTGGATTATATAGACCACATTTGCAAAATGTAAAATGGCCCAGAAGCCACATGCAAACTGCCCAGAAACATCAGTCAATCTTACAAGTGCCAGTAAGTAAATCCAGATACTCCAGCGCTTCAATGGAACTAAGTCAAATGGTCACAAATCCTACAAGAGCATTTTCAGTTCCTCCTAAATGCACATGCTGTTATAGCTAATGATTCCACCACTGGGGGTGTGGACTGGTCTGGGATAGGTCTAGTCAAGTCAAAGAAGATTTTCGAATGGAATCAGACCAGTCCAATCATTTGCTGGACTGGTACAGACATGAAGATGACTATGCCACTTAGGTGGAAATTGCCTAATGACTCTTCGAGTGCTTCAAATACTGTGTCACCGCATTTAGTCATACAAGAGGCCTTATGAATGTAGACTTATACCCAATTGCTCCCTTGCCACCGGCTACAGGCCAGCAGACAGTGATTGGAACATTATACTCCAACTCTGATGAGTGTTACGGAGGTACCTTACCCTAAGTAACTATACATCAGCAACGACCCTAATTTCCGTCTGAAACACCCGGGTGTTCCGGACGGCTCTGACGGCTCTGACGGAACCTCGTACACTCTGACGGAGAATTACACACTACCCATCGCCCAGGCGACGGGCCGCGTTGCATACGTACCTCCTGTACTTTGTGGTGATGTATACGTAGTATTAGCAACGGGTCTGGAACGTCACTTCGGGTCCGGGTACGGGTCGGAACCGAACCGGAGCCAGATTGGTGGTCCGGGTCGTCAATAAACCCGAACTGTCGATTCGGGTACGGTTCGATCGACATCTCCCTACCCGTCTGAATTGGGCGGGATCCCAGCGGGTTGTACAGCGGGTCAATCTGTAAATTCATATAACATGCTTGCTTTTGCTATTCGATGATAGTACTCAATCAAAATCGATCATTTGACATCAAGTAACCACATTTTGCATGTTTTGCATATTGCGAGATCGACAATATTTTAATTCATGTTTTTCTTTTAATATTATGTATTTTTGACCAGGGAGGAGGTCAATAGGTCAATTACAAGCTGAAATATCGATTCGATGACTTCATTACCCGATCTGCATCACCAGCAACTGATGACCCTCAGATGATGCTGAGTTGACAGATATTCTCAGAACGGCGCCGTGACTGTGTCACTTGCTTATTTGCACATAGTGGATGGCAATACATTGGTTATGGATAGCAGCAAGCAAATAACTTACCAATTACCTTATTTACAAGACCAAACATTGTGGAGGCTCCATTGATGCCTGAGGTGTAGTGGCATTGACACAGACCATATTGCCTATAAAGGCTGCCAATACTTCGATTATGGGTAAATGCCGTAGCACAGCCCTTGGATTATACAAGATGCAACACACAAAATCGTTGACGCTCTGTTGACGCTCATTTTCAGACAGGTGCTGTGACCATGTCATGATCGCATTTGCACAGAACGGCTGCCAATACGTTGATTATGGACATATTCCGTAGCAGAGCCCTTGGAATATACATGATGCAACACCCAAAAGCGTTGACACTCTGTTGACACTCAGTTGACACTGGGTTGATGCTCTGATGACGCTCTGTTGATGCTGTGTTGACACTCTGTTGACGCGCATTGTGAGGTGTAACGGTATCGACAATCACGATATTGCCTATAAAGGCTGCCAATACTTTGATTTTGGATAAATGCCGTAGCACCGCCCTTGGATTATACAAGATGCAACACACGAAATCGTTGACGCTCTGTTGACGCTCATGTTCAGACTGGTGCAGTGACCATGTCACGATCACATTTGCACGGAACGGCTGCCAATACATTCATCATGGACATATGCTGTAGCAGAGCCCTTGGAATATACATGATGCAACACCCAAAGGCGATGACACTCTGTTGACACTCAGTTGACACTGGGTTGATGCTCTGATGACGCTCTGTTGATGCTGTGTTGACACTCTGTTGACGCGCATTTTGAGGTGTAATGGTATCGACAATCACAATATTGCCTATAAAGACTGCCAATACTTCGATTTTGGATAAATGCAGTAGCACAGCCCTAGGATTATACAAGATGCAACACACAAACTCGTTGACGCTCTGTTGACGCTCATTTTCAGACAGGTGCAGTGACGATATCACGATTGCATTTGCACAGAACAGCTGCCAATACGTTGATTATTGACATATGCCGTAGCAGAGCCCTTGGAATAAACATGATGCAACACCCAAAGGCGTTGACACTCTGTTGACACTCGGTTGACTCTGTGTTCATGCTCTGTTGACGCTCTGTTGATGCTGTGTTGACGCTTGGTTGACGCACATTTCGAGGTGTAACTGTATTGATAATAACGATATTGCCTATAAAGGCTGCCAATACTTCAATTATGGATAAATGCTGTAGCACAGCCCTTGGATTATACAAGATGCATCACACAAAATCGTTGACGCTCTGTTGACGCTCATTTTGAGACAAGTGTTGTAACCTTGTCACGATCTCATTTGCACAGAATTGCTGCCAATATGTTGAATATGGGTCTATGCCGTAGCAGAGTCCTTGGATTATACATGATGCAACACCCAAAAGCGTTGACACTCTGTTGACACTCTGATGACACTGTGTTGATGCTCTGTTGACGCTCTGTTGATGCTCTGTTGACGCGGTGTGGACGCTGAGATGACGCTCATTCTGAGGTGTAATGGTTTCGACACACACGATATTGCCTATGAAGGCTGCCAATACTTCGATTATGCATAAATGCCGTAGCACAGCCCTTGGATTATACAAGGTGCAATACTCAAAATCGTTGACGCTCTGTTGACGCTCATTTTCAGAGTGGGGCTGTGACCATGTCGCGATCAGTTTTGTTCAGAACAGCTGCCAATACGATGATTATGGATATCTGCCGTCGCAGAGCCCTTGGATTATACAAGATGCAATACCCAAAATCGTTGACACTCTGTTGACACTCTGTTGACGCGGTGTTGATGCTCTATTGACACTCTGTTGATGCTTCGTTGATGCTCATTTGGTTGTGTAGCAGTATAGACTAACATGATATTGCCTGTAAAGGCTGCCAAAACTTCGATTATGGATAAATGCCGTAGCACAGCATTTGGATTACACAAGATGCAACCCATAAAATCGTTGACGCTCTGTTGACGCTGATTTTCAGACTGGGGCAGTGACCATTTCGCGATCGCTTTTGCCCAGAACCGATGCCAATATGTTGATTATGGGTACATGCCATAGCGGAGCACTTGGATTTTACATGATCCAACACCCAAAATCATTGACACTCTGTCGACAATCCGTTGACACTGTGTTGATACTCTGTTGACAATCTGTTGATGCTCTGTTGACGCTCAGTTTGAGGTGTACCAGTATCGACACACACGATATCACCTATCAACGCTGCCAATACTTCGATTATGGATAAATGCCGTGTCACAGCCCTTGGATTATACAAGATGCAACACCGAAAATTGTTGACGCTCTGTTGACGCTCATTTTCACACTGGGAATGGGACCATGTCGCTTTCTCTTTTGCCCATCAAGGCTGCCAATATGTTGATTATAGATACCAGTGAGCAAATGGCATCCCAATGGACTTACTTACAAGATCAAAAACCGTTGACACTGCATTGACGCTCACTTTCGGAATGTGCCTGTTACTGTGTCGATTTCTCTTTTGCCTGTAAAGGCTGCCTATACATTGTTAATGGATAACAGTGAGCAAATCGGTTATCAATTAACTTACTTACCACAGCAAATATCGTTGACGCTGCGTTGACACTCAGTATCAGAATGTGGCTGTTACCGCGCCGCGGTCTCTTTCGCCTACAAAGGCTGCCAGTCTGTTGATTATCAATAGCAGCGAGCAAATCACCTTCGTATTAAGTTGCTTACATATCCAGAATTCATTGACGCTCCGTTGACGCTCATTGTAACAATGGGGCTGTTCCTGTGTCGCTTTAATAATCATATAGTCATTATTGACAGCCAATAAATAATTTGTACCAATACTCAGTTGCATGCAAAAGCTTTATGGCGTATCAATTTCTGATCAACTGATACAGAAGTTCTCTGAGCGATGGATAACCTAGCGCGGTGACATTTCAGCGCTTTCAGTTGGCAATTCACTGCATCTAGAGCCATAACCCAATTTTCCATTAATATAGCCCAACATACTCAATTTGCCATATCCAGTTCGATCCGCTCAATGTCCATGAGGTACCATAAGCAATTTTCACAATGCTCACTATTTTCGCCCGGTCTAAATGCGGAGTAATGTAGTTGGTTGTATGAATGAATGGAACATGATGGTGGTCATTCATCCAAATTCGCTTCGCGCTATGACTGCTCCTTCTATGACTCGTATGTCATCACTAAGTGAAACTTTGTTAGTAAATTTCATCTTCAGTTTAGATTGCACATTCTCACTTATCCGTAAAAGGCAGGACCATATTGTGTTGCTCAGTTGTCAATCAACTTGGTTTGGAGTTTGGACTGTTTCCATGGCCCGTATGACCCTTGCACATGCACAGACGAATTATCATTTCTTACAATATAGTCAGTGAAATCAAAACATTCTTTGATGTATTGAAATAGATACGCCTACTACTTTTTGCAGAGCTATGTCGTCAATAATCACATATTGTGCAGGTTGTGTACACATGACCTACAAGCCAATACAATATGTTCACCTGAATCCATTTCCTGTATAGTACGTAGGTATGGAGGACGTATGCAGGGGTAAACGCTTATGGGCGTAACAGGCTTCGATTTGTTAATCGGTGATGAATTGGGTATTGCGCCAGTAGTGAGAGCCGATATGCATATGTGGGACTGTCATTTACAGCATGCTATTTACATATGGCTACTCTATCCCGGGAGGTTCCTTGCGGCATTGCGATTTTCCGCTGACACCATCATGTATCTCCAACAGCTCTCCAAATGTTGTTGGCGCAGTCGCATGTGCAAACTGATCAAATTCCGGCAGAATGACTGCCTTAGTAATCACTATGGCTATTCTGGACCTCAAATCTTACAAATGATGCAAGATGAACACTTGATCACACTCAACTTCAGGATGTAGCAGGGAGCATGTCTCTCCTTGTTTTGAGTATAAAGGCTGCCAATGAAACCAATAAAGAGAATGATGTACCAAAGTTAATATTTTGCACATGACAGTTGCATATATGACTGCGACCATAAATAGACAAACCCGAAAAGGAGAACCGGAGACTGGAACCGACAGGTCTAGCCAAACCCGGCAAAACCCGTGGGTTGACGGGTACAGGTACGGGTTTGGCCTGCCAAGAATCTCGGGGTCGGGTTTTTGAACGGATCTGGACCCGAACTGAACCGTTTTTCTGGTCCAAACCCGGACGGCTTGCAGGTTACCTGGACCCGTTGCTAACACTAGTAGGAACTAACATCTTCCGGCCGAAAGATTCAATGCTACCTGCCTGGGAGACATTCACAACTCCCGGTCGGAGAATGGAATTCCTGTTGGGAAACTTTCAGATTTCCGGCAAGAGAATTGGGATCTACCTAGCAGAATCGGGGAGCTTTCTACTAGAAAGACTTAGTAGAACAGTGGTAGAAACGATTATCTCCCGGCCAGGAGATTGAATACTATCTGCTTGCGAGAGATTCTCGACTTCCGGCCAGAGAATAATGCGATTTGGTGTGAGAAATGTTCAAATTCCGGCCTTAGGATTCATAGACTCCCAACTTCTGGTCGGAGGATGTAGTTCTCATTTCAAACGTTCCAACTTTCAGCTCAGAACACTAGCCTTAACCGCAACCCAGTGACTGACAATCTGGCTGTAATGCAATCCGTGAAGGTGGCAGAAGCACACTCTAAGTAGAAGCCTATGTCTCAGCGGCAAATAGATCAAGAAGGATCCCCAAACAGAGAGCCGGGAGAAAAACTGACCGCAAATATCAACAGGAACTATCCCATGCAGCAGTGATTGACCACATTGCAGCCACAGTGGTTGAGGAGTTCCCATGCCAAAGAGTGTACTGAGCAGTGTTTTGTTTCGTTCCTTTTGTTACAAGTGCGGCCATTAATTTGCTTCTTCTTCATTTCTTTACAGGGCAGAAGGGGTGGAAGGATAGACAAAGGGGAGCTACTCATACCTAGCTAACCATCTGGAGTAGTAGCAGGGATTCGCCATACACTAGTTAGCGTGAATGCAGAAGGATTGAACCAAACTAGGTCAATCAGCTAAGTGTAATGTCCATAAGAATGATGGCAAGTTATATTGGAGCTGCCACTCCATTTTATCGATTAACGATTCACAAGTTTGCATCATGTTACACTAGTTCAGGACTTGTTAGTTCAGAATTACAAGTGCGGGAAATCCTCCAGCCGGAAATTAGAGCTTGCTAATCAACCATGTAAGTCACTGGAAGCATGCGCAAGAGCATGTGTCGACTGGGCCGATAGGCGAGGTCTAGCTTTTGACACTACAAAAACTGATGCGGCACTATTCACATGCAGATGAGGCCACTGGAGACACGTCCGGCTGAAGCTAAGCGCAATGAACAGAGCGGGAGATGGCTTCGTCAAATTTAACAAAGAAGCAACTTGGTGGCTGAGAGATTGGAATGATGCCCACCTCACATTCAAGGGGCATCTCAATCGCTGTATGAAGAAGGCTAAAGGTGTGGAAGCATGTCTCCTGTCACTTAAAAAACCTTATGCAGTTGTACTAGCGGGTGTGAGAGCAGTCCAGGTGGCACGTTTCATAGTGTGGCTAGCAGACGAGTGTGAGGGATCCAAATAGAAGAAGCTGCATGACTCCCCCACCTCTGGCGCACCGTTATGCAGAGTAGTCAAGAAAGAGCACGAATGCAGCTGGACTGCAGCACGTGCTCAGCTTATTTCATTTAGCACGTATGGCAACCGAATCTTTAGCCAGTTTTGTAGATAATTGCTACAGATCGTTTACTGAGTACTTAGAGATGTTCCAGATGGAAGAAGGACATCCCATATGCGAGCTAAGCTCTACCGTCCGCTTGAACCTTCTCTTTCTTCTTCTTAGACCTTCTCTCAGCCTTATCTCTCGGTTTTACGTCACCCGTCATTCTCATCTGCCACTGCCTCTGCCATTCTGCCTGTTGTTCCGCTTCCTCCTTCAACTCCCTTTCCCTCTCCTCATCCAAAGTAAACATCCACCACCCCGAATATGGTGTCAGTGTATTCCTATTCTCACCGTCTCCCAAAACCTTGAACCCGACTACCCCAGCAATCATTACAGTATCAACTAGTTCTCCGTTGTCGTTCAGCTGCACATCCACCTGTCCATATGCCGGTGGGATATCGTTCATATTGACCTTTGGGTTCCAACCGTACCAACTTCCGTCACTCTCGGTTGATGCGGCATCAGCATGTTGCAGTTGCCACTTTCCGTGTTCGTCGAACGCGCAAAAAAATGTAATCCATCCCGAGACATATCTAGGACCCGATCCGCCTCCGCTCTTATGGCAGATGCGTTGGAAGAAATCGCGTATCTCCTGGGCACGTTTGGCCACTGCTAAAGTTTGATTGGAAGAAGGTTGGGTACGTACCTTTTGAGCAGATGCCACCGTGGCAGTCGCGTAGGGAGAAAAAGCATCGAACGCATTAACGAAGTGAGTGATTGTTGGTGACAAAAGGCTATGCCAAGCGTGCAAATTCGGATGCTCCCTCTCGGAACCAAATTCAAGGAGCTTGTCCAACCGAGTGCGCAAGTTGATCCAATCCTGTTGTGTTCCCAACAGAGTGACCGCGGGGATCCCACACATCAGTTCCATCCTGAAAACAGTTAGAACGCCGGAAGGTGGGTTTTGGCACCGGAGGACAGCGTTACTTGTATGAAAAATACTTCTTTAATGTGCACATCATGAGAATAGAGCTAATAACGATGTCGTTGGGGGTGGATGTTGAGTAGGAGGGGAGAACCCAGTCACGAAGCGATTTGTCTTTTATATTCTCCTGTTTCAATTTAGTTACGCCTAGTAGAAACAACGTTTCGGGGACCTAACATCCAGCAATACGCCCATTATGTTGGCCAGCTTCCCAAAATCCACCGTGTATCTATCGCCGTCGGCTTTGACTACAAGCTCCTTTTTACCTTCGTGATCGACAAAATATGACCTCATCTTGTCGCTATTGGCATTGACGTAGAGGGCAAACTGGCTAATGATGGTATGCCACACATCGTCGGGGCGGAGAACTAGGTTGTGGTGGGTGTTGTAGCTTGCAATGCAGCAGTAAACGAAGCCGTTGCGAGAAGGCTGCACGTCGGGTAAGTCGGATTCTTTGACTGTAGTCTGAAGAATCTCTGCCATTGCAGAGCTAGCGTCCGGGGCGACCGTACGCAGAGCGCCACTAACAGATTCCGTGGTGGTAATGTAAGCGGATGTATAATCGAACTCATCGCGACCGCGAGGAATCGCAGAGGCAGTGTGTTCTGCGACTTGAAAAGTGACTGGCATTGTTACTGAGGTATGGTGATGGTTGGAAAAATGGGTGAAGTGCAAGCAGGTATACTTTTGTTGGGCGGAGTACGCTGTGACTAATGGAAGATCCTCACATGATGTATGTACCATCAAGATCGCCATCTCATGCAGTGCGACGCTTCTAGCAGATCTTCAAAATTGTTCCTCTAGCTTCGGTACTCGAATATTTGGTGGCGTTTACACATTCCACCAATGCTTTCTCGTATCGCCTACTATGTTGCCCGACACACCAGACACAAAAGGTAATAGACATGCACTGATTACGTCTGCTTTGTATCCAATGCAAGAATTTACTAAACACATTAATATACATGGTAATAAACACCCTATTTGTCCATTAGACTCAGTTAAACCGAAAGAGTTTCAAGGGTTAGGAGCTAATTGCACCTCGTAAGCTTGTGTGTAGTGTATTGTCAACTGAACGTGTTGACCTTTCACAATAACGGGGTGTTCAAAATGCGATATTGGATGATCTGTGGTGGATGAAGGCCTAGGCGCCTGTACAATATACAGATGCCTCGGATGCTCCGTTGCACGCGCTGCAACGTCGGAGTGTTTCACTCCCTTCGTCATCTAATCCCGGTATGTACGATACAACCGTTCCAATGGCAATTAAATGAACTATGCCGATGCAACGGTAGGTTTCACTACTCTCACTGAGTAATTACCTATCCGGTCGGGTGACAAACGCCTAGCCGCATGGTAGGAGATATTGGATCTGACTGGGGTTATATTGTCTCCGGGCCCTAACCCCAGGATATATTGATATATTATCGCTCTCACAACCGGATTCTGGCATGCGGATACCTTGTTATCCCGGCTCGTGTACCCGCACTGACATGATTTAGAGCCCTCCAAGATTCAATCTCGCACAAGTAGTAGCATGGAACAAACAGACGCTTGGACGAATCCAATATAACAAAACCACGTAACTAATCTTACGGTACTGGGACACATCAATTGCATCGCACGATGTCTCGGACATACACCCTATCTCCTGCATCGAGACTTCCCCCGGGTTAGATTTTGTCATCAATAAGGCTACCTACTACTACCCACCAAGTAATATCTCCGGGCCGCGGCACTAAAGAGCGGTTATCGTCTATTCCCGATCACTGGGTGTCTGCAGGTATGAAATGGACACCTCGATCTACCTTAACTCTATACCAACCCACACTTACTACATGTGAATGAGCGTGGCGTCCTGAAATCACCAGTACACATAATTGACGGGCTTTGGCAACGGAATCTGCGGATCCAAATCCCTAATATCCGTACGATGGCTGATCTAGAGAAGCAACAGTCACAGCACATTCCCTCAATCGCTAAAGCCACCACGCAACCATACGCATCCTCCGAATCAACTTCTCTATCAATTCTCGAACGCATCGAAAAATGGGAAGGCCGGTTCGGAGTCGAAGCGCGCGGACTCCAGCGCGTTCCCATCGACGGGCGTATCCAAACTACAATGCTTAGTACGCTCCAGGTAGCATTGACCTGGTGCTCAATCAATCTTGGTGCTAGTAACATGCTTGTGGGACTATTGGGACCTCACGTGTTTGCGCTGTCGTTTCGGGATTCGGCACTACTCTGCTTGTTTGGCAATCTGCTTGGCACTTTAGGGCCGGCTTATATCTCAACTTATGCGCTGAGTGGGAATAGGACAATGGTGAGTGGGATTACCGACGGTAGATATGCGGTGCTAATACAGTGGAAGGTGATTCTTCGGTTCGTGTTTGGGTGGTGGCCGGCAAAGATTTGTGCCGTACTCCAGCTTATTGGCGATTTGGGCTATGGATTGTTGTCTGCATTGATCACCGGGCAGATTTTGAGTGCCGTGTCCAAAAATGGGAGCATGACTGTCGTGGTTGGGGTGATTGTGGCGGCCATCATCACGCTCATTGTGTGTGTTGTTGGTATGAGAGTGTTCCATCTCTACGAGCGGTATATTGCGGTTGCCAATGCATTCTCTCATGCGTCACTGACTTGTACGTGAATAGATACGCCTTGATCCCGCAGCTAATAGTGTTTTTCATCATGGTTGGAAGCGCTGGCCCTTACTTCGACACGTCTTCCTCTTCGGTTGGTTCCTCTGCAGTCATCCGCGGAAACCAGATCAGCTTCTTCTTTATAAGCTTCAACGTACGTATTCTTTATCCAACATTGTCCCCGATCACCACTGATAGCAGCAGAACGCATTTGTTTGGGCCATGTGCGCCGCTGATTACTTCGTCTACTACCCTGAAAACACATCGCGCATCATGATGGGCTCTATGTCCTACATTGGGCTTTTTCTTGGGACATTTTACTCGGAAATCCTAGGCGTTGGCCTGGCATCGGGAGCGCCCTCCAAGCCTGAGTGGTCATCCGCATTTGCTATAGGCCCTGGGTCCCTGATGGTAGAAGCGTACGCACCTCTTGGGGGCTTTGGAAAATTGTGCGCCGTCATCCTCGCACTTGGGCCCAGTATAATCCCGTTTGTCGTCATGATCGCTGGCAATGCACTAACAAAGCTCAGTCTGCAACACGATCCCGGGCATCTACTCCTCCGCCCTATCATGTCAGCTGCTCTCGCACAAGTTCTTGAGAATCCCGCGCGCATTGTGGACTGTTTTCGGGATCCTAATCTACACGGCTTGCGCGATTGCTGGGCGCAATAACATATTCCAAGTGTTTGAGAACTTTCTCGCTCTGATGGGGTTTGTTTGGTTACCTTACAGTGGAGTTTGGGAGTTGCACTAACACCAGCGAGCAGGTACTGGGTTATTCAGTGGGTGACGATACATCTTGAGGAGGAGATTATCTTCAAGAGAGTTTTCCGATGGGAGGATTGGAACGATTCGAAAAAGCTCCCAGTGGGGTTGGCCGCGATCGCGGCGTTCGCGATTGGGTGGACGGGCGCGATATTGAGTATGTATCAAGTGTGGTGGGTTGGGCCGATTGCGCAAAAGGCGTACGGCGATGTGAGTTTCCCTGCCCTGAGTTACGGAGAGAAACGGGCTGATCGGCGGCAGATTGGAGTGCCAGTTTCAGCGGCGTGGGCAGCTGTGGCTTACCCTCCATTGCGATGGGCGGAGCTGCGGTATTTCGGGAGATGACGACGTGGACGCTGTGGTAGTGAATAGGCATCGGTGCACACAAGAAGGAGTTCGGGTAGCTGTAGATGAAGTGACCGTGTGGCATACTGAGATCTCTCGCTAGAGTTGGTAAGTGAACTAACTTGGAGTACTTAGTTACTATGCCAAAAAAACCCCGTTTTTTGATGTGACTGCAGTGCCACATTTACTCGAGTGCAGCATGACTCCCAGAGTCAAGTGATTGTAGCATATTACTAAATTTAAGATTCCAATTACTGGGGAATAGCTCAAAATACCACAGTAATGCATGATACCAGCATATATAACATTGTAAATGATGGAGTATTTAGTTGAATGGGGTAATATTGGTCAATTGAGCAGCATTGAGCATTGGCATAGATGTGGCAGGCATCCCACATTCTTGTCACAATAACATGACAGTAATAAACCTTTATACCTACAAATTGCCCTAGCATGGGATTAAGCTAAGCAAACTATAAAGATAGTGTAGAGGTTAATGTGTTTTACCGGGTGACCGCCCATGACTGGGAAACCAACCACCCGTGGGTGGTATTTATTGACCCAAATGACCTGTCTTAACCTCTCTCCCTGACCTAGTCACTACTGGGGGTTGACAAGTCGTGCCCGACTAGAAAAACTCTAGTTTCCGTAGTTTGCAATTCCTCCCTGCGAAACATCTCCGTGATGGGTAGCATAGCTTGCACCCGCAGTGTGAGATGGTGGGGAGGTATCGTCGAACGAGCCGCTTCCCTTTAGCAAAATCAGCACTGCCAATCACGCTTTTTCCAGTCAGAAATTGCTAGGCATACAGAATTTTCGTCGCTCATGGTTGCTATACTATACATTACTATGTGCGTTGCGTGGGAACTCTGAAGGTCTGCACTGTGTCGATCCGCATAGGTTTCGTTGCAACTTAGGGTCAGTGTTCCGAAGCGGCCCGGCCGGCCGCCGACCGGACTTCAGATTCGCAGTCCGGCCAGATAAAGTCCTTGATCCCGCAGGCCGCCCAAAGCCTGGGCAGATAAAGATCAACCTGCAGGGTGCCTGACTGGACTGCAGATATCTGACGGCTTTTGCCTGACCCGCATATGCCTGCAGATACCTCCATATACCTGCTTCTGGGCTTGGTGTCGTTTGGGAGGAGCTTCAGGCAAAGCTCTATCTTTGTTTTCTTTAGAGTTTAGCACTTACGGTCGTGATACCGCCCTGGAGGAGTGTGGGGACAGATTTGAGTGCGGTCATCACGTGGGTTAGTTTAGGGTTGAGCGCGGCGGAGCCGCATGCACTTTAGTTCTTATGTACATGTCAATTAGACTAAGAGAGACAGTCAGTGAGTTTAGGTCAATAGAGAGAGATTCAGCACAACAGACCCGTCACAACACCTGCAGATATCTGACGGCCTTTGACTGGCCTACATTTCTCTGCATATACCTGCATATACCAGCAGATATCTGATGGCTTCTGACTGGCCTACATCACTCTGCATATAATCTGTATAAACTGGCAGATATCTGGCGGCTTTCGCCTTGTTTATTTATATCATGATTTATGACCATCGGCCGCCAGATATCTGCAGTCCGGTCAGATCTTTGTCCACCATATCTGTGACCGGCCTGGGTCAGTAATCTACTGGCCGCCCATTTTATAGTCCGGTTCAGATTAATGGTGAATCTGGCCGGACTGGCCGCTTCGGAACACTGCTTAGGGTAGGTAAATCGATGAGCTTGAAGGAACACGGAATTAAAGTTTAAAGAGGGTTAATTACTTATTAAATACTTAAGTACTTATCTGGAACCTGAAAAATAAACAGCATAGGCCACCATGTTTCTTTGGCGGGTAATACAATTCTGTAGAGAGGTACTTTAAATGTATGCGTCCAGTGCGCATTCCAAACCCCGTTACCACGAGTACTTGTACCTAACTGTACTTTACTCTCTCCATGCACGATGCTGCATGCACCTTATTAAGGAAATGCAGCACTGCAGATGAGGATGGTGTTGCCTGCCTATGATTTACGGAACAAAACGCCTGTGGTGAGAGTGAAACGAGTGCATTGTCATCCAAGATATGGACAAGTCAAAATTAGGCAAGGCATAAGTACTATGCATGTAGTAGGGTTTGGAGGTAGTCTACTTCCAGCAACTTCCTCTTCAATGAGTTATGCATAATATGTCGGCAAATTTCAAAATTTTACGAGGTCTAGGACACTGCGCACGCATCTTTGGCAGTGATAAAAGTTGAGACTGTAGCAGATACAGAATACTATGTGCCCGCTGAAACCCCTACTAACCTACACGGGAGGATATGTATCTCCCACTACGACCGGCTCAATTGGCCCAGTTAAATGTATGCCCTCCTATATGCCGAAGAGATTGTTAGCTGGTCTATATCGATCGATCGGAAATAGCTTGAACTACCAATTTGAGCCCTCCCGGAGAGGTTCTGATTGCCGTAAGTTGCAATTCCTCCATGCGAAACGTTTCCATGATGGATAGCATGACTTGCACCTGTAGTATATGATGGCTTCGTAACCTCTGGCGTTTCATTATTTCCCTTTTTATGCTATATATCAGTGCTCAAACGTTTATAGCAGACATGAGAAAGAGCAATCTGATTCGCAAAGTTTTGTTATTCCGTAGGGATCGGGCCTTACATGCTCCTGATTAGCATCATTATTCAATGCTTTCACCCACCGTGTTAGTTCTCCCAGAACTTTTTGATAGCCTTCGCTATTGTCACTCTCGAACTTCGTCAGGCCCGTATGGTCCGTGTGAATCCCGATCGAGGTGTAGTCAGGCATCGTGGCAGAGTCGTAAGGAACGATCTAGAAGCGAAAAATCAGTTGGTCGTCGAGGGTGATGGCAATTCGAAAGTGACACTCATACTTCACCTATCCTCTTATCATCCAGTTCTTCGTAAAAACAAGTTATATCGATGGCTTTGCCAGCGTTCCGGCGGTTCCCAAGCATATCATAGAACTGCTCTTGCATCCTATTAAGTAATTCCGAGTCAGACCTCAGAACGTCAACAATCGGCACGTTGGTCTGCTTTATCAAGCTTGCAAGCCTCGCCAATATGTGGCCAAGATTAGCCTTGTTTGAGCCGCGGTGAGGTGTTCCTAAAAAGGCCATCGCCCGAGTGCACTCTGAGATCTTCTTGAGATGGCCACGTGGACTATCTTTGGAATATAAGATTGCCTGTAAGGAGCAATTAGTCGGTTGAGGTGAGAAGGAACTGATTACTTGCGTCTTTGCAGACAAGACCGCCCAAACTGTGCGCAACGAAGATAATGGGGCGGTCCATCTGTTAAAAGTTAGCGACATTGTATTGCTGCGAAGAGAGCGATTTATTCAATACCGTTCCGTCCTTTCCTCGTATATGATCCAAATTGGTGCACAGATTCACTGCGTGTCGGTGAACCGTGTTGGTAGATACCATCTCGAACGGCCTTGCACTAGCGATGTCGGCATCGTATCCAAAGGTCGAAATCCTTGCATTTGGAACGTCCTCTGGCAGAAAGTCCGGCCAAAAGGTAGTCTGTCTTCTCCTAACATGTGTCCACGTCGTCTCCCGGTTCCCAGTTAATCCGTGTACGAGTATGATGCTATTTGATATCCCTAATATTAGTAGTTTTATGTCTAACAGTCTCCGTAACTCACTCTACGGTAGCATCTTGTGGTTCGTGAATGATGCGTAGGCCATATTGGTCCTGGACCGAAGACCTAGGAAATAGTCAGCGGGACTAACGACCGAAAACTTCCGGATGCGGTGCTTCAGACGGCCTCCGTGGCTGCCCTTGCGGGGCTGCTGGGGGATCCACTTCACGATCGACGTTTGGTTCCTTTGCACCCCAAAGTTTTGTCCACATATTCGGCTGTTCGCAGGTGCAAGGGTGATGCTGAGGATATGTTGAAGAGTTGATCCACCATTCAAGGTAGCCTACCGACACAAGCAAATTGCTGTAGTTCATTCGCTGTATTAGCCTGACGCCCCATCATATCAGTCATGACGTCAGAAAGCTAGGGTGCACCGAAAACACTTCAGCTTTTTTGCCTGCCTTGGGGTTCAAGGTTGCCTCGATCAGCGGGGTAAGCTAAAGCTTGCTGCGCAACATGACTCTAGTCCTGCATACGGTATCAAAAGCATTTTCTCCCATGCCCATGTCTCACAATTATCTGTACTCTGTTAACTAGTCGACAGTTCCCTCAATGAGGCCTCAACCAATAAACTAACTCGAGAATTAAAACAGTAAACACAGGACTGGTATTGGGAGAATACAGAAGATAGCCTATGAAACTCGAGGGTTGAGTGCGAAATATACTATAATATCTGAACAGATTTAGGGCCAGTCCTGCTCTCTTGCCCAGACTTTCTTTCATTCTTCAGCCAAATTGCTTGCGAGCGACGGGAAAGAGAGCAGGCTGTCTGAAATGATGCAAAAGTGGAAGCACTAGTGACTAGTCGGACTTGCATTGTCATCGAGGCCACGAAACGGAGTATTCTCTGTCACCCAAAGAAAGGCATCGTGTATTTGCCGTACCAAGCAGTGATAGAACAATCCAACTATCTTCAGCCCATTTCCAACCATGCGCTGCTCTAAGTATTTCTACAAGGGTCTAACAGTGTGATACATCAGCCCAGATAGCCACCAATCTAGAGCAGGCTAACAAAGTCCATGAATCGGGATTGATCTGCATTAGAAAGCGGTGATCATACGCATAATCAGCGTCCATGTAGGATGTAGTCTTGGCAATACCTGTACTCAAATCCGACCGACCATTTGTAGAAACACAATTCTTACCCCGCTTCGACCAGTCCAGTGAAACTTCATGTATGCAGCTGAGGGAATTTCATATCATTCCAATGGTTGAGACTGCAATTACAAAATGATATCAGGTCGATTTGCAGACCAGGATGTTGAGACCAAAGGCCAATGATATGAGAAGATTAGAGTTCTTCAAGTTTGACATTTCGCGGCAACATTAACCAAAATGAGGTTTTGGAGATCTCAAGAATTTGGGCGATCATCTGCATAAAATTTAACTCACCAGGACGAATCAAGCCATAGTTGTCAGGATCCAGCGAAAGGAGAATGATTCCAATTTATCGTTTTATCAGGCCTATTTCCACCCAGCAGAGAGGGCTTCTGTGAGAGTTTGTGCCGTGTGAACGCAGGCCGACGTTAACAAGTGCTATGCTATGTTGCATTGCAATTAGAGTACAGGGACAGTTTTGATATTTGCTTTTTTTCTCAATTGTTCTCACTCGCCTTCGTTCTGTTGAGAGCATTCTTAATTTAGTTTTGTGCCCATCTTTTCGTGCCGAGCTTCAATACATTCGTATCACCTGCATAGATCCATGCCTGCCGAGGCCGCACCGTATCCGCCGAGAACAGTATCGTGGTAATGCAGTCTGCTTTTTAGCGTGTTAAAGTCCTTTCCTCATTTAACTCGATCTAACGTACTGCTCTGACGTCGCGCCACTGTTTTATTCCATGAGCAACACATCCGGGCAAGCAAAAGTTTCCAGATCTCCTCTCGGTACAGGCGTATTGCTTTGTTGCTTGGCAGCAAGAGTTCAAGGAGGTTCGAGTGCTATTGGCGAAAATCCGGTCTGGAGGTTGCGGTAATCCCTGAAGTAAATGATGGACGTGTAGATAAACAAGACTATGGGGACCACTTTAAAGCAACATTTAGCATATTGTAGCCGTCAGCCACGGTACTCTTTCAAGCGATCAGAAGTCAAATATGAGTTTCTAGTTCTACCTTAACTAATGGTGATAACATTCAGCGTATATGTTAAACATGGCTTCCTCTAGTTGTGTGCAGGGCGGGTGAGGGATTCAGGCGAGCCCGGGCATATCACGACATAACTGGATGGCCAACATCCAATTAACACTGTGACAAATCGAGTGGTTTTGAATACAGTCACAGAAGTACGTATATGATCAGGGGTTCACGCGTCTGAGGTCTGAGTATGGGCTGTTATTGATGAGGTAATGGAGTTATATGGACTTGATACATCAGAAGACAATGAAGTTCTTAAGCACAAGTAGCAGCAAGCCTGAAGACAAGCGATTGAGACGAAGTGGGCAATACTAAGTTTCTTTACTTGTTTGCAATTGAGTTATATTTTATTTTATTTTTATTTTGATATGCTACATGTATTTCATTCCCGGGTTCATCAGATACATATCTATGCTAGTGTTGGGCTTGTCAGATAAATCTTGCTCGCCCCAAATCATCAGGTATATGTACAGCCGGGCCACTGCCCCAGTGGCCTTGGGCGAGCCCAGTCTCGTTGTGACTCGCCTGAATCCGCACAGTCGAACACAGCTTGTTAAATGTTTGTTTACATGAGTGCTAGAGTGTGATTGTATACATATACTCGTTGAGTTTTCAAGTCTCCGGACACCCTATCAGTGATTCGATTACTCCCATATGATTAGACCGTGTCGAATAGTAATCCAACTTTGATGTGTAGTCACGATACCCACGTCAACGCTCGTGGGTCTTCCGAACCGCGTGAGGTAAAAGCGGGCTTTCAAAAGATCATAGTGGCCTAGTTCCTCGTCGTCCGCCGCAAATTACTGGCAAAGCCGGCGATGCGCCAGTCCTAGTCAGGCCCAGAGTGCCGCCCTCAAAAGACTGGTACAAAAGCTTAAAATCCAATGTGAAGCATTGAGTCATGGCTGCCATTCTCAACACCAGGTTTAAATATGAGGATATGAATACGGCTCATCACTGGGTGTTGATGGCTGGACCGTATCCTCTTCTTTCTCGTCTCCATCCTTACTACACTTTTCGTACAATACAAGTTGCTTTGATTTCCCACTCTCTGCTCCGTTTATTCCCACGGTTTGGGTATGTCACAGGCGGTGCAACCTCATGGTCATACGAAATGCTACGCACCCTAATCTGTACCTCCCACGCATGAAACCAAGAATGTTTGGTTTAGTATTCCCAATCTCGGTTTCACGGCCTCAACTGACAGCTACAGCTCTGGTGGCCAAGTTGGTAAGGCGCAGCACTAGTATGTAATGCTGAGATCCTCGGTTCAACTCCGAGTCAGAGCAGATCAGTAAGCCGTAGGTTTTTTGCTTCCCGACACTACATGATGTTTGGTTCAGCGCTGTGTTAGGCGGACGGATCGTGTTGCAGGGCACAGTTGTCATTCCCCTGCTGCAGCGGTCCAGACCACCCAGCTTTTTGCACCCCACTGTCTATTTGAGTATCAACCTCTACTAGAACCAAACAATATCGTACAAATTAAACTTAAACATTTAACATTACCCAAAAACCCTTCTATCCTTTTAATCCAGCTCCACCGGATGCATCTTCCTAATCCTTGCTCCATGGTGATAAACCAACCATACGGGCGGCACCAACCCTAACGCTACAAACGCCAACAAACTATTCCCCCACCCCAGACCCAGCTTCTGATACATCGCGCCTCCCGCCATCGGCAAAAACGCGCCCACGAGACTCCTCGTCGCTGTCAACGCTGCCACCGCACTCGCCGCGTGCTCCACAAACGCATCGATCATGTACCTATCCTTCATCAGCACTTAGGTCCCCGGGGGGGAGGGTGAGGGGGGTTACGTTTGCACGGGTAAAAACACGCCCATCAACCCGACACCAATCGGGACCATTCCAATAATCGGTACAATCCAGTGCGCGTTCTTCTCCGCGCTCCACCCATACCAAAATAGGCCTATAGGAATGAGCGTAGCGAACCCAGCGCTCATCGGCAACCTCATCTCCGGCTCTGTCACACCTCCATTCCGCTCCGCAAGTTTCCTTAGCGTGGAGTCACTCGTATGCCCGATCACCGCGATGCCCACAAAGAAGCCGATGCCGATACCGAGGTATGCCAGACCCGTCATCTCCGGTTCCCAGCCGTACTGCATTGCAAAGACGAGGGGAAGGGAGGTGAAGAGGAGATATAAGATTCCGTAGACGGTTGAGAGGTAGAGACACATTACCACGGCGATCGGGGAGCGGAAGATGAGTTTTAGTGGACGGGTGAGGCCACGACGGAGGATCTGGGTGGGGGTGCGGGGGCGCGTTGATTTGGCATAGAAGCTGATTAGGTCTGGGTTTCCGGTTTGGGCGCGGAGGCGCAAGGTTTTCCGTGCGAGCAGAACGTGCGGGTTGGTTTCTTTGTTGAAGAGGATGATGAAGGTCGTCACGACTCCGCCGGCGGCAAAGAGGACCCAGTATACCCAGCGCCAGCCGGCACGTTGGGCGAGGAAGCCGCCGGCGATCGGGCCAACGACCGGGCCGAATAGGGGGCCTACGTAGACACAGTCAGAAGCGCTACAGCAGGCAGTAGGGGACGCATACCAATTACGTACATTGCAGAGGCTCTGCCTCTCTGATCCTGCGGGAAAAGATCGCTGATGAAGCCTCCGCCGATGGTCAAGCAGCCGCTGCCGCCGATGCCGGCAAGGAGCCGGAAGATAATCAAGCTCTCGATGTTTGGGGCGAGGGCGCAGCCGATCTGCCAGACGACGAAGATGACGTTTGCGGTGTCGAGGACGCGGCGGCGGCCGTAGATTTCGGAGAGCGGGGAGAGGACCAGGGGACCGACGGCCCAGCCCAGGACGAAGGCGCTGACCACGAAGGAGGAGAGCATAGTTGAGGTGTTGTGGAAGTCTTTGTCCATGATGGAGACGCCGGGGGCGAACATGGAGGATGCGAGGGGGCTGTGACAGATATCAGACCAACCAGCAGAGCAAGGGGACGGTAGCAATCAACCTGACGAAAGTGATCATCGAAACCATCGTCAACAGCATCATCCTCTGCCTGTGCGGCCAGTTCCGTGGGTTCTCGGGATCATCCTCCCCATCCCATCCGACGATGTTTCTGGACATATCCATCAGCGGCGTCTCGGGGATCTCTCCGATGGCCGGGCTTTTGTTTGACCGTGGACGCCCGAGACTTTCGGGGTGCGGCCTGGCTGACTGGAGCTCGAGGTCGCGGGCATTGCGACTGTGGGACGGCTTTTCCTCCATCGAGGGGGGGGCCTCAGCGCTGGCAGAAGAGCTTAGTTCAGTGGGCATTATCGGGCGTGTTTGGTCTACGTGGACATGCGAATTGGCATTGGAGTCACGGCGTCCTGGTTATAACAGAAGATGCAAGTAATCAAGGCTGGGATATGCGTCTGGGTGGATCCGACGCCGGAATTCGGCACACTTGCAGATGTCGCTGCACATGCCAATGGGCGGATCGCTTGGGCGACATGCGGTGCCGGGGGCAGCGGCATCCGGCCCGGGTTCCGACGCCATGGTTGGGTGAGATGCTGCACGAGTTGCGTCTGTGCTGCGAGCCGGGTCTCGGAACGCGCAAGAGTCGTATGCACTGCGGGCACGACAACGTGCAGTCTCCGGCGTGTGGGCGCGAGGAGACACAGCACCCAAACACAAACTTAACATTGCCGCTACACCACACGCAGCCCCTACGCCAGCCTCTCCCGCAGCAGCTTCTCGCTCAGCTCCCACAGCCTGTCCGCTAGCACCTGGTCCTGCGCCTGCCTCGACGGCTCGGCAACCCTATTCGGCGGCGTAATCTGCCTCGTTAGCCCAGCCCTCTGCCTCGCCAGTGCAGCTTACGTATTTCCCCGTCACCCCCTCCGTCTTGATCTCCCCCGCCGTCGCCGCGTAGAGCGCAGGCAAGCATCCCTCTGTGATCGGATCCTTCATGAACGGCCTTCCCACCGCGACTGCCGCCTTTCCCAGCACGCCGTACGCCTCCTCCGCCTGTTCCTGCTGGCACGTCGACACCGCTCCCGGATGCGTCGCATTGCAAAACAAATCCTGCGTCCCCCCCTGCCCCGCTGCGAGGCGGCCGTCGTTTAGGCGCTGCACCAACCCGCGGATGAAGAGGATCTGCGCGAGCTTGGAGCGGTTGTAGAGGTACGATGGCCCGATGTCGGTGTTTATTTCATCGATTGAAGCGAACTTGGTCGATGAGGGCGCCATTTTATGGAGGTCTGAGGATTGGACTACGATTCGGGCGTCCGAGTGGGTTTTGGCCGTGCGGAGGAGGTTGGGGAGGAGGGTTAGGATCAGGTGCATTTGGGAGAGGTGGTTGACTTGGAAGTGTGTATCTGGTCGCTCGTTAGCACCGTCACAGGGAAGGGTGAGGGGGGCCAACCAATTCCGTCCCTAGAGAGGTTGTAAACGCCGACGCCGATGCCGGCATTACAGACTAGCCCATCGATCCGCTCCAGCTTCCCTTGGAGTTTTTTGGCGGTTTCGTCGACTTCCTTGAGATCCTCAAGATCGCACTTGACAAATTCCACCTTCTTTGGATCGCCGTATCTTTCCAGTTCCTGTGTGGCCAGGTCGGCGTGATGGGGCATTTGGGAGAGCATGTACACCTTCTCGGGGTTATGTGAGAGGAGGTTGGAGACGATGCCGAACCCGATCCCGGCGGTGCCGCCGGTGACGAGATAGACTTTGTTTGCAAGCGAGGGGATGGTGGAGCAGGACCAGGTGGTGGCGGAGGAGAAGAGGGAGGCCATGGTGGGGAGCATGACAGTTTGGGGGATCTAGGAGGAACTGGGGAGTGCTGGATTTATGAAGAGGAGGAAAGAAATGGATTGACGTCATCACGTGCCGTTGATTTTGAATGCACAGGGCTGTGGTTGAACATTGCAATCTCGGTAATACATACACCACGAGAGATCGTGAGCAGTATGCTCAGTATCGGATGGGCCGTCCCGAGATCTTAGGCCCAGATCGGTGCGGAACGATGAGTCTAGTATGTAACCGGTGGCGATCGCAGGCCATAGTGCCGCTGTTGTGGGAGTAGTGATGTAAACCGATTTTATGTCTACGTTTTGACGTTTATAGCCTGGTTCCAGCCTTGTCATGGCGATGGATCATGGTAGATCATTCAATCAAGATGAGGATGGGGTTAGATATGTTCCGATAGGTTAGAAAACTCACCATTTCACGACATTCCTGTTCAGTTCGCGAGGTCTGTCCAGTGTGAAAACTTGAGAAGTCAGTTTGAAACTTCAGAACGAGGACTATGAAGATCCAGCAGTCGAGTAATAGCACCCACCTAGAGAGAGCGCTAGGTCTCCGCAAAGTTACTTCGTGCCACTTAATCATACGAGAATCCCTAGTACTGTAGTTTTGCGCCTATTTTGTCCTCGAGATCCGTGGTGTGCAACCAGTGGCGTGTGAGCTAGAAGAGCATGTTACTAGTGCCCTCGTCACTTATACCCTATCATCATATTCCATCAACAGTAGTCAGTACAAGACCATTTAACTGCAAATATTTGTGCTAACGATAACCCTCCCCCTTCGAGCGAGTCAGCCACGAAGTTGACGGCAATATTAGGCCCAGAAAGACCAGACGGTGGCTGCTAGAACTCTCTATTTAACCCCGCGGTAGCTATAGAGGTGGCGGTTGCCTTATGTACTCGTCGATATCAAAAGCTCCCAGACACGCCATTTCGGGAAATCATCCGAGACTTTGCGTTGGAGTGTAAATTGTATTTGGTTACAATGAGGCCGGATGTAGAAATTGCACGAACTCATTTCAATGTTGTAATGAGTAATCTAATCTAATCAATCTAGGCGCTGTCCGTGATATCGGCAAGTATAGAGCACGGATGATAAAAATAGTATCGCTTTTGGATTTCGCTTAGTGCTGGTTTTGATTCCACGAACACTCACTACTCTCTTAACACGGTGAATATCTCGACCTCCTCTTTACATGATGTGATAGCCCCGTTTTACAGATCTTTCTCAAGCGCGCGTTCAAATATTTCTCCTCCTTTAGCTAAGGATTGGGCGAGACCAAAGGTAGTTTGAATACTTTTACTAGGAGTTAGCGGTGTTGGCGGAAAGTGTATTGGCGGGAGTTGTGTTGGCGGAAGCTGTGTTGGCGGAAGCTGTATTGGTAGGAAAGGAAAACTACAAGCTAGTAGAGTAGTTGTCAAGTAGCTTACTTTATTAAGAGGCTGGTAAAAGGATAGTTCTTCGTTGTTAATATCTCCCCAGGAAATCCCATTCGTACCGTTTAAGTGTAGTAAGATAATGTACTTAACCAATGCTTGCAAAACAGAAAAAAAACTACTAAGGCCAATTGTGCCCATTCCTCCAGGCTTTCCTTTACATATACACATCATGTAGTCACGACAAGACTAAAGATATCATAGTAGGGTACAACACTTTATGGATCCGTCCCCAAGGGCGCTTCGGGCCATGAATGGCGGTGAGTGGCCGTTCATGTATGAACGATTTGTATTTGGCATTCATTATAGCGCAACAATTGAGATATTGGTACTTACTAATACAAAAATCAAGAATTTCTTCTACTTTAGCGTGACATTAGAGGCGCGACAAACTCCTATGACGAACTGGGGTGCTCACGATTATCAATTTTGTGTGGGAATACGACGATCAATAACCACATGGGTAAAGTATAAATCCGTCATACTCAGAGATGATAAATTTCGTTAAAAGCTGCAAAATGTACCCTTGGCGCAATTACTTTGCCACTCGGCCTACAATTTTTGCACTGCCCAATATTAATGTGTTCATGGCCAGTGCTAACCCCAGCCTCGCATAAAGTATGCATGAAAATGCATGATTGGATGATGCAGCACCCCCGAAAAGGTTACATATTATCCATATTTGGTAGGTATGAAGAACAGAGCCAAGTTTCAGATGGCCGCGGCAATATGAATCGAGCTGACACATACATTCAGGGGCACCCGAGGCTGAACCAGAGCTGGGTGTCCTCCGCTATTCTTCCAATTACGGTACCCCCCACTTCGATCAGGCATTTCAAAGTTCCAAGTTGAATAAACTGCGATTCAAACTATTCCACTGCACTCGCTGAATGGCTGCTCCATCGCGTCCAGACGACCGCCTTGATGATCCACTCTGGGAAGGGCTAGAGCCAGAGCTCAAAACTGCCCTGAAGAACGAGCTCTTCAAACAGTCCACGCAAACCGAACAACATTTTGAATCCTACTTTTCTTATTATGAGGAAGAGTGTCAGCATCAGTTTCTAGGACTTCCAACTGTCGAACTTCCGATTAGAACGCACCGGGAGCTCATCGAAACAATCAGACTTCTGTACGAGAACCGCGACAAGGGACGACATGAAATTCGAAGTACCCTTGACCAGCTTAACTATTTTGGTGAAACAGACGATATTGCGAAAAATTACGCGATCGCATTTTGCATTCGGGTCTGGCTGATGATCAACGCTCGTGAGAAACTGGACCTTCAATTTGTCACTGGCACCACCCAGGCCAACTGGGAAGACGATGGCACTACTCTGGATTCATTCTTAAATTATACCCTATATCCTAGGCCCGAGTGGCACAATGCTTCCAGCTCCGCGGAGGATATCCTTGATGAGTTCTGCGCTCACAGCTTACAGAACGCAGGTGGTCTCCGGGTAAAACTTGTGTTTACGGACAATCTCGCAGATCATCTAAAGTATGATCGGAGGGCTCACGAGTTGAATATTTTTCATCACGTTTCATTCTTACACGCGCAGAGAGAGGGCCAATTCACGAAAGTCTTGAAGCCGGAATTCCTCGAGGAAACGCTGTGGACCTTGAATCTCTTATTTCCCTCAGGCAATGGTGGACACCACGCGAAAATACTTCCAGAAGATCGGGCGATTCTCGAGCTGTACGGCCAACCACGTGAGATATCTAAGTACTCATACTATGGTGCGCGGCTGGAGCAGGTAAACGGAGCTCTGAGAGATTCTATAGAGTTAGCCACCGCCAAAGGTTTATTTCGTCGTCAAATACATCGGGAATTGCCCCTACGCCCGCAATTAACCAATCATAACCAGACGATAAGTCATAATGCTGCCTCAGGAACGATGTTTCACGTCAGTGGACCTCCCAGGCCTCTTGTTCTGTCACGGGTAACCCGGTCATGGTCACCCCCATTTTCCTGGGGGTACTTTTCCCGTCTCCGCCGTCATACCCGGCTTCAAGCTTCCACAGATATGGAATACTTGAGATTTGGATATATTTTAGTCGCCATTTTTGACCATCATCATACCGCCAAAGAACTACGGATAGATTTCAAACGTGAAGATATCAGTGAGCAAGAGCTATTCACCCAGATTCGTTATAGTTATAAAAAGCTTTATGGTTGGCGACGTTTTTTCTCCTTGAAGTCATTGTCTAGCTTTAACATTTACTGCGTACGTTGATCTGTACCCTGACATGTATCATACCTCTCATATCGCTCATTCAACGCTGGTAACAGTGCGAAGGTCCAAAGTTTGAAACTCTTTCACGTCCAGAACGTCTCAATCCTGAGGCTGAGGTTGCTTTGGCACAGCTGTTCAAGGTATACCGGCGACCAGGAACCTGGCTGAGACACACCCCAGGCATACGGACTGCGTGGGCTACCTGGATCGATGACAACCTCAATGGAGGCTCGAGAGACCCAAGAGTTGGCAGGGGATTAGGCCTAGAATTGGTTATTGGATGGAGTGGAACAAGAATAGTTGTTTTGACAGTGCTGCTCATGATAGCCAGCTTGATAGTCGGTATAGCATATATGGCAAAAACCGGAGATGTTCAGACGGCTTGGACCATTGCTTCTTATATTGTCACAGCAACTGGAGGCAAGTACATCCCTATGTGTCCTTCTGATTCCATCTTGTCTAATACTGGAGAGTATAGTGCTGGCAGCTATATTGGCAATTTTGAGATGGAATCGGACGGACTCAGGAGTTCCGTCACCAACAACATTCGCTAATTCAATACAATTCGGTTTATCGCCAGAAATGCTCATAAATTCGTCTCCCTCTAATTCTTCAACAGTTCCCTTACGATATTCCCGGGGAACTCAGACTCATCCAGGCTCTGACAATAATGTTTAATGACTTGAATTTCATTGGTTAATTTCTAACTGGCTATGATTTCTTTTGCTTTCTTGGTTCCTTGAACTTGGGTAGCGCTGCGTGGGCGCATTACGGGTCCTGTAATTTTTATTGGATGATGAAATATCAATTCGACGCGTGCACCCTGATTTGCATTGCAACTACCTGCATGTGTGCAATGCAGCTCCATTAGCTTGCTTCTCCATTCTCCCACACCCGAGACATAAAATTGCAGATTATTCCGTACATCTATCTGCCCTTACGTACCTATGCTACCAATCCCCCCAATCAGATATTAGACTTCTAATATTCGCCACCCGAACCCTAAGCTGTCAAAGGGAGTACGTACTCCAGTAGTCAAAATATACCGCAGATCTTGTCTCCAAGTAGAGAAGATACTTGTATCTTCTACTAGTAACTACAATTGAAAAAAAGCCGTAGAAACATCACTTTCGGTAACTGGATTCGATATAACTATCGTACGCCGGTGCGGGCATAACAATAAACGTGAACACCAATGACTTCACATGTTTATCCATCGTCGCGAATGGAACTTTACATGAACTTACCCGACCGAACTACCCGGCTACTTAAACGGGGACGTTTCAAGCATATATTATGCTACTTGATGTCTCTACCTCCCCGAGATAGCGAGTTGTGATATCCAGCCACTCAATGTATCTCACAATGTTATATATTCGCCTCTCACTCGTCATGCCTACTTCGGTCACCAGCCTTTCTTAGCTCCATCACTGATATAAAGTCGGCTTCGTGGGCTAGATTCTATTCCCTGCCATAAACCCTCTCGCGGGATACTAAACTTGCCGCACGATATATCGCCTTCACTCACGCGTTGAATTTGATACATCATCCATGCAGGCTAACCTCAGACCACGTGGGTCGGCTAACAAAAGGGTCATCAGTACATCCAAAAGAACAATCATGTGGTAGCCACTAGCTGCGAGTAGGGTACCCAATCGATTCGAAAATAAGAAAGTGCATGGTGCAGTAACATCGCCACATTTTTTAGTACATTTCCTTATTATTGAATCAATACGGTAGACTCAACCTCATCGATCAAGGAAAGACGAACTAAAGTTTAACACATAAGGGTCAATAGTTAGGATGAATTCAAGGAGTTTCATCGTTGGCTGACCCGCAGAAGATAGACCATACATCTGGTATGTCCTCCCAACTTGCTTCATAAGCTTGTATTCCCTGTAAGGAAGGATATCTAACGGCGTTCCACCTACGGGTCGATGGACGCTGGGTTGACAATTTTGTTGGCTGGCTTCGCGATAGGCATTGACGTCTGCATCTCTGGTCACTAGAAACTCACGGTCGGTCAACCCCATTGGCTTTAATTTACGCGGCCGACTGCCAAACTCTCCACCCCATCACTATCTGCCCCTTCTGAGAAACCACCACCGCCCTCCCATATTGGTAGCATTATTTTGTAAAATGCGAAGTATACCACTGCCAGGGGAACCCCTGAAATCAAATGTGAAGAGAGGTTATACTGTTCGGTGCAGTGGCCTGGTTCTCCTTAAACACCACGAGCCCCGGTGAGCGAAAAAATCGGAACGAGACCATGCATATGTAGTTGGATTAGGAACTACGAAGTCACGGTACCCAGCCGCTGCTGGTTATAGGTCTCGAGATCACTGCTTTCCGGCAAATGCATATTATGGCATTTCATCACGGCGTCTAGATCCGCACAATACCGCCGCATAAGGTGCACAATTTCCGCTCAAATGAACGTTTCATGACCGAGTTGAGGGCAAAGCTCGTATATCTCGCAAGCTAATAAGGTGGATGGGTTGAAGCGGGGTTGATGATCAAGAGAATATCTAGAAGTAACGCACGTATTTTGAATGGTGTGGTATGAAGGACGCGTAGGAAGAGGCAGTCTGAAGAGGGGGAGTTGATGGCTAGCGTGATGATCAGGATGATAGAGAAATCAGAAGATAAGAATTCGAACAAAAGCGAGAACACAGAAACCAACGCGATTCCACACCAAAAAAGTGGCTACCCCATCGAAGGTAGAAGAGATGACCTGAGAGGTAAAGAATGGTGGGTAGCTAAAGAAAACATTGGGAGCTTAAGGAAGGACGGTCGTAACCTGAGGATTCATCGGTGTGTAGGATTTGAAGATGCCGGCTTTTCACCCCTAATTATGAACCAAATAGCATTTTTATTATTGCTTCTCCTCTCTTAATCTCTTAATCCAATCGTGCCATTGACCGAGAAAGTTTACATTTAACATTCTACAATTCCCTGTTTCATCAGGAAATGACAGACATGTGCTCCATTTGTACTCGTCGGATTTTCAAGTTATGGGCCACCTAGAACCCTAACCCTTAGCAGAGCCATCATAAGAGTCATTTTAAGCGCTGGGCAAATTCATTTTTCTGTGGGTTAGGGTTCTAGGTGGCCCATTACTTGAAAATCCGACGAGTACTACGGGCACTTCTTCACCGTATCATGAGATCTAATACCTAGTTCTTTCCTTTGCCCGAGCTAACCGGGCACACTCTTCTTCTACTTATATAGCAGTTCGTCGCTTCCTCTTAGGCGCACCACTGGGGGCAGTGGACGCAGTCACAGTGATGGTGGTAGTGGTTGTGGTGATTGGGTGCCCTTCACCACTCAGGGTTCATCCTTATCCTCGACGCTATCACTGGTATCACCAGCAGGAACTCTGTACACAGTTGCCCAAAATACACGCACTTGTTTCTTTTCTGCTAGTGAGAAAACGCGTACCATATTCTCCACTTCCGGAAAATCTTTCAATGCTTTTGCTTTCTGCTTGGCTTTAATAAGGGCCAGGCCCTTTCCTTCAGGTACCATTTCAGCTCTACTCTCACAACTTTGAGATTCTTGAACTTCAGAGAGGTAATTGTGCTCTCCTTCTGCAGCGCAACATCATAGTTCAAGGTCTTCTTTCCCTTCCAGGGAATGGAAGCTTGACTCCATATTTTCCATTCACTATCCAGTCCCTGAAGTATAGCTAACATGGATACTGAGAATATAGGTATGTGTAATACCTTCTCTTTCTTGATCTTCTTTGCTTTTGGCGCGGCGGGTTCGGCGATAGTGGACTTGCAGCGGGTGCGGAGGCGGGAGGTATAGGGGAACAGGTTTGTTGACTAGAAGCTTGATCTTGGGTAGCAACGCTTTTTGGCGGGGTTTTTGGCGTATTTTTATGATAAGATCTTGGAGGTGGAGGAGGAGGACTTTTCCGAAGAGATCCGCTGCTTATGCCCTTTTTGGTGGCAGGGACATCTTGGTGCAGAGGGTGGTGCGGCGAGAAAATGCTGCTATGAAAACCCTTACAATTGCTATGGATGAAACTCATGGACTTTTGTCGCGTCTGATTTAGTCTGCACGCGAGGTGTCTCCACCCTGGCCTTAAGATAGCGACTCCCCCCAATAAAAAGAAATGCAAGCCCACCCCCCAGCTAGAGATACAGGTAACCCGCTAGACTCCGAGTCATTAGATATTCTAGCAAGAGTGTAAAATATTGAAGTCCCCAGAGCATTTTTGATATCTTGGCCTTAGCATTCGGGAGTCTTACTATCACATAGCCAATTGAAGGCTAGATCTTGACACACCAACAACCTATCAACCAAAGCTCCCTTTCCTCACTATATATCAACATAGAAGCAACATGTGCCCGTCCCATTCGATGCTCAACGTAGGCTCCATGATGTCCGGCGCATTATCCACACTGTATGCACGTCTGAATTTAGTGAAGCTCTATCTTAGGGTAGAAATTTAGAAATAAAGTAAGAGTACCTGCGGGTAAGATGTGCGAGTGCCTTTTCTGTAAGTGTATCCACCTTCTCTGCGGTTTCGTCATCCTTAGCCGTCTCCTCCTCAGCGACGGGTGCTACACGTTTCCTAGACTAGTCACTCTCCTGGTTCCGAATTCACTCCGCCATCTCCGTGGCTTCTCTCGCGTGTCTTAGAGTATCTTGAGCGTATTTTAGCGAGTATTCCCCTTCTGAGTCGACGGCCATTTCGCATAAATGCCGTCTACTATAGATTCGGATGCACTAAATTGCGAACGATGATAGAAAGCTTTGAGACTGTTAATGTAATCTTGAAGCAAAATGTCAAAAAAATACTCAGCAACTATATATATACAATCAGTAAACTGAAAACCGCGAGAAGATGATAGAAATACTTTTCTTAACAGACATCGCAAACTCAGTACCGGTGCTCGGTCCACCGTCCACTCCTTGTACCCGTTGCAACTTTGACCACGTCACTGTATCGGAACAGTACTCGACAAAGTGAACTTTTTACCATACATAAGTATCCTACGAATAACACCCACATCTTCTTCACATCGTTGAAGACGTCACATGCTTAGGAATCATGTCAGTAATGGATCTTGCTAGCAATCAAAGATAGATACATCTCTCTTCCGCCATAACCTGGGCGAGCTAGGAAAGCAAGCCCTTTTCACTCAAAAATTCCTCCTTCATCTCGACAAAGAGGACGATTACGGCGTTCAAAGCAACTTGGTACTCTCCGCGTGTGCCCAGCCGCCTACACTCCTGGCGACGCTAACCACTTTACTCGCGTGGTTTAGTGTTGCTAGCCCGAAGAGGGATGGTGCGAGACAAACTTAGACTTCAGTTGACGGAAAACGGAATCTCAGCCTCCCGTAGTGATTTAGGGCTGAGGGTTCCAAGTAGCCGAGTGCTCAAACGTTTTGACGCTATGTTCCGATAACTTTAACTCACTTTCTGCACTCGTCTCACACACATCCCGAACATCTCCCAGGCGCCCTGATAGATAGTTCAGACCGCTACCGAGCAGGCGGCAGAGTGGCAGCGAAGGGTCCAGCAAGATGCCGCCCATCAACGCCTGGAAAGCGCCCAGTTTCCTTCGGTGCACTATCGTTGACTGGTTGTATGACACGACACGAGTTGAAGAGCCCTAGACGTGTGAAGAAAGTGAGCGAACCCGCGCTAGTTTCACATCGTGCAACCCCCGACGCATTCCCAGGCTCCCACTCCACACACTGGCATGCCTATCGGTCCTGATGGCAGGAGGAGAGTCAACATATGAAGAACCCATTTGGAATATTCAGCTAAAGTCTGAAGGTCATTCCTTTTGCAAAATGCAACAGAAAACTGGAGTGGACAAAACTGCCATTCATCGCATTGTCAATGACTGGAACACAATTATCAGTGTATGGTCTATGTGGAAAGCGTGCTTCAGAAAAGCAATACAGGACCCTAAACAACGACCTCATGGCCGTGAGGAAGTTAATGTAGTCGCACAACAGTTGTGGGAGGAGTCACTGTGGGAGTGTATTTACTGGTGGATAGATGGCATGCCTAAATGGGTCTGTACCCTGGTTCACAACAATGGTGGTCCTACATGATGGTAGAGCTTCTTATATGTGTGTACTACTTGTTATTTCATTCTTAATCAAATTGACCTGTGTTGTGTTGAGGAATCGGCTCTCAAACGTTGCCCGTTAGTCGCGAAAATGCCTAGCGTCCGCTCACTTTCTTCACTCGTCTGGCCCTCGTTTGACACCGACACGATTCAGCTCATCGTTTCAGTTGTCGAATCTCCTAACTTCTACATCCGCTTAGCCGAAGATGGGGAACGCTTGAGCTTCCTATAATTTGTTCAATCCGGCGACTGGTATAAGGCCTTGCAGAACTGTCTTCTCGTCGAGGAAGTCGAGGATGCTGTTGTATTCGATACTATCATGAAACTGTGTCAGCATTGGAACGATGGATTGGACCGACAGTCGCTTGATACTCACATTCAAATGCTCACACACGGCGAGGAAATATTTACCCGAGACACTTATTATGCCAAAGTTTTTGACATAATCCAAAGTTCAGGAACAGGTAAATCGCGTCTTATTCGGGAGACGGGTTCCAAGATGTTCGTGGTATCGTTTGCACTTCGTAAGAAGGGCGAGACTGGTTTCCCCTTAGAGATCGGGAAGTATACCGCTATCTTTAACAAGGCAGTACATATTCAAGCAACAAGGCGAAACATATGCTTGTGACTTCCTTTCTGGGAGACGTCGTAAAGATTGATAAGTTTCTACCTGGCCTGCTTGTTTAGATCGTGAAATTAACGGTATCATTGCATCTCAACAGTAACGAAACAGCACCGCAAGAATTTCGGAGGCCAAATGGAGGGGGGCTAATTATTTCATGAGCCATGTCCTGGACAAGTGAAATGATCTTGGCCTCCCGGTGGAAGAAAATTAAGACCTCCTCCATAACACCCAAGATAAAGACCTTCGATCAGTTATTCGTCGACGACTTTGCGAAGCGATAGTCAAGAGTGCTAGCAGCCTTACAAAGATCTGCCGTATGAAGATATTCAACGGTTCGTCCTCGCGAAGCTCCTGGTGGGGGGATCTTGGTGGATTCCGTGCTGGCAATGCAGACCACGCGTTCGCCGCGCTAGCATCACGTATCTCGCTCGATACTTGTATGAATCAGGGTGGCACAAGTATGGCTCAAAGGGCAGTAAACTCATATCTTAGGCTATTTCTCACCGGAGATATGAGGACGGGGTATCTTAAAACCGCCACACCGTCTGAACCGATTGTCGCCGATGTCCTTGCCCGTGTTCTACTGCAGCAGTTCGATCTGCACATGAGCAATTGGTCAATGGTGATTCGCACGTCGATTAACGAGTTGCTGTCACGAAGATTAGTGGATAAAGGGGTATGCGGCGAGATCTTTTCAATGATGGTCATGATTCTCGCCCGCGATTATTTCCTTCGCAACTCTCTTCCACTAGAACTAGAGCTTTGTCCACATTTCTTCTTCTCCAAGCCATTTTCCCTAGAGCGCTACCTGACGAGCCTCTTCAGCAAGGACTTTCTGCCGGAGTATCTGAATTGCGCGCATCGTCCCGGCAAAATGACCAGAACCCAGTTCCGCACCACGATTTTCAAAATGGCTTGATAAATTTTAACCATTTTTCATACAACACCAATCATTTGGGGGCCTGTTGCTCGATTTACTCAGGTCCAATTACGCCCTACAGTTATATCTATACCAACGGTATTGGGACATCCTAGTATTTGTTTGTTATAGGGACCCTCCAAGCCGATCCAAATCGATCTTCTCTCTGCACTGTTTGTGCAAGTGAAGAATAGGCACCACGAGAAAAGTGTTTGCACCAGAAAGAGTACAAGTTTATTCGCTCCGGGTCATTGGTAGTTTTGCTTCAGACAGTGTTCCCAAAGGGCCAGGCAGGCCGGGCTTCACCCTTTTGAAGCCGGCCGCCCTTAATACAGGCTTCTGGAGAAATAGTCCGCCCGGCCTGCGGGCGCCGCACAGGCCGAGTGACCACCTATGCTCGCTCAAAATTTGTATACCACTACTAAAAATAGCAAATTTACCAACAAAAATTGACCTTCTATTGTCGAAAATAATATCAGCCACCCATACAAGATAATTATTTGCTGATTTTATGTTTCAGATATGCAGACCGGCGAGCGAGCCCTGCAGGCTTCCAAAAAATGCCCGGCCCACGCCGAGCCACGCGGGCTTTTCAAATTGTTGGCCCGTTGGGAATACTGGCTTTAGATGGTGCTCGGAACAAAGAATGACCTCATGGACTTTAGGATGAACTGGCTGCAGGAAGAGACCAGAAGACCCGCAATATCTTCCCCGCACGTACCTATAGAGCCTTTTATGATTACTATCTATTCCAATGGCTCCGGCTCGCCGGGCTTAGAAACCTATCTTGTCTTGAAATCAGCCGGGCTGGACATTCCATGTACCCTTCTACTTGAAGAAATTATGCCCTAGGAGGATGGATTGGAGCGCATGATCTGCAATAGATTAGACGGCTTCCTCCAGCAGACGGTCGACATCAACAACTTAGGATCCGACAACTCACCCATAAATGTTCAGGGATACTACGTTGGAACTCCGATTCACATAAGGACGATGAGATCGACAAGCAGACTTCGAATTCCGGTGATCAGGATTACGATCAGGCATAAGTACTCCTCCATCTACCCACTCCTTACTTGCCCATACTAATACGTCATAACGATAGGGACTCCCACAACTGAACATGTCGTTGGATGTCCTCTGCTACTGAGACGATGCTGACGGCGGCTAGTCCTAAGAAGAGCCGGGCAGATAACTTACTGAAAGACAAACTGGCAAAGAAGAGTCGTACCAAGAAACTACTGAAAGACAAACTAGCAAAGGGAAGTCATACCAAGAAAACTAACTTGGAACGTTAAACCATTTTCTTCCTAAAACATAGTTTATTTTTCAATTTCTATTCTCGTATGCTAGCATTGTCTTGATTTCACAAAGGATGCCACTCAGTTTTTATCGAATCTGCGGCATGGCTTTAATTCCTGTACGATATCTGGAAGCATACATTTTATCCTTTCTGTATTTGCCGCCAAAATGCTGACTGTAGGTTATAGTTTAAAAAGACCTTGCCCTACTCAAATGTTTCGCTGCAATATCCCAATTATAAAAGCTTTTTTGCGTCAAAAATACCCGTATGCGAAGTCGTGATACGACCTCGTTCATTAATGTTTGGTTTCCGAACACCATACTCACCAGTGTATGGTTTTCAAACTTGATGAACGAGGTCGCTGTGCAGGCTCAACCTCGCGACCGGGCTCTACTGAGGTCGCGTCTCACTTGCGTAGGGGTTGGTGTTGGTGTAATTTGGGGGTTATTCAGGCGTCAAAGGCTGTTCGCCTCTGTGTTCAGTGGCGATGGATGCGGAGCCTGACCCTCAATGTAATTGCCAATTGGCGGGGTCATCCGATTCACACGATAAAATTGTGTAAATCACACGATATGTTGTTTAAATCCCACCACTTCTGCCGCTCCGACCGATTGGGAAGGAGGGCTCTGTATCGCTGGCTGTGCAACGCTGTCACCGTGAATGGCACGTGCATCACTGTCACCATCACTATTATATTACTACATCATTATTACTATCGCTATAACATTACCATGTCACCATCACCATCACCACCATCACCATCATCACCAGCACCAGCGCCACACCTTGCACCCACACATCGCGCATACACAATTTTATACGAAAAACTGCCAAATTATATTCCTCAAAATTGTACGGGGAACATGATCTCATGATGATGATGGTCGTTCCAGACTCAGCTGGAGATGCCAGCTGAGTGCGCATGCATGTGTACAAGGCATACTTTGAACGCCGTATATAAGATCACACAAACTCCTGTAGTTTAGAATACAAGCTTCTCTCGCAATCAGTATTTCAACATTACACGCTGCATAGAGTATCACTCACATTGCCTACTGCTCGAATTACCAAAGGATACTAAACGACAGTGCTAAGGTTCCTGGTCAAAGCCTCCTCGTCGTAGTCCGAGCGTTCCTACCGTTCGTCCAATTCTTCACAGGCGGCGCATCCATTGTGATATGCTTGAGGTGGTGAATTGTAAAAGTCTGGGCACGAGAGAAAATTGACCACTTCGGTAACTCCCTTACCTGATTTGTAAACGGGACAAGATATCGCGAACCAGATTCACGAAAATTAAGTACATAAAGTAGCCCCAAAAATACAATGCAAGGACAAACCCCATTTGCAAGACTACCTATGCCATGTCTAGAGCTACGACGGCATAAAGGCCTGGGGTAATCTAGGTCCCTTGTATTCGAAGCCAGGATCAGTAGAAGCATTGACAACGTGAGGAGTCGTCGTTCGTATGGCTATTAGTATTCGAGAAGGACAGTTTCTCAGCTACTCTATGTTATTCAAAAAGAACGCTGCTGTCGACTCAAGCCAATGGTTTGTGTCACATAATTGAGGATCTGCAATCGGCCGCAATGACTGGCGTGTGTACTCTATCATTGGACGTCATGCATGTGATGCGGAGACGTGCCGGCGGCATGCAATGCCGCCTACATATACTTAGAGCATTACACTTTTCAACCCCATTCTTTCATCTGTCAACTGACTCCACCATGGCACGAACTCGACAATGGAGACCTGGCGGGGTACGCTCTTTCCAGCGCCCCAAATACGAGAAACCACTGCCGAAATTGATTCGGCTCCCTGATTCCGCAGACCCCACCTCCAACCCTGATCAAAAAGCAACCAGTTACTCCTCCACACTACTAGCGAAGCTCCCTCTCGAGATTCTACACGAAATACTAACTCTCGCCTTCGCCAACGACCTCTGGTCGAGCTCAGTAAAGGCGCCGTTCTTCCGTTATGTCGAGTTTAAGGCTGCAGTCTTTGCTTCGTACGGAGTAGCTGGTGTGTCGCGGGAGTGGCGAGCAGTAGTTCGGTCCATGATTTTCACGTCGCGAGTGAGGAGAGAAGGGGTATTGCTTGGCATCCAGGTCCAGGACATCGTCCGCGCACTTCAGCTGTTTCCAGGTATTTCTGGATGCGCTGTATTCCTGGGTGATCCAAACAATATACCCCTACTCGAGTCAAACTTGGACATGTTGTGTCAACTCAGCCAGAGTCACCCTGGAGGAGTCGATTTTGTCACAGCTGTCGAATGGTGCATCCCCACCCAAGCGCAACGCAGATATGGACTGGAACTTCCATTGCGAGTGGCATGTGAGCAGGAGTGTATGAAAATTTTCGGAACCTCCGAGTTTTGGCAGCGAAGGGTAGACCCAGAGATTCTGGTTTATCTGATTGAGGAGCTTTCGGAGTTTATGCTTTGGCACACTTCATTGATAGTCTCGATTTTAGAGCTCTTTCAATGCGCAAATTATGTTGACATCCCGGCGTTCGTATTTGGGAGTACCCGAGACCTTGATGGAAATCGAGCCTTCTATGCGGATTTGCCGCATTCCGATAGCGACAGGATCAGTGATGAAGACGAGACAACCCGTGATACCGATTCTACTTTGGAAACATCGCGGGTTTTAGCGATTATGGGGAAAGAGCCAGTTCCAAGTCATCGAAGATCGTGCGCCTTCTTTGCAGACCTTGTGCAAAGAACGCGGTACCTTCACATTACGACGTTTCCAAATGCCTTGCAAGGACTCTTTGCATGTGGGTTTCTTCCTGCCGACTTTCTCGAACTTCGGAGGAACGATGTTGCAGAGAGCTCTGTCTTCAACTGGGGAAGGAGGATGGAGTCACTCATCGGTTTTCACCTGCACGACATGACCGATTGCATGCAATACCCGGATGGCCTCTTCTCAAAGCTGGAGGGCTTTGGTGTTCGAGGTATGGAGTTTGAAGAGAGGTGACTTCCTCCATTCATCAGCAAGCTATCTTTTTCTGATAGCGGCTACTTTCACAGGTATAACTATGAGAATATGCGCAAAAACATCTGGCGACAACCCGGAATAACTACACTAAAAGAATTCCATACCGTTTATCACAGGGAAGGCGTCAAAGACAGTACGTTATTTACCTATTTCACTAGCGTCATCTGATGACAGTGATTTAGATGTCCCTGATTACGGCTTTCTCCGTGCCTCCGCTAGTTCTTTGACATCAATCACCATTGACGTGGATATTCGTGGTGAAAACGAAGACTACAGTTCAAACGATGATGACGCTCCCACAGGCCAAACAACACACTATTGCACATTCTTCACTTCCCCCAAGAACTTTCCCAATCTTCAAACCCTTGATATTCGGCTCGACCAGATTTGTCCAAAGATCTTCGATACTTCTCACCCATGCTTGAGAAAGATGTGCATCAAATCTACGCTTGATTGTTGTCCCATAGAAGGGAAATACCGGGACTGGAGGAGAATGTATAAGCAACTGGACACGGCTCTCTTGCTCTCGGTTGCTGCTAGAGAATCGCTTGTTATTCCGGCCGACGTGGATCTGGAACTTCATCTGTGGAACGGGGAGAGAAAACGGTTTGGTGTGTATACCAACTTATCCCGTCGAGTCATGCTTACACATTCCAGGAGATGTTACCGTTTCCACTCTCGTCCTTCGGCCGTTGGAACACAAAGTGTCGTGCTTTTCTCAGGAGTGTAGCAGGCGCAACAGGGGTTTTACGGCGTTACAGACAGAGTTGGTTTGGAGTGATGAAGGGTCCTTTGCAGTTGATATTGCAGAAAAGTTGCTGAGACTGGATTTGGATGAAGATGATTGGGATGCTGCAGTTCCGAACAGAGAATGGGACGGCGACTGGGTTTCGTGGTTAGGTGTTATTCGTGCGGCAGAATCCGGAGAAGGTAGCTATAGCCTCCCGCAGCTTCCTGCTATCTAAATATTCGGAGATTTGTCAGGATGCCCTTAGCGGGAGTTGATATTTGTACTGTATCCCCAACTCTTTGTGTCTCTCCAGGATACTCCCGAGCACTCTATATTGACCGCTGTGCCAGTGACTATATGTTTTTATTGTTTACTCTAACTATGTGCGCTCGTAGGTACTCTACAGAAAAGACAACTAGGTATGCGGTCGAGTATATGCCCAGGCGTAATATCCAATGCTATTGTAAGTGCAGCAGTGGGAAGGTACCCAGTTTAGAATATCAAGAACATCACCTATGATATTTTTCGACGGCTTACTTCTGCGTCTAGAACCTTCACCTGTACGGTGCCCCTTTCTTGGGCGGCCTCAAGGTACCTGTGTCAGAGGAGACTCATACTGAAAGTGGTAGTTCAGATAAAATATGTGCAGCAAAAGTGGCGGGTAGAAAAGGTACATAGAAGTTACAAACGAAGATATACAAGTACCGGTATACTAAAATGGAAGCGCTCTCATCATCACATTGGACACAGCATCAAGCAAACTTTAGGGTTTAGGAGTACGATACAAATATCAACTCCCGCTAGGGGCATCCTAACAAATTCCCGCTAAATATTTAATTCGATCATAAAAACTAGATGAGATCAATAGAGGTAGTTAAGTAGAATGTGAAGATTTGGTGAGACGACACAAGAGACTTTAGAAGGCCCCAGAACATCCTGTCCCAGTAGCAAATAAGTGTCTAGGCCTAGCTTTAGAATAACCAGCTCGCTTAGCAATGCAAGTCCATGATCGCACTCTGCCACTGGGCAGAAGATTCCCCAAAGTGTATCACGTTCACTCGATATTCTAAATCCAACTTAGGGCGTTGCCAGATCGGTTTAACCAATATGCTCTAGAGTGCAATTGTTGACTCAGGATTTAGCCCGAAGGCCATCGTGTTACTAGAAAAGTCTGGAATGAAGTCGCCGATGCACTGAGTCACTGGGTAAACTCATACACGTAGATTCATGCACGGTTGCTCACTCGCCACCTGCCACTGCGAATACTCTATCATATACGCGGGATCTCCAAACTCTTTAGATAGTTCTGCAGACAATCACCTTTGTACGATAGACAATTCAAGATCTTTATTCATACTCAATTGTTCTCAACAACATTAGGTACTTGCGAGCTAAAGTATCTCCATAAATTCAATAGTGACCATCCGCCCACGCAAACGCGAGACCCCAGACGGCCTCCCCAACGTGGTTTTTTATTTACTCATGAAATGCTGCTGTGACAACTTCTATTCCAGCTTTTGAGGGTCTGTGATGTAGAATTTAGAGGGTTTTCCTACCACATAATCCTATACATATATATTATTAAAGAGTCCGATTTTTGTGAGACTGGTAAAAGTCACAGTTGGTTGAGAGATTGTCGACGGCTTGAGATACTACCATTATATGTGATGTGACAAATGATTATCGGACCCAGGATCACTTTGACTCATTCGATGTAACTAATGTAACAAATGTCTTTACTTACCTTACGGGGCTCTACGACACTGTGACGTCTGAAGCTTCGTGCTCGCTACAGTACCACCGATACCGGATATGTTGTAAAGGCATATTTTAACCAATCCAATCTTGTCTATCCTCTCACAACCTAAAACATTATAGAAATCGCTTCATGCCTGACTTAAAACTAGTAATAGTACTTATTTTTGAGGGTCCCTTACTGAGTCGTTCTGTTTTCCCCACCTAGCGCGGGCAGATTGATGCCTACGGCTACCAGACTGCATGCATGCCTCCATCTAGCAAATGAGACTCCTTTGATGCCGACTGCTAGTTTTTAGGCGACTGTTCCCGGGAGAAGGGATAAATCGTACCATTAACATCACTGAGTACCACTCGCTGTCCAGGGATGTCCCGAGATTTGCCGGTGGGACATCTTGTCGAGTCGGACTCAAGTCCCGGACCTCGTCTCACAGGCAACACCCGGTAAAAATAATTGACTATACTAATGCTGAAGTCCGATTCCGAATAAACTGACAGAATCCCACGCCGTGAGGGACAGAGGACAGGATCAGGGGACGGAGACGTGTCCCGCGGCAATAAACATCTAATTCTTCTCCGATAGGATAAACCTGGGCACGGTAGGACTAGAACGATCAAACTGAAATCCAGCACAACGCTCTCAATTATCAGGGTCAATGGAAAGTGGCCGTAGTCGAAGTGCAATGTGACATGTAGTTGCGCTAACTGATCAATGACGAACCCCGGAAAGAGTGCAGGACGTGTTCTAGTATCTGCTATATACTTTGCAGTTCGATTCTATGCGTATCTGGAGATAAAGAAGTATGTAGCTCATCAACACTTGAAGTATGCTGTACCGGCCGAGTCTCAGGAAATTTGTAGTCGCTGCCATAGTAAATGTGCCTTCAACATTTTTGAAAATAACTGATATCTTACAATGAGTCTCTCTCCAACTGTTCTCCCCATGCTAAAAGTTCTATACTCTAGTGGGATATGTTCACCCATAGTGGATTCCTGTTCTTTTCTCCTCACGGCGTACGATTCTATCAGTTCACTCACCCACTTCGTTCCGCTGTTACAGATATTACAGAAGCTAGAATCTACAGAACAATATTCATTTACATTTAAACGATGATAAATTACCGCGTCCACTTCACAGCACTAAAACTGTAGCTAAGTAACTAGGCCCCGGCCTTTCCTGCGGTTGTGGTAATTACCTAAGTTCCCCCCACCCTTGAAACAACCCCATAACATCCATATATCCTAGCACAACTATAACCCGAATCCACAACACAAACCAAAAAGCCGAACCCTCGTGCGAGACCTTCCTTTACAAAGAATCCAAACTCCAAACCCCGAACTCCCGTTCCTCAATTCTTCACATCCCTCCTCCCAACAAATTGTCCCTAGTACTTCTCCACCCTCCCCAGCGCCCACGTTACCCAACGCACCCGCAAGTCAACTGGTGCCCAGATTACATAGAGGCTCGCAAGAAGAACGCAAAGTATTAGCGCCGTCGTCGTAACTTTCTGCACCAGAGATGGAATATTCGATTGCAGTACTATCAACCCGGGTGTCGGTTCGCGTATGCTCTTAACAGGCGTGTCGGCGGAAGGGCGCCGCGAACGGAAGGACAGTAATGGCGCCATAGATATTGGATTAACTGAAGGTAGGCGTTGGAGTTTAAAGAAAATTGTGATTGTAGTGTAGTGTTCAACTTGAAAAACTGGATATCGACGGCTCTATATACACTAGGAGTGCAGTCAGACCGACACACAAACAGCCAAGCTCAGAACACCAGGCTTATATAGGTATAACAGAAGAGTCTAAGTATACCTCGGAGAGGTAACCCTTGTGCTGGAGTTGGAGGCGGTTCAATTCGAGGCTGAGGTAAGCTTAAGCAAGGGGTAGCTTATTCCGCGCCTCCAGTTTAGCGCGATCTCTAGATTTACCGGTCAGTAGTCTAGATTCCGGTCCGATTTGTCGTCAGCAACGTTGTCGTCAGCACTATAATTTGGCCCCAACCGCTGTGTCGGTGTTTAAATCGGGGGAGTGATCGTGATAATTGCAAGCCTACATGGTTAAAGGTGTTTGTCATAGAGTACTGATTTCAAATTCCAACTTTCATTCGACTGACAACGATTGTATCAACAGATGAGTTCGGCATGTCGCCTGTTACTGGCCTTCTTGGCCTTCCTCTTGAGGGGTGACATTGAAGGATGGTACTAGATCCTGTTATCATTTGAGCGTAGTAATGAACTAAACCATATGCAGTCGCGTTAAGAAAGAGAGTTTATGTTTGACGGCTGTCTTGGGCGTTGATCCTTTGACGCGTAAGTTCATTTACCACAACGTTGTGACTATATGTACAACACTCAGAACCTGTTCCTCTGTAGGTTTCATCGCCTGTGCATATTGTTTCCGGAAAGCTTGGTGCTCTCTTCCCCATCCTCGCTCTCATATTACCTGCAACACAAAGCGGTGTCTACGTTGGGCCTAACTTGTCCCCGTTTCTTAGTATTATATTTAGTGTCTTTACCAAAGTTGTTGTCAGTCTCACCACGTTCTCATACTTCTGTCAGACTGCTATTTCGGGAGGCCGTACCAACATCATCTGTCATTACGGTATACCCATCGGTGAAAGAGAATGAAGAAGTGCAACACAGCTTGGCATGTTTCAGTGCTAGTGTCTGACTGATACGATAAACGGATATAAAAAGCACAGCGCCACTAAAGCCACAGGAGGGAACTCCGTGCTCAGGGATGAATGGCTAGATATGTATTGCATTCAAGGTGACGATAACTAGCAGCTCCTTGATACGCCCAGAGTGCGGATACCCGGGTGGCCGAGTACCGGCCCGAGTGCGGCCGGATGTTTGTTTTACCGGGGAAAGCCGCGTAAGCATGCGCTAGAACGGGATGTGCATCCGGAGGAGAGAACGTGGGACGTTTTTTGGATTGATCCAAGGGCTCGGCTTCGTCGCTGGAGGTCTCAAGGAGTGGCTGACATGGGCGTGTTTGGTGTAGACGATGGGCATTTGAAAGCATAGTTACAAGGCGAGCGACGACCTCGAAAGCGGTAGCCCCAATCTAATCTAATCAATAATCTGATCCAACTACGGAGGAGACGAGAGATTAGATGAGATTGATCTGATCTCTGATCAGGGGTGCTTGGTCGCTAGGCTAGCTTGTTAAGTGCTCGAAATGAGACTTCATCTGCATTCCCCACGACGCAGTCATAGCTACATCACCCAACGCGAACATTTGCAACACGGACGAATCAACACGAGGCGCAAGAAGGACATGCTTTTGTAGGTGAATTGCAAGACTGGGCAAGAGAAGAACAGAGAAGTGCACCAAACCCCTCAACGAAACTACTTAAGTAGTCTAGCCAAACTTAAACAAGCCCCACCACTTTAAGCTTTCCCACCTCGTGAATCCCACAAACGAAAACATTGCAACGGCAAAGAGAAGCAAGACTTACCTCGGATTTCGCTCAATTCCATCACGATCTCCGTTTCAACCACAGCCAGGAAGATATCAAAACAAAAGTCAAGGAACATAAGTACTTACATCGGGAAAGGTCCTTGGAGGATGGGGTCGACCTCCAGTTCATTGTCCAGAAGGGAGGTTTTTTTTTATCCAAGCTCTATAACCCGAGCTGGGCGACGTCCGGGTTTCATCCCCATAGTCTCTGCCTGACCGGAGAGTCGGCTCCAATCCAGAGATTGTTGCGAAAGAGCCAAGCCGAGGGTACCAGTTCTGAAAGGCCCCAGTCGATATCCGAATCCAAGGTTCCGTCGATAAAAGTTGCTGAAACATCCAGGGCTACCGAACTGTTGAGGCCGAGAAGTACCAGTTTTGCAGAAGGGGGGAATTTTTTTATCCAGGCTCTATAACCCGAGCTGGGCGACGTCCGGGTTTCATCCCCATAGTCTCTGCCTGACCGGATGGTCGGCTCCATTTATAGGTAGTCCGCCGTTATTAAAAAGGAACCCACTCATATTCGAAACTTTAGTCGACTGGGGATGAAAGGATACCGGTCCAAAAGACAGCTCGAGTCGAAGTTGGAATCTAAGGATTAGAACACAACTGTTCACCCAGGCTTTCATCAGCATTCCACCAGCGGTGCAAGGACTTACCTGCTACGAACGACACACTAGCAAAACACCAAAGGCGAGATATCGATAAGTAGTGAGAATCTGACCTGTGGAGGGTTGCGTTAGCACTGAGGTATGCAGCAAAACGAAAAGCATCTTCTTGGCTGTGGGGTGTAAAGGAGATGGAGGAGGAAGGGAAAAGACGGGGTAGGGCCCGACTTATAAGCCTTCTGAAGCCAAATTATGTGTCATAAATTGTGGGGCTAGGGGATGGAGACGTGAACGTTCAAACTTTAAACGGTAGCTGGAGTTTAAAGTTGGGCCCAACACGATGCGGTGGGTTGGGTCGTCAATTACGAGCCAGATACCCCATACGCTCGAATTTGGGAAATTAGTTGCAATACTTCTATTCAGGCAATTAAGCTTGTCGATCAGCTGAAGTGACAATTGAAGCAAGCTCTGGTTTGCCACAGATCAGCGATGCTCTTTGCGTGTAGAGGATGGAGCTCGAGTTGAGACTGCCCATGGTTAGCTTTTGAATGTGTCATTGCTCCGCGTAACGTTTGTTTGTGCAGCTACAAGGTACATAGAGATGGTCTTCCGTGCGCCCACTGAGTCATCGGTAAACTTAACTTGTTTAGCGGCATTACCATCTTGGTTGGAATGCAAACAAATACCATCCAAAGGGTCCCGCAGTGTAATGGATTACGCGTACACGGTACATTTATCACTGTACATTTAGAGTCGTAGTTAAAATCTATGCGGGGCCATCCCTTTTTGCTGCTCACATTGTTTCTCGCCCTTTAGGGGTGATGAGAAATCACAATCAATCACTCGGATAGGTCTGTCCACCATACAAGCCCACGATTCCGAGCCACGAACAGCACAGAAAGACGCGGCGCTTATCAGATCTGATGGCTCAGGTGAAATATTTCTAACAGTATTTTGTGCAGTTCTGACTTCGCTCTTCCAGGCCGGCCCTGAGAAAGAACTTAGCATCTAGCTATCCTGTTATATTTTTGCTATTGCAGACATTTATCAACGAATTGTGCTCCCAAGCAACCTCACAATGTCTTCTAGAGTACTAATTAGCTGCTGCGGTAAATTTAAAATTACTTTATTTACAAAGATAGAGAGTCTCCTCCGTAGTTGCAATTATTGGTACTCGGCTTTAGAGAGACCGATGTTGACAGTCTGTGAGAAATTCGGGCGTGGCCTCGAGGCTGCTTCTTTCTTTTCCCAGGCCGCTTTTATCTGCACTTCGGTGGGATTTCTCCTAGGGGTTGTTTTCAGTTTATGGCACTGATTTGGGAAACTTGCCTCCCGGCATGTCCAATACATACAGTACTATTAGCAGGACGTACAACTGTGTTGCACACCGTGGTGATGAAATGGATAATAACCTAACCGTAACTCCCAATCTAATCTGATCACATATTATCTGAATCTCTCATGGTCGGAGACACTGACACATGGGGTCTGCGGTTCATTGAATCCGGCGGTGGTATTTCCTCGTCCAATCCAGCTGTTGCATAAATAGATCTTATACGGGCTGACGGAGCTCAGCCGTCTCTACATTTAGATGAGTACGTACGTGCTCGTACCGTATATATATGGCCTTATGGCCCTCTTAGATAGTTGAATTAAGCTTCTCTAGCAATCAGTATTTCAACACCAGCAATCTATTGTGAGCGAGTGATTTCGAAAATTCCAGTTAGTAAAGATAAAAATTGCTATATTGATTGATTGATTAAAATGTTTAGTCATGATTGGCTGATGTCCCAGCGCCAAGTGCTACCCTTATAGTAGCACGATAAAGTATATGAGCCTTACATGGGGTTCATGTGAGCGGGGGATTCTTGTTTAATTCGACACGGTTTTCTCATCTAACTATTGCATATTCTCGGTTGTCATGATGTTGACCTTGTAGTTCACTGCAAGCCTTACAGGTGTATTCGATTGACAGCCGAATTGCATTCGTGCCAGCTTGTCAGGTTTGTCAGATTTTCAAGAGCATCTTTGCAACGACCACTGTCACCGCCAGCGTAAAGCATCTCCATCACCGCCAGCCAGGGCTTTGTCATCACCAAAGTCTCACTATAACTATCACAAATCACCACTATCACTATCACTACCACAGCATCTGCAGGCCTCGCACCCACGTACGCACCCACGACTGAAAATTATGGGAGCAACTGGAAAGTAACCTAAAGTTTAAAGCGACTCCTAGAGGCGACACACTCATCATCCCTATCCTAACGCTCGCTGCTATATGTTGCAGTAAAGATAACAAGTTGGTGATTTCCGTAGCTCTACACTGTAGTCTTGAGAATATTCATCGCAGCAAAAGTATATAGCTGCTGCGACTACAAGTATAATATCCCAAACAAGCACGTGTCAGTTGACAGCCTTGAGGACAATATCACTGTGATAGCCTTGCTCATTGCTACAACCCTCTTAGCTTTGTCAAACTGTCGGTGTTGTGTGGTACTATCAAAGTTGAATAGCTACCAAATTTGCACTGTGCCATAAATTAATTTTCCTCGTATCCATCTGCGAATGGTAACTGCATCACCTCAACTCAATAGGACACGATGACCACATATGAATGCCATGTGAGGCTTATGTACTCTATCGTTCCCTCCATAAGATAATCTTTGACTGGTTTACGAACTGGAGCAGACGTGCGATCCCGCGTTCGAATCCGGGCCGAATGCATATATGTTCCGGCCGATATACGAACTTTTCCGTTCACGAACCGGACGGTCCAGTTCGCAAACTTGGGCCGGTTCGCAAACTGGAGGGAAGATATGTAAACCCACCCACCAAATTTAAAGTGAATTTGTTAGAGTTTACACACCAAAAGAGTGCAAGATAGACAAGTGATTGAAACTTCTTACAGCTGGGGCGCAATGGTCGTACCTTACTCTCTGCGCCAAAGTCTAAAGTGGTAATACGGGAACGTGCAAACTAGAGGTGGTGGTGGAGAGAGATGTACTAATGAACGTATGTTACTAGAAACTTGAGTTCATGAAGGTTAGTTAGCCATTATTCTGTAAAGTCGGCAAACTCTGCAATCTGTCCTCGGCAGTTTGTGGTCTGGATAGATCAATTCGAGAACTTTGGCCAGTTTGCAACTTGTTTGACGTTCGCGAACTAAACAAGAATTTTGTAAACCGGTCTGTCTAGTTCGCGAACTGCTAGGTTTACCAACCGGTCGGAACATATATCCTTGCTCCCCTACACTGATACCGTATAATCTGGCTGTATCCGCGATTTTTGTGGCATTACAGGGTACGTCTAAACAGGGCCTATTCGTCCATTCCAGCAGATTTCTGGTTGCTCATGCGGGTCTGAGTCTCCGCAGTGAATAGAAACTCTCGCCCGTTGTCGGGTACGCAAGCTGCACAAACTACAAACATTGGATACAGCTAGATCTTACGGTATATAAGACCCTGCTCCGGTTTGTCATTGCCGAGTTGCCATGCAGCTCAAGAGTTGAGGACTTTTTGATAGAAAATGCGATTTGCAAGCTACACGAGGTACTGCAGACGGTCTAGTTTAACTTCATGCACATCTGTTTCGCGAAGGGTGCTTTGGAACTCCCGACTCTCATTTTCGGTTTCCATCTTGTCTCGCAGAAATTTTAGAAAACTGTTGCTATATCCTGCAGATTGCATGCTTATAGACGGGCACCTTCATTACAACGTGAAAACCTAGACGAGGTCTTTGTATATAGCCTGGAGATCGTAAAATTTCAGGGTAGATGGCCGGGCTGATGAAAATTGAGCGCTTTTCCTACCACTCTTAGTTTTCTCTTGAGTTCAGGCCCTAAGAAACTACTCACACCTTCTGTATTATCTATCTCGTTGTTATTGCAGGGGAGCTCATGAACTTCTGGAGAAGATGCGGATGGCGACCTCATAATACATTCCTTGCATCCAGAATCGTCTAGGGAGAAGCAAAAGATGGTTCACCCAGCAAGAAGTCCGATCATGTAACCTACCATGTGAAATTTGCAATATCGTCGAGATGACAATACGCAAAGTCCTCGGATGGTACAGAACACCACACAAGTTTGCTCTCGAAAACCTGTTTCGAGGGGCGAGCTCGCGAGCGACGAGAAAATCTGGAACGAGTTTCTGTTCGATACTACCGCGCGCTTCTTGTCTAAGGATTCTTGCACTTATAATAGATTACCCGAGTAAGAGATCTCAACTAATATTTCTACTCTTTGGTGGGGCTGATCCTGGTCCGTGTCTTCGGAGGATCCCGAGCTATCGAGCTTGGGAACTCGCCTACCGACACGGCCAATAGTATTGGTATTGGATGTATGGCTATTTCCTTCTAGAGAATGATGCTTAATTGGAGAGCTCTTCCCACTAGCAAGGCTCCCGATCTAAGCTAGTTTCATCTTATCTCATCTGATCATACTGGTACCTCTCCAGGTCGCTTGGAAAACGCTGACGGTTCGAACGCCTAATTCCGTCAAAAACTGATCTGACTCATTTGCAAATATTTTTACCCTGCTCTCCCCTAGCCTCATCATTGCATCATGATGGTGGTAGAGTACCGGTGTGTCCACCCATACTCTAAAGCTCTACCAGATCGGAGCTTGACGTTGAACATTGAGTTTTCAACCGTTCGAAATTCGAATCACTGAGTTGGGCCACAGGTTGGGATTGTAAGGAGGTGAACTCCTGGGTAGCCCGGTCATATATCAGGTTCAGCCTTATTGTGTCAAGTGGATGTCGAATAAGCAATTAACTCGTGTAACTCTGCAGGCGCCAGCATGATAAAGCTGCTAGTTCTCCCTCTACATCCGCCTTCTCCCTTCTTCTGAACAGACTTCAACAGCGATGGAGCCGTTAACAATCCTGAGTCTCCCAAACGAGATCCTTCTCCTCATAGCCGATAACCTAGACGTTTCCACTACACTTTACGACCTGTCAGCTCTAGCGCGTACGAACCGTCGGCTCTACCTCCTTCTAAACACCTCTCTATACACACTCGCTTTGGACCCAGATAGCTATGACCGCATTCCATCACGCGCTTCGATATTACTCGATGTCGTCCTCAACGAGCGCCTTTCTTCTATCGGCCCCTTGTTAGAGCACGCAGGAAGTGAGCGCGAGTGGTCTCTTTCGCGGCTGTTGAGATTAGCGCTTGAGAACCGGAAGAAATCTGTGGTCCGCGATCTCCTAGAGAGGGGAGTAGATGTGAACAGAAGTAAAGACGGACACTGCCTCGAGCCGTTTTTGCATGTTGCAGTGACATCTGGGATGGTAGAGATAGCCCATCTATTGTTGCAGCATGGCGGGGATGTCAATCTGAAGGATACGAATGGAGGTACAGCTTTGAGTAGGGCGTCGAGTGCTGCGGATTGGGATATGGTGTTTATGTTGTTGGATAATGCAGCAATACTAAGAGAACAGATAGCTATATAGAATAATTTCCTTAGGCATGAGGCAGATCTCACTGGTTCACGGACCATCGCGATTCGCTAGATATGATATTCACCTCAAACTCAATTGTGGGTTTTGTCCGCCGCAACTACGTAACTGCGAGCAATAGAACGACCACCCCTTGGTATCACTTGTGAAGGAACAAAGTAATCCGAGGGATATACTGGTGAAAAACCCAGGTAGCTCTGCTTTAGGATACATACACAGGTTGATCATTCAAAACATATGCAAAATATAACTACAATCTCTAGCTTGCCGTACCTCGACCACCGCTCGATTTCAGCAGACCCAATAACCCTTTCATGCGGAGCATCTGTAGTCTGCCAGCCCATTGGCATTCCGACTCGAGCTCCACGGTAGTCGGAGAAATTACTTTTCTGCCCCTAAACCAAACCTCAAACGTCACGAGGGAGGGGTTTGAAGTTTCTGCTAGGCTTGAAGTTGTTGCTCGGTTTGGGCTTGAAGTTGCTAGGCTTGGGCTTGGGCTTGAATTCGGGGTTGCGCGCTTCAAGGTCGTGAGCTTTGGGGGTGGGTAAAGCGTTGGCCACGAAAGAGCTGAGGAGGGCGAAGGTGACGAGGAGCGGAAGCTGCATTTTGGCCGTGATGAGAGTTCGAGATGTCTAGACGTACGGTTTTGGCGAGTGAATCAATGGCAGAATTTCGGTTGGCTTTATATACAATTGGGCAAAGTAGATAGCAGCTACCTTTTACACAAACCCCGCACCCGTGAGCCGCTATGCCCCACGATGCAGTTAGTGGCGTCCATTGAGTAGAGTTACTCCTTTATTTAGATATCCAATACCAGAAGCCACTGGCTGAGACAAACATACACATGATGGGTTCTTGCTGTTTGCCGCCATCCAAGTCTCGCCACGACCATCATATTAGTGACTGGACGTTGAGCCCGTGCCCAACCCTTCTCAGAACTGGTATGCGAACTTAAGGGGACATGTACTTCTTGGTAGTCCCCTCTAATTCCTATTTATATTGAGTGAAGATTCAGCGCGCAGACACTCACAACATACGATTCACATGACTTTGTAGCAGCGGAGTTTAAATATGCAGTTGATGTGTGAACCGCTAGATACACATTTGACTGCATCCTCGAGGGCACACATCCTCGAAGTTCGGAGGCGATTTAATCTCTCCCGCGATGTTGAATTAAGGTTAGATTGGTTCTAGGTGCATCAATTCCCGACTTTTGACGATTCTCTAGGGCATGCAACCAGAATCTGATCTATTCTAAGGCCATTATGATATCCGCGGCTTTTGGTTGGATGCGCAAGGAGGTTACACCAAGCTTGCTAGGCTGCGGCTTAAAAGTCGCCCACCTAAGTCTGGGCACGAGAAAAACTCAGAAAGACAAACGCTAAACAGCTAGTCTCGGAACCCTGGCGGGCCTCCGGGACTACTAAATAGCTAGAACGCATCTCCACTTTTAAGGAATTGGTGTGGTGGTGGGCTGGATCGGATAGATCCTCCAACAGATGGATTACTGAATCGAGAAACGTGTGATTTGTGTCTTTGCAGCTAGTACTCGACATTTGTGCCGAGGCTCGTTCATGAATTATCACCCTGCATGCCGAGATACTCCCGAATCTAGGGCATCATAGCAAAGATAGTGCCGTCAAACAGATCTCCTTCAGATGCATTTATAAGTATCACCAAATCCTGATTAGACAATCTATGGTGGATCGATGATCAGGTATTCCCGGGTGAAAAACCACGATAGGTGCAATAGGTACTTACCTTATGAGCTGAAGCTACGGTCATAAAAGCGTGATAAGCATGTCCCAAGCGTTCAGCACTATATCTTCAAATTTTAGCCCATAGTTAGAACTACAGGAAGTCCATGTAATCCTCACTAGAGTATTACAGCTTCTATTAGGGCTTCAACGCTGTAGGACTCTTTCATTCAATTTCACTACGCTACAAATTGGCCAAAAGTGCATCCAGCATGAAATTCACAAGCATTGTAGCCCGCCTAACGAACGCAGAGCCCTTTGTATTAGCTCAATATTGCCCAAAGTAGAGTGTAAACCACACATGTGATTACAGTAATATACCCTCGGCGAAAGAAATGACTAAAAACGGGTGCAAGGAAACAATCGGAAGTCAAGTCAACTAGAAATAGGAAATCAGAGACTGGCATTGCAATGAAGCTGCGCAACATTTTGAAGACAAGTGAAGGAATCTGGAACACTCCAACATTCAAGGAAATCTGACCGAATCAAGTCCAGCCCATCCTAACAAGCGATCTGTTTCTGTCATCCACCCCCCTAAACCTAGCACTTGACTAAACAACAGCAATATAAGAAATACCGGCTGAATAGAGCACCGTATCAGCCCAGCTGTCGATATGCCACGTCATATCTCTCGTGGTGACAAAGTTGACTGTCGCATTAATGCGCAAATTTGCACAGCAGCCGATGTCGATTGAGTTGAGCGCCAGGAACACGTTGGGTGGTCTCCAAAAGTCGACATCGCCAAAATTGACAGTCCCGCTGGTCTTGTGTTGCGGATGATCCCATGGCCGCTTTTCCCCGGTATTCGAACTGCCGCTGAACACGAATTTCCTATCACTAGGATATGCTATCCACCCAACCGTAGCCCCGTACAATATCGTATCCGCCCATGAATTGATGTGAATAGTGAAGCCAGACTGATCGATATCCGCAGCCCAGGTTGTCACACGCCAGTTACTACGGTTCCACATATCGAGTTCCATTAGGAAAACGACCACTTTTGGTGATGTAACGAAGGGGCGCGCGAATGTGATACGACGAGATGTTTTAGGCTGTGGTTTGTTACTAGGGTGATCTTCTGTGATGGAGAACTGTCCATGTTGGTATTCTAGGTGCCCGGGCGACAGCTCTAGCCAGCTGACGCCGGCGGAATATATCTTGGTATCTGCCCAGCCATCAACATGCGTACGAAAAGAGTCGGGCTTAATATCGCTAGCGTAGGTCGCCACACGGATATTCGCGCAGTTATCGATATCGAGAGAGTTCAGCCCCATAGGAAGGCCAGGTGGGGCGATAAAAGGCTTCACGAACGCAATCTGTTTGCTGGTGTTGAGCTGCGGTGGATTCCAATATCGAACTTCTCCAGTGTTGAAGTTCCCGGTGGTAGACATGACGGATGCTTTGCTAAAACGTGATATAGACGGAAGGTTGCGGCGATATGTGTAAGAGGATAATGTGCTAAATACACATCTGTCCGTGATTTTAGAGCAACGTCAACGACACTTTTATAATCATAACTAAAGATATATCGATATGGAATCGAAGTCAATATCACGGGCGCTCAAAATCTGAGCTACCTCGTCATTGTAAATGGATGTAGGCCGTTGATGGTGCCCAAGCTGTAGATTTGTTGCAATAACCCGGCGCGTTCGTGCGTTTGCCAATTGGTTCCACAATACTCCCAAATAAATTTGCGTTGCTGCTAGATGAACCTGACCCTAATAATAATCGGAGACGAAAGCCGGAAACGCCATCGGGCAACACGTTAACAGTGGGGTGGTAATACACTTCATTTTAATAACAACTGACGAGTGTCACAATTTATCTGCGCCATTTAGTTGCATCTACGCTGTTGCCTAGAGCTCCTGCTGCTACAATCTGTTTTAGCCCGTTCTCCCCTCCACTCAAGATCTTCATTCCCCATCCTCCACAAAAGTTATTGCATCATTACCATCATGCACTTTGCTCATTTCTTGCTCTCTCTCAAGATAGATATTAATTGCCTCTTCCTTTCTTACAGTGTTCTAAAACGGCCCCACCGAGACCGGGCCGTGGGCTTTTGTAGACTTTCAAAGAGACAATTCCGGTCCGCAAGCCTGGGCCGGCCCGAGTTCCTGTTGGGAGCTGTGACCACGCGAGCCGTCCTTCATGCCAGGGCAGAAAATGAGGGGCGAATGTGGGTGGTGGTGGGAGAATATTACACTCACTGGTTTCATTCCTACACGTACCTGGTTTGTTCCGAGCCATTTAGCAATTGAGGAATTCAGGCAAATCGCGATTGGCCTAAGGCCAACCACAGTTGACGGAGTCCTCACACAAACGCAAATTGCCTTATGCCGCTCGCGTTTATGAGCGCTTTCATTAACCTTAGTGCAAGTGTCGTATATAACATTTGAAAACCGTTTTTAACAAGTTGCCGGTACCGCGGTCTTTCCCCTGAACCCTGCCGGGCCAAAGAGGGTGATAGTACGCTTCGCCTCGTGGGAAGACGATTCGGCGTCAGGTGGCCTGCCTTCTGTACAACGACTAGGAAGCACCTTAACGTAGGTTAAATTCTGACTGATATTCTGGTAACAAGTACATACAGCCTCTGCTTCGATAACGATCGCCAACATCACTTCACAACAGAATCATTCCAGCTCCCGCTGCACCCACGGATACATGTATATGACTTGCTTCTGTAACCTAGATCCCATGCTATAGGGAGAAATGACTAGTTGGATACAATACCTCTACAATGGAACCCCCATAACCCAGCCTTCCGACCTAGATTTTACTAAAGCTCACCGGAGAGTATCATTCAAGGGCGAGGTTAATACTCTGCCACTTCAACCTGGCTCCACTGATACACAAGCTGTAGGTAGGTGGGTCAACAAAAACAATGTGTTGGCCGAATCGTCCCAGCACTTGCTCTGCTCTGAGCAGGATCGGTCCAAGAAGGACATTAGCGAAGCATACTGTTATATTGTCCAACAAGTACAATACCCACGTAGATATACGTAAGATCGAACACCTCATTTTGGTGATGCTATTGCAGGGTTTTCTGCCACGGGGTGAAGGTTGGGAGTGAAGCCAATAGCTGCAACCATAGTAACCGATTTTGCTGATTTTTTGATATGCAGATCCTGTTTATAGCCGCAGCACTATATGTGGCTCTCTATCTGACTGCCTAGGAAGAGTAGTAACGTGACCGAAATTTGTCCGGACCTTACCTTTGCCTGACCCCAGAAAGTATTTTTAACATGGGCTAATGCATATGACATCGGTGCTAGCCGCCCCAAGTCTTGGTGATGCTGCTAGCAAAGTAATTGTCCCAATATTGTCCCAGTTCTTAATAGTTGTACATCTCTCTGTATATTGCTCTACTAAACGTTGTTTTCCCTTCATCCAAGCTGTGGGTGAATTTAGGGGGACTGTTGGTTTGTTACACCAGTGGATCGCGGCTGGGATCCTTTGATGCACCTTCCCGTAGCTCTGCCGGTTACTAACAACGTGTGCGGCGCGGTGCAGACGAGATGTCTCGAACCAGTTTTTTCCTCCGGCAACACCAAAAATAGAGAAAATATGCCTCTTGCAGCAGTCCTGATGCGTATATCAAACGACGTGCATCGGTGAGGCAGCATGCTCGATCTGAGATGGATACCAGCTACGCCCACCCTTAATTAAGCCTTCCCGCCCACCATCGCAGTGAGCTGCATTCCTCAACATACACAGCTACAACCACCATGGGATACATCCAACCAGTACCCCGACGAAGCCGCTCGCGCAAAATGCTCGCGATCCGTCAAGACAAATCCTGTCCATCAGGCCAATCATACTGGACATGCACCACTACACCGACACACTTTGCTGGCTGCTGCGTTGGTAACCCATGCTGGAACGAAGGAATCTGCCCGGATTCGCAATCATCAACTAAAAAGACAGCCACAACCAAAACCACCAACACCCCCACACCAACGCCAACACCAACAACCACTGCCACAACCGTAGCGAATGACAAAATAGTAACACTGACCCAAACGGCCAACGGCTCCCTCACGACTATCACGGAGGCCGCAACGCAATCGTACTCCTCCGCCACGGCCTCCGCCGGTGCCTCTACCACCACCTCTTCATCCGGCTCCTCAAACTCAGCGCTCCCAATCGGTGTTGCTGTCGGAGTAGTCGCGCTCGTTGCCCTCCTCATCGGCGCCTTCTTCTTCATTCGGAAACGAAAGCAAAAACAAGCACGCGGAGCGCCGTTACCCGTGGAGGACCCTCAATCTCCAACGCGCAACTCCGGTTTTTTCCAGAGCCTCAAAAAACGCTTACCAGTAGGCCCGGGGACGAGTCCATCACTCAAGTCGCCTCCGCCGGTATACGAAGAGCAGGAGACAAACGGACAATGGCCAGGCCATGCTGAGTTACCGGCTGCCGTTCCGATGCGGGCATTAGCTAGTGTTCCAATGGAGATGCCGACTGAGGAGCACGCGAGATTACAGGGTGGGGCAGGGGGGGCAGGGGGTGCTGGAGGTGGTAGTACGGCAAATGGAGGTGGGCTGGGAATTTCAGAGTTACCGGCACAGGTTCCGAGTCGGAACGAGGAGAGAAGCCGGAGTGTATTGAGTTCTATGCGGTATGAATCGGTTGATAATGGTGATGGCAGAGCAAATCGGGTTGGATAGCAGAGTACTGGTGTGGTGCTTTTCTTGTTTGTTTCTCTTCTTTCCTCCGGAGTTGGTGGGGTGTCACGGCTTTGTATTTTTTTTGTACCGTACATAGTTATGCGTTGGGAAGAGCTCCTTAAGATGCATTATGTCCAGTTTATATAAGAACCACAAGCTTGAATGGAATTATATGAGGCGATCATTGCATATAGAACGGGATCTATTGAACTCTACAGCTTCCACCATAATCTACCCACGCGTTAAGGAGCACTGACGGTATAACCGCGCGCAGACAAAACACATTACCCATGTCATGGTAGACGTCATTGGCAGATACTCTACGCCCAATACACGTATAGAGGGCCATGGATCTATGAATAGGGACTCTAGCGCAATAGCGTGGCTCCTTTCACTAATTACTAAAACCGCACGGCTACAAGCCCGACAACAAACGGCCTCGGCGCGCGTCTCCGCATGCGTATCCCAAATATGGCTCTAATAGCTAAAGCCTAGGGAGAAATCTCAGGCCAAAAAGGACCCTGAAATAAAAGGGGAAATAACACTCTCTTGGCACAGTGGCTGGTTATGATTGGCTAGTTTGTCAAGTATGGCCTTGCTTCGCAGACTGAGGTTTAGATTGTGGCCATTGGTAAACGGTAAGGAACAGTAGGGCTCTTATGAATATAATTTGTGAGTACTAGAGGTGAATATCTGAAGGATATCCTACTCCTTCTCCGTCAATTTACAGCAACCATATACTAGATGACATGAAGGTAGAATAACACTCCCCCGGCTTCCTGTTATTTTCATGGTATTTCCACCCTTTCTAGTCTCGCACGAGAAACTCATAGTCTCTCCTGGAGCTCTACTAATAGCTAGAGACCCACTAGTGAAAATATAGCCATCTGATAGACTACCGCCAAAAGAGTTCCTCAAACCATTGATTTGCAATGTTGAATCCACACTATTGGGCTACCCATGCACGGATCACACTAAGCGCCACGCAATCCTAGATAGGTACGGAGCGCCCTATCCGGAGTTTAGGTAGGCTGGTCGAATTATAGAATAAACCGACGTATTTGAGGAGCTATACTCAATGGTACTATTGCTAGCAGCTGTGGCTAGACTAGAAATGAAGGACTAGTAATTCAATCCCGTCTAGCCAGGCCCGCGCGGTATGTAGAGTATCTCGTGGCCCCAGACTCCCCGCTTGTTGCATACTGCGGAAAAACCGGTGTAGAAGTATACAATTTGTAAAAGGAAGATCCGGTTGCGAGTGATCGACGATTCGGGGTTATCCCTTCGCCGGTATTGGGCCCACGAAAGGGCCCACTTTCGCATATGCTGCGCCTTGTCGCTTATAACAACACAGCCACCCACTTAAACCCCCCCCTAGAATATTATGAATTGAATGATAACTAG
>Ga0307515_10000407_pt1 | contig 103933 bp, 98 predicted proteins | sample 17_EM_MG_FD_194513 | JGI IMG/M metagenome (GOLD analysis project Ga0307515, IMG submission 194513) | Populus trichocarpa ectomycorrhiza microbial communities from riparian zone in the Pacific Northwest, United States - 17_EM | ecosystem: Host-associated > Plants > Roots > Unclassified | place...
ACTCCATGATTCCTTATCATAACAACCACGCCACTTTGCCCGACGTCGCAACACCTCAGACCACTTCCTTATCTTACTATATTATACCGCCACCATCTCGCCGCTTCCTCCGCGTCTTCCAATGTCTCCGTCTTTCCGTAATACAATTCCTTCCACACCTTCCGTATCTTTCTTCTATTATTCCCAAGTATCTCCGTTCCTTCTTGCGCCGTGACACTGACGGCCCTGACGGAACCTCGTACCCTCTGAAGGAGAAGTACACGCTTCCCGTTGCCCAGGCGACGCCTCGCGTTGCATAGCATCAGCAAAATGTCTGTTAGTCCCTGGAAGCCTCCAGGAGTATCTGAGAGAATGTGGAGTGTAAACTTAGATGTGTCAATTTCAGGAAAGTATCAGACCCTAGGAGGGCATTCCTGCCGGCCTTCAGAGTAACTGGAAGCGCTGACGACATGCCTGGGGGCACCTGGGAGCGCCGGCGACAAACCTGGGAGCACCGGCAACATGTCCGGGAGCACCTCGAAACACATTCATGAATTCATTTTGTATTCTCATCTATGTATCTATGTATCTATATAGCTACCCATAAACACACGTAATATCTGGACTGGCTGGAGGCAGTGCTTGAGGGCAATTCAAGGTGCGACTGAAAATGACGATCGAGTGAACTGAGAGATATACTCCGAGGCCGTGATCGAGTAGCTTTGGAGATACACCTAGAGGCGGTAATCGAGCGTATTTGGAGATACACCTGCAGGCCGTGATCAAGTGAACTCAGAGATGCACTCCGAGATTGTGATCAAGCGAGTTTGGAGATACAGTTGGAGGCCATGATGGAACGAGTTTGGAGATATGCACCTGGAGTCCATGATCGTGCGAACTTGCAGGCCGCAATCGAGCAAGTCTGGAGATACACTTGGAGGCCCGAAATCAAGCGAGATTGGACAGGTACTTGGAGGCCATCGATGGACGGCGCCCCGGGACTCAATTCATCAGTTCGTTAACTTGCAACCGTGGGAATGCGACAAGGTGACTCTACCTTTGAAGCTCTAATGGAGAACTGGCTAGTAGTGGTTGATCGGTAGGAAGGTACGCCAGAAGCTGAAGCTACATTCAGAGGTCAACTCGACATCATGAGAATGAAGGGACGACAGACAATCTTAGGTGTATGTTGTACTCAGTGTATGCTGCACTCAGTGTTAACTCATGATGATGGCATGGAGAGACAGAGAGGGATGACTTAACTTTGTGTTCTTGCAATGATGGTAGAGTTGTGTACAAGAAGAGAGAGATGGGGGATGAAGATGAGAACGATATGGAGGATATGAGCGGCTATGAGATATGAGGAGTTTGACTTGCCTGATTGCGTTTTGAAGACCTCATATGGGTGGTATCTCCCGCCAGATCGGGACTCGTACATGCCATATCGGGGATTGTCAATTGACTTGTACACAAAATCCTCTAAGTCCCAGTTTCTCATGATGATTTACCCCATCTCCTCTGATCTCTCTCTTTCTTGTGCTCAACTCTACCATCACCTAAGATATCGCTCCATGCCATAATCATGAGTTAACACAGAGTACAGCATACACCAAGTACAGCATCATCCCATGATCAACAGTCTCCCACTCCCAGCCAGTTTCTCATCTCTCGGCGGATGTTGTACTCAACTCTCTACATTCCCACAATTACAAGTTAACCAAAGAATAGAGTCTCAGCTGCCATCGCGCCTTCCTCCAAATCGACTGCCTCCATGTACTCCTCCAATCTCGCTCAATCATAGCCTGCAAGTGCATCTCCACACTCGCTCGATCACTACCTCCCAGTCCATCTCCAAAGATGCTCGATAACGGCCTCCAGGTGTATTCCCAGACTCTCTCGATTACGGCTTGCAAGTTCGCACCATCATGACCTTCAAGTGCATCTCCAAACTCGCTCAATAACGGCCTCTCAGTGTATCTTTGAGTTCACTAGATCTCTGTCTCGAAGTGCTTCACAAAGACGCTCGATCTAGTACATCTTCAAAGAGTGACGGCGGTTGCACGGTGATACAGGGGTAATGGAGGTGGACAGTGTGATGGGGAGTATATATTCAGCAGACCCCGGAGTAGATAGACATCATCTCATTTCCATCTCCTCTTATCATACAATGAAAATTCACACTCTATCTTTCACAACTTTTGGTCTGACTCGCTCTGTCCGAGATTTTGTGGATCCTCACAGCCGGGCAGTATCATATCTTCTCATCTTCTTCCTACGCTCCGCGACCGTAATGTGGAAGGAACGCCAGCTGAGATTTTTGCAGCGTCACCCATTGCATTGCAATCCTGATGCAAGTGTGTACCCGATGAACGCATTCTGACGTATGGTCACAGTTGGCCACATCGCCAGAGTGTTTGGTTAATATAGGAGACCGACAGAGCAAGAAGGAATGGCGAATAGTTGATTGGAGGGAGATATGCACAGCGACCCGTGGTATTGACGCCGGGTGCGGAGTAATCCGCCACCAGGGTGTCTCTGACGGCTCAGACAGAGTGTGTCCACTCTGACGCAGCCATTCCGCCCGGACAGAAATGTTTTTTGCTGATGTTTCCTTTCCATCAGTTTCTTCTTTAGTATGCATGTGACATTGTTGTTTTGCAGCTGTTTCCCTCTTCTAGTCTAAGGTCAGTGTATGTTCACAGAGTGCATCCGGTCTACAAGATCAGTGCCGGTCATTGAAGTGCCAGATTGATCGCATTTTCGTCCTATTCCTCCTGGTATGAAGTTTTGCCATCTGTTCCAATGTTAGGTGGGTGCCCATTTTCTTGGTGTTCATCCTGTGTCGAGGTGGGTGCCTTTGGGCCCAGTATCAGGTCACAGCCATTGCCTGGATATTAATCACGATATATTGTTATTGCCTCCTCCAGTTGCAACATCGATATACCTGGTTAGCTGCTCATAGTATCCCATTCTGACATTGTTCACACCGCCCATAGGAAAGTCCCTATATCCTTTGGGATTCACCTGTAAGGCGGTATATCCGTAGATGGCCGCGTATGAGAGTATATGGGAAGATACGGTGGCACACGTGGAGGTGGTAATATAATAGAGTAGTTGATAGGTAAGATTATCGGTGGCAATCTGAGAGAGCTTGCAAGGCGTGTATATGAGGGTGCGGTTACTTGGCCCTAACACATCGCATGCCATTGGGGAGAACCTAATCATGACTGCCATTACATTATCCCCCCCTTTAGGAGCGGACCCCCTGGGCTGTCACATACATATATACAATAGGAGAAACCCCGTGAAAAGAAACAAAACCAATGCGTCCGCCTCCGCACGACTTAATAAGTTCAACAAATGATCTGTGCCCTATGAGCAGCCTCACGGCGGATTCGGTGTATGGGGAAACTCCACCTCCACTTGACTTGTCTCTGGAGGTGGAAAAACCTGTGCCGACACCATTTGTTCTGGGCCGATATCCTTAAGAAAGTACACAAAGTTGAACCCCCGTAAATCGTCCAATCCCACTCCTCCAGTCCAATCATCGTCGAGGCTTCCCCGGATGCTCTCGGTGGAAATCATCAACTAATTCCTGCCCATTCCCGAGATTCTCCGCAGGATCCCAGCTGGTCCGTACGTAACTGTAACCTGCCCACTGTACGAGATAATGGAGCTTCCGGTAGAATCGCTTAGGGTCGAGGATCCGGTTGACTTCCCATTTGTCAGAGTCGTCCACAATTGTCGGCTGTGGGTCAGACGGCGGCTGGCCAGCGGTAGGAGGTGTAGAGTGGTCAAGTAAAGAGACATGGAAAATGTTGTGCTTCCGGAACCTATACAGAAGGTCTAATTTGTAAGCACTCATATTGATGACCTTACTCACCCTGAACTGTTCTGTCAGTGTGTAATCGAACTTCTTCGACGGTCAGGTCGTCCGGAAGTGCCGCGTTGACCGCCAGATCTTATCTCCAACCTCGACAACAACCTCTTTGCCACCGGGCATATTTTGTGTGCCGTGCTTGAGCCTCCTGCAGGTTCTTACGGAGAGTTCGGTGAGTCTCCTCCAAGCCAGCTGCGAAGGTGTCTGCGTGGATTGCCCATTTAAGCCTAGATGGTTGCTTCGGGGCCCTATACTGCATCACTGGATGGTGATGGTAATTCACCCAGAATGGAGTCGTCCTCGTGGACGCGTGTATCGCATTATTGTACGCAAATTCGGCTAGTGGTGAAAGTTCAACCAAATATCCTGCTCAGAGTTGCAAAAAGCCCGGAAATCCTACTCCATCAACTGGTTTCGATGCTCTGTCTGCCCGTCTGTCTATGGTTGGAAGGCTGTCGAGAGCCAATGATCATTATTCAAGTGAGATCATATCCGGGTCCAGAATCGGCTTGTTAGCTGGGTGCCACAATCTGTCACCATGTTGCCTGGGACGCAGCGCTTGCCGATAATATGATCAAAGCAGAGCCAGGCCAATTGCGGCAAGTCGATATTCTTCCAGCATGGTCAGTAGATTGCCAGCTTTGTCAGTCAGTCCACGAAGACAAGAATTTCGGTGTAGCCCGAAGCGGTTGACTGTGGCATGTCAGTGATGAAGTCCATCATGACGCCTTCCCATGGCCGTGATGTTGTCTCCAAGGGCATGTTGATCCCGTGCCTGGTGTGCCGAGGCCCATTGATTCTGTGGCATACTTCACAGACGCTGACATACTTACGTTCATGCAAGTCCTTTCCTAACCAGTAGAAATCCCCAGATACCGGCTCAGTAGTCTTAAGAGCTCCAAAATATCCGGACTCAGGGTTGTGAAGAAATAGAGTTATCACTTTTCTCCATAGGTGGTCAATCGCAGGAATGTATATCCTCCCTTCGTAAGTCAGAGCCCCCGCGACCACTATCGATTGGCTCTACTCTTCCGCAGTATCTGTGCCATCTGCAACAGGCCTGTCGAATGGCTTCGCCGAGACGTCGGCAGCCAAAGGTTGGAAGCCTGGGCCACGATGATTGCTGGCATCTGATCGTTGTATGGTTCCACTGGGACAGTTGCCAATAGTCGTTCCCGAGGCCATTCGAAGCCGATCTCGTAGTCGGGCCGTCAGCATGGACCATCGGCTGGGTTCTTCCTACCGTCCGGGTCCTCGATGACAACATCGTAAGCTGAGAGAATTTCTGACCACCTGGCTTGTCTTCTGGAGAGCACTTTGGATGTCTGGAAGTATCCGAGATTCTTGTGGACACACCGAATCCAAACCTTGTATTTGGCGCCCTCGAGGTAGTGTCGCCACTGTTTCAGTGTTTCCACGATGGCCAATGGCTTCCGATCATAAGTGTCGTAATTCTGTTCAGCTGAAGAACACTTCCAGGAGTAGACACTGACCGGCCTGAGAACCCCGAAACCATCGTACTAATTGAGAATGCCCGCAATCGCAAATCCACTCTCATCCGATTGGAGAATGATCGGCTTGGCCGGGTCAAAATGCTGGAGGATCGGTCCCTTGGTGAAGGTCCTTTTCATTTTCCGGAACACCAATTCGGCTTGCCGCGTCCATTCCCATTTGGCTGTATGCGCCCCTTTTGTGCCTCTCAGGCTTGCCTCGGTCTTCTTTAGTAATTCTGTCAGTGGAAGTGTCACCTTCACATATATCCGGATGAATCTTCAGTAGCAGTTCATGAATCCAAGAAGGACCTCAATATCTCTAAGTGACTTTGGTGTCGGCCAGTCCTCGATTGTGGAGATCGGGTCCGATTCCATGCTGACTCCATCAGGAGTGATAACATACCCCAGGAAGCCGACTTCCGAAACTCCAAATTGACCCTTCTCAGGTTTGCAGTAGAGGCCGACTTCCTTGAGTCATTGCAGCACTTGGCGCACATGCTCCTCATGCTCCTTCTTGTTTCTGGAATTGATGAGTATGTCATCGAGGTAGCATACCACGAAGTCGGCAATGTATGGCCGTAGGCAATTCTCGATGGAAGACTGGAACATAGCCGGTGCGGTTGTTAGACCAAATAGCATGACCCAGTATTCGAATTGGCCGTAAAGCATTCGAAATGCCATCTTCTATTTGTCGCCTTCTTTGATCCAGATAAGGTTATAGGCACCGCGGAGGTCCAGTTTCGTGAATATCCTGGCCTAGCTAACATGGTCAAACATCTCTGAAATTTGCGGAAGGGGATATGCAGTCATCACCGTTGCCAGATTGAGTGCGCGGGAATCAACACAAAGCCTTATCATTTCATCCTTCTACTTTGCAAAGACAATTGATGCTGCTGCCGCAGATGATGATCTCTGAATGAACCCATTGGCTAGGTTTGTCTCGATGTCAGCCTTCAACATCCTTGATTTGAACCCCAATAGATTGTAAATCCGCCCATTTGGCAAGTTATAACTGGGCTCCAAGTCAATTGCATGGTCGGTGGACCGATGTGGCAGGAGTGTTTCCAACTTAGCTTTGCTGAAAGCCTCCACGAATTCTCCGTATATTGCCGGGATATGTCCTCCATCGTCTGTAGGCACCATCATTGTTGTTGCGCCAGCTTCCTCTGCAAATGTTAGTTCTCAGTTCGTACATGATATGGAGCGGTATACTGGAATATCCAGGAGCCCGGATTTTATATGCTTCGCCACAATAGGGCCAAGCCACGCCATCCAGTACTCCCTTCTTGTCTCGGCGTGCAGGTAACAGTCATTGAAGGTCCGCATTGTTGGTACACTCATCTGCCGCACCTACCGCCACTGCTCCCTGCTCGCCTGTCCATCGCCTACGGCCTATCTCACTCCCCATCAGTGATGCCTTACATGGTCGCTCACAGCAGCCCTGTACCATGTCCCACACATAGGAAAAATGTCCCGACGACCGGCTCACTGGCCAGTAGATCATCAAAGGAAGTTGCTCCGAGTATTTGAATATCTTGGATACCTCCGCCTCGTTCAGAACACGCCTCTTCCCTTGCCATAGATCCTGTTACCTTCCCGGGGCATTCCTGATGGTCTACCAGGTTCACTGCCACCACATCCGCTCCGCCTGGGGTTCCCAGAGCCAAAAGTCAACCGTGTTGCCAATCGACATCAGGATTCCTGGACTGGAACCAAGGCGATTTCAAAACCAAGTCGTAAGCCCGCATGGGCACAACTAGAACCTCCGATTCTTCACACAGTGATAAGTGCTCCATATACTGTACCATGAACGCCGATGTTCGACCGTTGCTCGTGTGAGCCATTACTTGGCTGTTGAGGCCTAAAGTGGTAATGTATGCTGGTTCATCTGCCAGACAAAGGTGTATTCGCAGTCTCGGTACCATAAAGATGCTTGTGGTGCCACAATTGATGAGTGCTCGCACGCGTTGCATTTCCTGGCTTCCATCTCTGATATGATCCTGGTGAATATTATGGGACGTGTCCAATCTGAACATGCCGCATAAGTACCGACTTGACATGTGATCTTTTGGGCTCTACAACAACAACCTTGACTTCAAAGCAAACTGATGCGGTTTTATGCTGTCCATTGTCACCATCAGAGCCTGCATCGCCACCCTGTCAAACCCAATTCCGCCTCATCAAACCTCTCCCATCAGGCCAACTGCTGAGAGAGGCCCATGAGTTGTTTGGCTGTTGATTGCTGAAAGCCTTCTGTCGTATGACTTGGGGTCCTCCGTCCCTGTTTGGGACTAGTGTTTGGTCCTGCTGTTGCGGTGGGTTACCTCTTGATGTGTATTTAGGGCAGAAGCTCACCTTTTGGTTTGCAGATCCGCATCGTGAGCATTTGCCAGTAGAACATCGGCCTTCGAAGATTTCTGTGGAGACCCATGGTGCTGGCAGTAAGCCTCACGATTGTGCTCTGCCACCTGAATTGCCATGTTTGTATGATCCCGATTGGCCAGATTTGCTGCCTGTGGTGTCGGCTAGCTCAGAGATGGATGGCCGGTAGCCTCATTTGCCGCCTTTGGAAGACATGTCCGTAGGCCGTTTCTGCTGTTGTTGTTACTGCTGTTGTTGCTGCTGTGGCTTCTTGTTTTCAACATGTGTAACTTCCTAGGCTGCAGCCTTATCGAAGAATTCATCCAAGGAGTTAAATCTGCCACAGGTGGCAGTCATCGGTCCAACTGTGTTCTTGAGAGAGTTGCACAGGCCTGCTCAGGCAATATTGTAGAGGACTTCTTTATGCTTCTGTAGATTCCACCCAGCCTGTCTCCAATTAGCTTTCACACGATTCGCATAGGCTCTGACTGATTCTTGTGGACATTGTACGTATTCCTGCATCAGTGTAATCACCGCCACATGACGTCAATCCTCATCCCCATAAACATTGGCTATCTCCTGTGACAAGAGGTCGAAGTCCTGTAGGCATGGGCCGGATTCGGCAGATAAGTCACCCGCCCATTCCGAAGGGTATGTCATCACTGTATGTCTGAGTGCCGGCATTTGGTGATTGCTCCAGGCATCCAGAAGAGAGATCGCATATTTGACTTGATTGGGCCCACCTCATGGGAATAGGAGGTCGTGGGAGTTGAAATTCGAGCATAACGGGTCCAGAAATTGGTCCAGCTGTTTTCCACCTCCCCAGTACAGTACAGGGTCAACCATCGTCTAGATATTCGGTCTTGGGCCTGCAATTCTTCGTTCAGTCTGTGTGGCGCATTCGGCACACCAGTAATTATGTTTGGCAGACCTTCGTTTCTGTTCAGCAGCCATCCGCTCCTGCTCGAGTCTCTGTTCGGCTTTCCACTGGGCTTGGTTTTCGAGCAGCATTTCCACCATGAACCGGTTTTGAGTCGCCACATCTAGATGATCCTCATCGGTGATTTAGGAATGGAGATCACCAATATTATTGTCAATCAGGCTATCTTGGTCTCCTTGATCTCTGAGGTCATCGTCAAGATCATCGACACCATCAATCTTGGCCTCCGGTAAAACTGCTGGAGTAGCGCATTCAGCTGTTGATGCCGCTGCCTGCAGAGTGTCATCACTCTCATGGATGTCCGTGACGCGCAATTGAGTTCTGGTAGACTTCTTTGGAGGCATGTTTTTGGATAAAACGCATTATTTGGTGGTGACACATTGAAAGGGGTAAATCGTGCGATCCCTTGAGTGAAACGTATCAAATTGATCAAGAGCGATTATAGCGTAAGGCCGTATATCCGTGTATGGCCGCGTATGAGAGTATATGGCAAAATACAGTTGCACACGTGGATGTGGTAATATAATACAGTAGTTGATAGGTAACAATATCACTGGCGATCTCAGAGAGATTGCAAGTTGTCTAGATAAGGTTATGGTTACCCGGCCCTGGACACGTTTCGTGCCATTGGCGAGAACCCAATCAGGACTGCCATTACATCACCTCACTTGCAGGGTACATCTCTTTCATTAGTTGCATCTCGCCATATTGGCCTCCATTAGCTGGAGAGAGTAACACCCACTACTCCGCACTCCCCTATCGAAACTGGAATGCCTGTTTGGGTTCTATCCATGATCAAATGACAACTTTAGAAATTCAAGCATCAAATGTGGTGACTCTGCCCTACCTCCTGGGGTATCAAAAGAGATTGCAGGAGAAAGGGAGGTTCTCTCTCAGCAAGGGTAGGGAGAGGCTGGGAACATATAATGTGTTATCCGGCCAGCTGGAATCACTCATATTGAGTTGTTCTATGAACACTCGACATTAGTAAGTGGAACCAGGAGCTTGGAAAGACAGAGTGTGTATTTCGTTGTATGGTAAAAAGCTGTCTATCTGCCCTATAGTGCCCAAATATATACTCCCTGTTGCTCTGTCTATCTCCATTGTCCCTGCATCTCTCCATCCTCTTAGTGGTACTGTTGGGGCAAAATTGATTTGCCCACCACAGCATCTCCAATATTACTGATTTACAGCCTCTCCACATCTCCTCAAAGATGAATGCTCTTAGCCTCCAAGTGCATATTGAAATTCTCTTGATTATGAAATGCAAGTTCACACCATTATCACCTCCATGTTTACCTCATTATGGCCTCTAATATGGCTTCATTATAGCATTCCAGTGTTTCTCACATTCCATTCAATCAGTGTCTGCAAGTTGATCCTTATCTTTCCTTCATTTCTCGCTCCAAACATATTTCATGTAATGAGCAGGGTTGGGCATAGGTGATATTGAAACCAATAATGTTACATTGGGGACAAGAACAAAGGAGCAGGAAATTTGTATTGAGGAATGAAAACAAGGCAAGTGTCAAGGCTGTTCAAAGTTGTTGGTTTGCTTTCCTATACAAGGGAACAAATACAGAGAGGAGAATAGGAAATCCTCCATTGCGAATCAACCTCTGCATATATGCAGTTCATCTGCCACCCTCAAATCAACTTTGATACTCTGATATACCATCCAAATCCTCACTCATGATCTTTCACAGCATTGCCAACATCCTGATCAATACAAGCACACCGTATCATCTGACATTGCAACACCTCTCACCACTTCCTTATCATACAAAATAATCCCACCACCACTATGCACATCACCTCCACAACTCTCATCACCTCCGTCCTTCCATATCACCAATTCTTTCCCTCTTGCTTTATGCATAACTCAATCTTTTCCTAATTACTATCACTTGCAAGCCCGAGCCATGACAGAATCCCCTCCTGCAGTTCACGGTCCTCTGTGAATGATCTCGAATGGTCCTGACTTGTCTGCATACCGTCGATGGCACTAGTGCACTGCCTGCAGACCATCTGCAAACTTCACTGGTTCCCCTGTCACAGAGTCATAGCCTGTCCATCAAATAGGATACTGAAACTAGCTTCAATACATACAACTATCCTCAACACACAAAACCTGATACTCCACCTCTCCATCAACCTCAAGTGGGGAGAGTGGATCCACCTGTTGGCCAACCAAGGGATCAACCACTACACGGTATAACAATGACACTGCATGTACTCGGTGAATTTGAATCGACAATGGAAGATCCAACTTATATGCACATGGAGATATCCATGGAACCAACAAATCTGGTCCCAAACGATTACAAACAATTTTCCATGTTGGTGTGATTGTCAAAACATGACCACCATTCATCCCATCCCGAGATCCTTCCTGTAAATCTGGTGCAGGTATCCATAAATGATTTGCATTGTCCTACTGTATCTCTTGACCTCTCCGCATTTCTACCTGCAAATGCTCAGGAACTTGTTCCATCCTCAACTGAGCTTTATCTGTATTGATGTGTTGTTGATTGTGACATTCCTCCCAGGTTTCAGAGAATTTGATCTGTTGATCCATCCCTCAAACTGCACAAATTGGAGTGCACTTTGTCATTTCCAATAGACCATGATTAGCAGCAAACTTGGCCACTGGTAACAATTTTAACTAATCGTCCTGCTGATGATTCAGAAACACATTCAAATATTGTTCCACACTGCCATTTGTCCGTTCTGTTTGTCTATCAGTCTGAGGATGACCAGCTGTTGACATCCTGCTCTCAACCTCAATATGGTCACACAACCGTCCCCAAAACGTTAAGGTGAATTGGGGTCCTTAATCTGAAACACTTGTTACCTGGCATCCATTGAGACGTACCGCCTCCCGTAGGAACAACTTAGCCAGTCTGATAGCCCCAATCATGGTTTGACAGGGGATGAAATATTGCAGTTTCGAGAGTCTATTGACAACCACCTAAAGAGCATCAATTCTATCATACAGTGGTAGCCCAACTACAAAGTTGATTGAAATATCTTCCCAAGGACAATCTGATATCAATGACAGGCCAAGAACCCCAACCATCGAATGTTCAGTGCTCTGGGACCTATGGTAGCTATGACATTTGCTTACATACTGATCAACCTGCATTCACAAATCCTTCCAGTAGTAACATCTATCCTAGTGGTGGAACGTCATTGCTTGTCCAGGATGTCCTCTTGATGGTGTGTTGTATTGTTCCTGTATCAAGCATAATGGCAACTCTTGACCCGCCAGTATATATATCTTCCCCCGATATTATCGGCAAAAGTGCAAATTGAATATAGGCTGCGATACGCGTACACGTGCACACGCACAGCTCATAGCAAGCTTCCCGTGGACCCCTGTGCGATGCGCAGCCTATAGTCATCTATAGTCGATTCATAGAGATGTGCATGGGGGCCTATGGACCTATATATGGCTGGCGGCCAGAGATGGACCTATACCTGTCTTTACTGCCTGAAGTCTTCGCTGCTATACCGGTACAGTACACACTATCGGTGCGAGTCAACTTTTCGGCCTGCTGGCGCTTGAGAACCTGCTTGAAAGCCTGCTTGATAGCCTGCTTGATAGCCTGTTTGATAGCCTGCTTGGGAGAGCCACGCTTGACAATGCCGCGCTTTGGGAGGAGTAGAGTATTCCTCGGGAAGCTTTTCGCCTTATGAAAACTCTGAGTTTGTGGAAGCTTTGGCCAATAGAAGTATACAAGTCTGTTAAAGCTTTGGCATTGACGTTGTCGTAGCCAACCTACTTGACCAAGTGCTTTCAGTACCATCACCGCCACCGTCACCATCACCATCACCGTCACCATCACCATCACCATCGCCATCACCATCACCATCACCATCACCATCATGACCACCATCGGCCCCGGACCGAATGCGCACATATACGCCCAAATTCGGCGGGAAACTGGCTGCAGATTCAGCTGGGAAAACTGAGTCGGAGATCTGCTCTCCCCAAGATCCAATTGTCTACCTTTCCTACAGAATCTAAGGCTGCAATTGTCAACACCATGACCTTGAGGCATCGTGAGATCTTGTCGTGGTGGCCACGCTAAAGATAAGGTTCAGATTACCATATCGACCGACGTCATGATTTCGGCCAACATATGCCGCCTGCCACACCCCACACGCCACACGCCGCCAGCCGCCCGCCGCCCACCAAACACTGCCCGCCATACACCACCAGCCTCACGCCTCCCGGTGCCTGGCGTCTGCAACTCAGCAAGTCTGGATCGAGCATGCAGGAGCATACATGGGAGTATATAGTCAAGTGAGATTGGGAGTGTCTTCCCTCTTGAGAGTGTACTTGGGAGCGTAGAGCCAAGTAGGCTGGGAGTGTACCATCGAGTGCAATTGGGAGCGTACTTGAGAGCGTGCTCGGGAGTCTGCTTGAGAGCGTCTTGAGAGCTTACTTAGGAGGGTATAGTCACGCAGGATGGGAGTGTGTCATCGAGTGCAATTGGGAGCGTTCTTGAGAGCATGCTCGGGAGTGTACTTGAGAGAGTACTCGGAGGTATACCTGGGAGCTAACTCGGAGGTGTACTTGGGAACGTACTCGGAGGTGTACTTGGGAGTGTCTTGAGAGCTTACTTGGGAGCATAGAGCCAAGTAGGCTGGGAGTGTGTCATCGAGTGCAATTGGAAGTGTACTTGAAAGCGTGCCCGGGAGTCTGCTTGAGAGCGTCTTGAGAGCGTACTTGGGAGTGTACAGTCAAGCAGGCTGGGAGTGTGTCATCGAGTGCAATTGGGAGCATCCTTGAGAGCGTGCTCGGGAGTGTGCTTGAGAGCGTCTCGAGAGCTTACTTGGGAGCGTATAGTCAAGCAGGCTGGGAGTTGCCATAGAGTGCAATTGAGAGCGTCCTTGAGAGCATGCCCGGGAGTGTACTTGAGTACGTACTCGGAGGTGTACTTGGGAGCGTGCAATGAAGTGCATTAGGCAGTTTGGTTTCAAGTTTGTTGAATGCAGTATGATGTATAGTATCAAGCGCACATAATCGCAAGTGTATCATAGAAATCTAGTCATTGTGCAGGTCCATAGGACCTCATAGTGCCATGCGTCAAATATGCTATGAATTACTGTCCCGAAAACAGCTTCTCTATGAGTTACGCGTCGCGTAAGGTCATTTTTCCCGGTGATTGTATTCATCATTTCTCCTTGTTGAATTCACCCTCTGCAATCTCTTTCAACCCACTGTTTGTTGGAATTATCTCTAATATTTTTCCTGGCAGTGGGCCATTCACATGAGCTTCTGCAAAAAGATCAGAAATAGAATTGCAGCCCTGTACATGTGGACCATCCGCCAACAAACAGAATTGTTCTGGCGGCTTTAGAACCACCTGTCTCATATTGTGTAATCTTTCATCCCTCCCTTCAGGAAGGTCTCCTAGCCATCTTGTCAAGACATCCACTATGCAATTTTGCCTCCCAGGTTGGTATATGATCTTATAATCAAAAAGGGACACGAATTCTAACCAATTGGCTTGACATCTATTTAGTAGCTTCTTTCTCATAAATTACTCCAGGTTTCTTTGATCTGTTAGCAATGGATGAGGGTTTAGTGCCCCTTCATACTCCAGTCTCCATTTCCCAACAGCCTTCATAATAGCCATCTGTTGCTTACGATATATATCTTAATGATATCTTGCTGGTGTATGTGTTTTCTAACTATATACCTTGGGATGTAATACTGCTTGATCATCATGTTGTGATGAATCTCTGTCTGGAACATAACAAGCAGTGTCAGTCTCAATGATAATCTCCCTTTCTCGATCGAAATGTGGGAGTAGTGGAGCTGTCATCAACGTTGTATGAATTGTCCCAAAAGCCAACTGTTGTTCCAATTCCCACCTAAGTGGTTCATCTTTTGTGGTAACCCTTGCCACTGGTTCCGCATTCTGAGAATACTTAGGAATGAATTGTGGAGAGTAATTGCAGAAACCAAAGCACTTTTGAACATCGAATAGAACATTCGGCCTTCCATTTGCCGTTTTCTATTCCCGTCTGCAATTCTGTATGGTCTCAACCTTATCTGGATCCGTTGAGATCCCCTTTGTTGATGTGTATAATCCAAGATATTGAACTGTTTCCTTATGGGATTCATGTTTTTCTATGTTCAGATGTAACCCAGCTTCTAAAACGTGTTGCATAACCCATTTAACAAGTTCAACATGTTCTCTTTCCAAATTCTTATATATTAGTACATCATGCAAATATGCAGAAGCACAATCCTCCACCACCTCTCTAATGGCATTGATATACCATTGAAAATCTGCAGTGGCATAAGTTGTTCCAAACTGCAGAACCATACATTCAAATGGCCAATATCTAGTCCGGAAGGCTATCTTGTGTTCCTCGCCATTTGGAACTCATAGAAAATTGAATGCCCCTAGAACATCGAGTTTCAAATACTGGCTTCCCAAAGATTGTTTAACATTGGTTGTATTAAGAGGACTGAATACCAATTCTTAACATTTTTACTGTTTATCTTGCATCAATCAATCAATCCAGAATCAGAGTTTCCCATCTGGTAGCGTTTCAAACAAGATTGCTGACGTTAATGTTAATGAAAACTGGTGAAGAATGTCTCTCGACATATTGTCTTCCAGCCATTGCTTCAGGACGACTAACTCAACCCTGAATATCGAATGCAACAGTCCCCAACATGGTGTCTCCCGTTCCTTGAGGTGTACCGCATGGTCGATGCCTAATCGAAGTGGAGGGAGTCGATCTGCCAGAACCTTACGAAATAATGTCAAAACTCATGAAACTGTTTAGAATCAATCTGCTGTAGAGGTAATTCCTTAAGGTGTTTTGCTTCAATTGCATTATTTATATCATATAAAGATGCTTTCAAGATTTAGAGATTTCCTTTCTTCGCTGTCGAAAGGAAACATATTCCATTCAGTATTATGATATTTCCTCAACATGGCCTTTATGGTGCAAAATTTAATTCAAGAATCTCTACAGCCGGAGAGTGAAATTAATCCAGAGGTTCCTCTACAACCCCTTATACTGTAACAGCTGCATTGTGGCAAGGTGTAACACAATATTGTGATCTTAACGTAACTGTATTCAAGGCAAACCTAACTGCCGAATCCTGTAATTGTCACCAGGACATTCCAAGAGTGATTACACAGTGTCCCAACATTGAAATAAACAAGGGTAATTGATCCCTATGATCTTGGATAACCATTGGGACTTGAGCAATATGTGTACAATCCTCCGACTCACTAGCTCTTCCATTGATGACTTCGACCTGGTGTGTCTCCTGCAATTCATTGAGTGGTATCTGATGATGGTTAGCAAAATCTTGATCCATCAATGCAGTGCCTGTCGCACTGCAGTCATGTAGCACATGTGTCAGTATATCTTAATTATTCATGGTCACTCTGCAGGTTATAACTAAATGTCGCCCTTTCATTGATCCTTCCAGTACATTCACCTTGTGGGCAAATAGCCTCTCCATACATATGGAAGTCAATGTAATCGATCATTGAGCTGACATCTTTCCAGTACTAACTACTACGCGAGCCTCCTGCAGACCCGCACCTTAACATGACCAGAGCTGTCCACCTACATCACAACCTTCGCCAATCATCTTTGAGAAACCTCTTGCAGAAACAAAACACCCTGATGTAAAAATCACATATGCCTTCGCAATGTCTCCCAACAATCCAAAGAGAAATCCTGTCTCTCACACCTTTCGTGTCATTTTTCTCTTCGCCTTTGGCCGCCCACCTATTTCTTTCCAATACTCCTTCACAATCTCTTTTGGTTTTGCCATATTCTCATCCGGCTCCCCTGTGATATCCTTCTCATCCCAACATTCCCATTTCACTTCGTAATCCCAACCGGTTCCCACTAAGCTTGAGCAGTGATTTGCAATTGATTGGACCACATGACGTGTACCTGCGCAGCTTGTCCATGCCAGAGTCGGCGGCGGCTGCCAGACGACCCTATAATTGTCTGTGGAATCGACTTTGAGGCTGCTGACGTTGACTGTCGTGGATCATCATGTCGTTTGGGAGGTCTAGTTCGATGGCGTTCCCACGTACTCAGAGGATCTCGTATGGGCCAATGTAACGATGCACCAGTTTGCGTCGCGTAAGGTTGATGTTGGCGTATGTGATTGGCAGACCCTTAATATCTAGAAATACCTTCTCACTGGAGGTGATGGCGGGATCAATTCCACTTTATGACTTATTGGCCTCCGCCATCTGTTCATCCTGATCGACATGCAGCTTATCCCTGGCGCCTCCCAATATGTGCTGCAATTGTTCAATGAATTCACGGCCTTGTAAGGTTTTCGCTGATTCATTGGCCTGCGGCTGCTGGAGGTCAGCAATTAAGTTGAGCGGCAATGATGGCTCATAACCAAGGTTGAATTAAAAAGGCATCTGCTTCGTCGAACGGTGTACTGAGGAGTTGTATGCATACTTCACTAATGGGAGGTGGTCAGCCCAATTGGTTCGATTGTGAGTGGCAAAGCCACACAAATAACGTACAACTGTCTTATTCGAGTTCTCAGAGAGGCCATCCATTTCTGGATGGAACGCTGTAGACATGAGATTCTTTGTCTACAGAATCGTTGCAACGTCTCTCCAATAGTCTGCTGTGAAACCTACATCGCGGTCCAATACAACCTTCTGAAGCACTCCGTGTAGGTGGACAATGTTGTCAATGAATATTCGCACAGAGGCTGAGGTGTCGATTGATTTCTTGCAGGCACACCATTGTGCTCTGTTTGTCTTGTGGTCGACAAACGTTACAATGCAGTCGTGGCCATTTTCCAAGGTCGGCAGGGCAGTTATGATGTCGATGCCGATCCATTGCAAATGGCAGTTGGCGATGGGAAGCGGTTGAAGGACTGCCATGGGTTTGCCGCTCCAGTGGTTGGTTCGATGGCATCAGTCGCAGCCCGCAACATATCGCTGTTTATCGCGCCACAATGGCCTGCAGAAATATCCGTCTTCCATGCGTAAATATGTTCGGTGAGCACCGAAGTGTCCCCCTCCTGGAGTGTTGTGGGCTTCATGGAGGATTCATCGCTGCATCGTTTTGGAATACGCAATCGTTCTCTCTTCCCCGCATTTCCTCCTTCCTTCTTCTCTGTTGCACTTACAGTGATCTCCACCCCTTCTTCTTCGTCTGTCTTCTTTGCCCTGGCATTTTTCTCCATCTGCTTCTTTTCCAAATCTCCATGTAGCCAGAGTAGGCCATTCGCCTGCAAATGGCACCGTTGCGCTGAGACCCATAATGTGCGTTGTTTGGTAGATGCAGTGGATGGCGGGGGCAGGGACTTGGGTTGGCCAAAGAATGTGCAATCGGCCCAAACTATTCGTTATCAACTCTGCCTGCCTTGATATCATCAATCCATTCTCCAACCCCAGTAACTTCCAGTGCCATTAAATTGCATCTCACCAAAAAGAAATCCGGGCAGTGAGACAATGCATCCGTGACCTGATTCTTAACGCCCATGATGTGCTTGACCTCCTGGTTAATATTTTAGAGCACCGTCAGGATATACGTCTGTCGTACAGTGATGTGTGGTTGGGTGAGGATCCAACACAAAGTTGCATGGTCCGTGTGTACCAAAAATGGATGTTCGGCTCTGTTCAAGTTGAATTTCCACAGTCTTATTGCATCTCGTCTGCGCAATAGTTCCCTGTCGTATGCAGGGTATCGCGGCTCCGCATCGTGTAATTTACGGCTGAAATAGCCCAATACTTTCTCTGCCTTGCCTTGCACCTGGGAGAGCACCACGCCCAATGCATATTGGCTAGCATGGACATGCAGGCAATATTTGGCTTTGGGGTCCAGTAATGCAAGGACTGGAGCATTGAAGAGTGCCATTTTGAGGGTGTCGAAAGCATGCTGGCATTCTCTTACCCAACCAGATGGAGTGCGCATGACCCTCCTCGGCTCTCCACGTTGCTGCCCAATGTCTCTATTTCCTTTCGGCGGAGTGCCAATACGGTACAGCCGCATTTCAATGGGAGCGTAGGGTTCAATGAATTCTGTATTGTACCTAGTGAGGCCCAGGAAGCGTCTGACGTCCTTACTGTTATCAGGTTGAGGCCAATCCATTACCACATGGGTGTTATGTTTCTCGGTGTGGATGCTGTCCTTGTCAATGTCAAAGCCGCAAAAATCGACTCGCTGACAAGCCCAAGAGCATTTTCCTTGTTTGGCCTTGAGAGTTCGTCGTAACCAATGTTGGGTCATAACCTGCCAATATCCCTGTATTGGCACGAGCAAACTGCATTACAACGACTTTTTCACGCAAGGTCTCACCTCTGGTGTTTGACTTCCTCCAGCCAATAACATCTCGCCCAAGGGAGTAATTGGCCTCCACTCCGACACCAGGTGGTACGATGGAGAATTCATTGCATGCCACATTTGAGACATCGGCCTACATTGAGTGCGTTGCCTATTGTTGGCGTCACCAGTCGGTGATATCCGGTATCTACAATGTACTTCTAATCTCTATTGGGTTGGAGTCGTAATCATTGAGATTTGGATTGATCTTCCACCTGTTTCTTGGTGACTCAGGCAGTGAATTCAAATAGAGCCCAGCCGCAGTCAGCGAGTGTACTGCATGATCGGTTCGCCCAGGTGTCCTTTCGGCTACATTGTAAGTGTCAAGTATTCTTCCTCATTGATGGACCAATCATGTGGATGAAAGGAAGATTGAACAGATGCTGAAGCCGTTGCAGAGGGGAAGAGAATGTTCTTCTGTATGCTTGCAGGATGAATGACTGGCACACGTCTATGCTTCGCCCAGGAATCATTCCCCACATACTTCAGAATAGCCTCTGCGTATTGGGTCTTATACGAAGTCTCATTCTCAGGATAAATGGACATTCCCTTGTCCCACTTCCTAACTGATCACAACTTGTGGAAATGATCGAGGATATGTGCAGACATGAGTCTCCTACCCATCATGGGAGTCACATAAGCAGACTATTTTGACAGCTTCTGTCGTGCTAACTTCAGGGCGAAGAACAAGTCATCATTCCATTAAGTCTTCTTCCTATCTCAAGTTTGCATAACGCCATCCATATGGTTGAACATGTCATTGTAGATAGCGATAACATGATGCAATGTGACGGTATGCCACTTCGACATCTGCTGGGTCCAGTATCAAAATGGTCTCAAAACTTCCGTGATGTACTTGACTATGGTCCCTTCATCCTGTGGTGTGAATAGTGGCCGGTAATCACTGTATTTTGGATTCTGGAGCCACTCACAGGCTAATTCTCGTAATCGGTAGGCTCACTTAAGCAACTCCAGTGTCAAATCGCAATGTGTTCTCGAATCCATGATAGGTAGTACCACAATGCAGACTGTGGCTTTTTTATTGTCAATAAACTCGTTTCGATGAACAGGTGTCAGCATAATCCATACAGCAAGTATTCTATGCTATATGAAGGTCAGTTTCAGGACTTTCAAAATATCTTGAAATACATACTGTCTCAATTATCTTTGATAAACCTGGTCTCATAGCCAAGACCATGTTGATTCTAGCATTGCCCTCATTTCGATGTCTTTGACTCTTCCCAATATTTGTGCTTTCATTCTCTCCAAATTGCTGATCGCGCTGATGGGCTTCCCAAGACTTGGTGCAGCCTTTCACACTGAGATGGCTCATGAATGCACCTATTGCCAGCTGAATGACATGCACCATGCATGGTGTGTGGTTCCTCAATGCAGGAAACTCGATTCCGCAGGCCTCAAGGGTTGATTGCAGCCCACCAGTCATGAAGTGATTTGAGGGAGCATTATCGGTCGCAATTTGTAGCAAACAGCAGTCTGTAAGCTCAAAACGATGAAGAATGTCCTTCAAATGTACGGCTAGCCTTGCTCCAGTATGTGGGCCCATGACCAATCATCCATAATCAACTTGCGAAAAAGGAAAACACTGGGTAATCAACCTCATGGAACCTGTGTTGTAATTCTCGCAATTCCCAATTTCGCTTGATATACCAAGTAAGGGCCGACGCTATGGCTAGTTTGTTTGTTGATGTTCACTCGTCTAATGCTAAACTGACTTTATTTCATGACACCAATTGCTTCATAATTACATCCACGGACAGTGAGTATTCCCTCGAGCAAATTTTGCTAATGGTTGCAGGGGACAGATGCACTAGGTCACTTCGTAATGCTTTATATGAATGTCGGAGCTCGAGGATTGACATAGTGTTCCATAGATTTTGAACCGAAACAAATAGTAACATGAGGTGGAGATTCCATGTGTCTTGGTGAAATTTGGAATATTCAAAGTCCTTAGCTGCCAGTTTGGAGCATTGTGTCCGTCAATTCAGTTAAAGTAGATCAAACCTGAATGTTGAATATGAACTTCCTTTACCAATTTACTATTGTAATTTCTCGACTTCCTTGGCTCTTCAGGATGGCCAAAGCTGTTTCATCGACTGTTGAACAAGTCAATTCAGTAACTTCCGACTCTGTTAATTCATTCAACTTTGTAATGTTAGCTCTTGCCAGCAAGTGTTTCCCCATTGAGCTGGTCCCATGTTCTGATGGATGGCAAAGAACTTGATGACAAATGATACATATGATGCCAGGGCTGCCGGTGCCTGCAATTCCGCGGTGCAAATTATCTCACCACTAAGGAGCATGGCTAGAATTATTCCAAGCAATTGGACATTTTGATCCTACATTCATTGAAGCCCACCAAGCATTGAAGATGATTTGTAAAGTAAGGTTGCTCATATCACATGTAATGACATGTGCATTTTTGGAAGAGATCATAACCTCCAGCAATGACGTATTTAAACATTTTGAATCCGAGATTGCAGTTGGAATTTGAAGCCTGGTAATCGGACTTGAGGGACTGTCAAAAGTTACCTTATAGTAAAGTAGAATGCTGGTTCTTAAATATTGACTCTAGAGCTACAAGCAAAAAAAGTCACATCTGTGAGACATTGCATGCATATGTGTGGAGTTGTATACAAAGACATATTGAAAAGACTGAGCGCGTTAAACTGAATTTAGGACCAACGCAATGCAGTTCATTACTGTGTAGGTTACTGAGCCCCCACACAAAGTCTTGACACTCCGTGGGCACTCAATTCTATCAGGCGGACATGATATTGTTAGTAGCATTTTTGCTAATCAAGGCAACTGATAGGTTGATTGTGGGTGAACCCCGTTCCATAGCCCTTAGATAATCCATGATGCACGAAGAAACATTGTGGACGCTCTGTTGACGCTTGTTTTTAGGAGGTGGTAGCAATATCATCACCAGCATTTTTGCTCATAGAGGCGGCTGATACATTGATTATGGGTTGCTGCCATTGCACAGCACTTTGAGTATCCATGATGCATCACCAAAAATTGTTGATGCTTGGTTAATGATCATTTGTAGGAGGTGGTAGCAATATTGTCGTTAGCATTTTCGCCCATAAGGCAGCCGATACTATGATTATGGGTTGACGTGGTTACAGTGTCCTTTGATTATCAAAGATGCAAGATCAAATATCGTTGATGCTCTGTTGATGCTCAGTTTTAGGAGATTGTAGCAATTTTGTCACTAGCAGTTTTTGCTGTAAATTCAGCCAATATATTGAATATGTGTCATAGCAACGAAGTCTTTTTTTAATTATCAGACCCAATAGACCAAAAGTCATTGACGCATCATAGATGCTCATGTCCACGATGAGGCCTTGAGCATGTCACTTTCCTTTTTACCTATACAAATGGCCAATACAATCACTTTGAAAGGATGTGACTATGCAGCCCTTTGATTGCAGAAAATGTAAGATGAAAAATTGTTGACCTCCCATTGACAGTCACCTTAATGACATACCAGCAGCCATTGGATGCTCCCCAATTGTATGCAAAAATGCATACGGTTGTTATTGGAAGCCAATGAATCGTTTCTATGTATATACAGTTGCATCCACAAGCTTCGAAGGCTCTCAATTTCTGATCGACCACTGGACACGCTATCTGGCTTATTGATGACATTGGACCATCATGTTACAGCGGTTTCGGGTGGCATTTCACCGCATGTAGATTCATTCACTAGTTTTTGAGATATGTAGCCCAACTTCCTCACCATGCCTCATCGAGCTCATCCTCTACGACTTCCATGACCTACCATATGCGATTTTCAACATCTGGACCATCTGCACCAGGTCCGTGCAGAAAGTTATGTAGTCGGATGAATGAATGAATGCAGCATGACTTTCAAGATTAATCCTGGTTCACATTGTGCGTTGACCGCTCAATCTATGACTAGTACGACATCACCGAGTTAAATTTTGTTACTGTGGTTCATCTGTAATTGAAATTAAGTTTTCTGGCTTAGTAATAACCTGCAGTTCGATATTGAGTTCATTGATCGTGACTCAATGTGTTATGGAGTTTAGAACATTTGTATGGCCCATCCAACCCTTGAACATGCAAAGACCAATTTTCATGTCTTACAATTTGGTCACTGAACTGAAGTAAATGCTGACACTTAACAAAATAGGTACACAAATTTCATCGCCATGAGATACATCGTGACCAAGAGGAATTTGCTCATTGGCTTCTCCAGCAACGCCGGGGGCGGTCTGCATTTCTTCGTCCGAATCTGATTTCTATATGGTATTTAGCTTCGGACGCTATATCCCTGGGTAAAGGTTTAAGTGTTGAAGAGGCTTTGATTCCTCATTCGGTGATGAATCGCATGCTGTGTTTGGCGGGAGGGATGGGATGTGTTTCTATGACTGCGGTGTCTGGGAACCTAGTCTCATATGACTACTGCCTGGTCGAGAAGTCACTGGTGGCCTTTGCGATTTTCCGGGCACACTATCAACAGTCTCCATAGTTTCACCACATGATGTCAGTACAGATGAGGCTGCAGTATCTTCTGTTTGCGGTTGAACAACAGCTGGATGCTTCAATTCGGTCATTCCTTACTTCTTACCTGCCATATGGAAGTAGTCGGTCGCCTCTCCACAGCATTGTTGCATCACTTCGTCTAGCTTCATCAGCTGTTGCCGAAATTGCTACATCTGATACTGTACCATGTTGGAGGTTGTGGCCATCACCCAGCCAGGTTGGTCATCTTTGCTCAGCCTGGCCAGCTCTGTATCATATTCATCATCATCCTTGTCTTCCCCATCCTCCTCATCATCGGAACTTGCAAGATCCCTCAGACCATCTCCGATGGCATCCAACATCTCCTTGAATTTTCTTTCCAGCTTTGTGGTTGTCAATTCCACCATTTCAGCATTTCTCAAATGTTCCTGCTCATGCAGAATTGCTGTCTCTGCGTCTTCAACTCGGTTTTATTCTACAGTGGTCTATCTATCTACACAATCCTTGATTCATTTCTCCTTCTCATCGTTGCATAAACAGTGCGTTTCTCATCGTTTCCTGGCGTCAAGCTTCTTTTTGGATCACAAACGACGCAATGATCGAAGCACTCGGATTGTTTCTACTTCGAAGCCTCTCTGGCCTTCATTAGCTTAATGATGTCGTGGTGCGGAGCGCTTTCTCCATTTGCTGTAGTTGCCAGCTGGTTTTGGCGACAGGTTCATTTTCGGAGCATCGACCATTGTATTCTGTGTCGACGTTGTTGATAGGTGAGATGTTGGAGGTTGCAAGATATGGACCACATGGAGGCAAGCTGCATCTTGTATATCGAGGTTGGTGGGGTTATTCGACTTGAAGAAAGAAAAATCTGCATTTTGACCATCACTACATTGGGAATAGCAATGCTAACCATATAACATTACATGATGTTTACTGTATGTTTCATGTAAGATCCTGGGGATGTTTTGAGAAAAATATCAGCAGACGTCCTTTCCGTCAAAGAATATGCTGTTTATATATCACAAATAGGAGATTTTCGCATTCGCTCACATTGATTCATACCAGTGAACAAACACACATCATTGGACCGACTCGGTGCAAATTGCAGGATGGTTGGAAACCCTTGCAACCTGCAGCAAAACGCAGCATGATTCATCTTGTGTAGAACGTGCAAGTTGGCTGTTACATATTCAATTTTGACTTGAAGCCAACTATATATTCCTCAGAACTTCCCACTCCTTTTCATTATCATCGTCCTCTTCACTTCCACATCAGCAATTCATGGCCCCAAAAACACCTCAGCAAGTTATGAGCAGGTTGGAATCAAGCAGAAACCCGGGAGCCTGATCCAATACATCACCCACTGAGACAAAACAACTACTCAGACACCACTCAGTCCACTGGAACTCTGTAAATGCAGCCACCGAAAATGTGACCCTAGATGCACATTTAAAAATGGACCGTAAAACTGGAAGCGGTAAGAATAAGAAGAAGCACATGATGGTATGTGAGTATATCCGTATTGAGGTAGACGGCCCTCAACGAACGATATACTATACAGCTGGTGTACATTGAGAGCTGCGTGACCAATTCATAGCCACCCATAATGGGAAACCTCGATGGTTGACAAAGGCATTTGTCCGCACATTCTACAAAATGAAACATCAGGACGATATCAGCACAGGGATTGTAGCGGACTTATTCACTGATAAGCGTCCACAGGAGCGGACGAAACAGGCTTTAACCACCTTGACGGATGCTACCAAAGCATATCTGATAGAGGTAATAGCCGAATTGCATATGTACATGCAGCAACTAGTTTCTTGTAGGTTTCCAACATGTCTGCAACTATGACAAGGCAAGGAGGTCAGACACAGCTAGAACAGTCTGACATGTGACTTGCGTTGGATATAGACAAAATGGCCAAAGGAGGGTTTTTGCGTGCTGCAATAGAGGAAACGCAATGCCTGTTCGAAAAACCTCACGCAGAACTCTCATACAAGATGATGCGGGGAGTATTGTTTCCTGGGCATACAGGTCTCAAAGCTGCCATGGAAAACACCCGGCAATCCTTCGGGAAAAGCAAATGGACAGCTGACCTCATTGCTACAATGGTTCAGCGCAACATCCCCAGACATGCTGGAGGCACAAACTTTGGGGTGCACCTCCACCAGACGGACTATGGCAGCCAACACCAGAACTGACACCACGTCCGCCCAGAACGCGACCTGTGCCAACCAGTGCCAATGAGAGAGCTCACTCTTCGGAAATCAAAGGTGTTCCCCCCAGACATGTGTATATATATGCTCCTCTTCCCAATGCTGAATTGTTCAATCTTGATGCATATGCCAAGGATCGCACGTGCGATAAAGATTTCAATCCAGATTTGCTGACTGATGAAGGAATATCCACTGGTTAGTACACTACCTGCTGAGTGGCAATACAGCTGACATCCATTTTGCAGACGACAGCAGCCATTTGAGCGAACCTGACAGAGAAGACGAGCATTAATAGAATGGAATGGGATTTTTGAGTGTGGTATTATCTACAATTAGCAGACACTTTAAAGTATATTTTAAAGGATATATTTATATGCATTATTAAAGAACAATGTAGTGATGAAGGAGAAAGTACATGAAGACAGTACAAAGGCTGCCAAAACACCATCAATGATATACTGTGCCAGATTAATTGATAACATATTGTGGATACGCCCATGGCAAAATGAGCATCAATGGAGCGTCAACGATTGTTGGTCTTGCATCATTGGCAATCTGCGTAGCGATTCGTTGCGGCCATTGCTAAATGCTGTATTGGCTGGATTTATCGCCAAAAGAGGGAGCCACACGCTCCCTGCCTTATTCTGAAAATGAGCGGCAACAGAGTGTCAACAAATTTTGGTCTTTTAAGTCAGGTAATTCAAAATTGATTCGGTTGTTACTATACGTAATCAAAGTATTGGCCGTCCTTATAGGAAACAGCTATAGCGACATGATCCCTGTCCCATCATGAAAATGGGCGTCAACAGAGCGTCAACATTTTGTGACCTTTCATCATGGGTAATGAAAGTGTGATGTGTTGGTTCTTGTCTATATATGATGTTTTGACCGTTTTTCTAGGCTAAACTGGTCAAGAACTCTAAGTTGCAACATTGTGGATGATATAAGTTGGTACTGTCCGGAAGGCTGTCGCGGGAATGTCGCTTGCTTATCCGCCTCCAGAGGTTGCCAACTCCTGTGTAATGGAGGTGTGCGATAAAGGGCCACTTGAATAACCCATGATGCAAGACCTTCAATCATTGACGCTTAGTTGACACTCATTCTCAACATGTGGCAGAGAATGTGTCGCTTCCTCATTTGCATATACAGGCAGCCAATACCTCATTTATAACTGTCTGCAACCAATTGCCACTCAGATTACCCAAGATGCAAGACCAAAAATCGTTGACGCTCCATTGACGCTCCATTGATCCTCTTTTCCAGGATGGGGCAGGTAGCATGTCTCTCCTGTTTTTGAGTATAAAGGGGCCCAGTATATCCAAAAAAAGGAAAGACACATCATTGTTACTATTTTGCAATTAACAGTAGCATATGTGAATGGGACAATAACCACAATAACCCAAAAACCTGGACTGGAGATTGAGACAGACAGGTCAAGCTAATCCCAGCGAAACCCGCATGTTGACAGGTCTGTGTCCAGTTCTGGACCACCAAGAAGCAGCAGTTCTGGTTTTTGGACAGTTCTGCAACCAAACCGAACCATTGTTCCCGTCCAAACCCAGACCGCTGGCTTGTTACCCGGACGCTCTGCTAGCACTGGCGATGATTCCTCCATATCCCGTCTTCGCTCGATTCAACAAGCCATATAGCCAGGTGATGCAATGTAGTGGGAAGGAGAAGAAATCACTCCAGTAAATGATTGTTCCAGTTTTTGTTACAACTCTTTCAAACCCTTTGGCGATCCACAGGATTTCCATCACAGAAGCCCTGTTGTGAGTCAAGAACTGATTGAATTTTCACATTATGGCACAGTACCAGTACCATACTGAATCCACAACCTAGCACATGGACAAGTATCTGGAGGACATTCATCATCACAAGGATGTTATTAGTCAATTCCGCGCTGGGAAATCTACCAAGAAGGTCCCAGAAGCCTTCCAAAAGCAGCGTACCTTGGACGAACTGGAGGAATAGGAGAGTGACCTCGCTTGGAACAATGTTTCGGCAGCTACAAAGTCTCATTGTGTTGATGAATATAAAATGCAGATTGAGTCAGAAATTAAACAACATCTCGTTGACCAAACGGATTTCAGCCTTGTGAAGATGGATTTCCTCAACCGGTCTTCTTACCATATCCGCCAGCTTGGCAACCTGTTAAACGCGAGCTCTGAACTCCCAGATAGAGCGATGATGGATCTCAAACAAGCATACCGTCGAGCAAATCGTCACGAGGCTGCCTTCCGACCTTTATGAGCGACAGCCCGAAAGGTTGTGTCTCAGTATTGAAAGCTCACTGTATATGCTGCAAAACAACGTTGCTACGAGGATATACCTTCAACCACAGTGCCTATCGAGCGAATGATGAAAAACCCATTACCAGAAATCAAGACCTTTGATAATCTGGCCAAGTGCTGTGCAATTCCAAAAGGGGAGCTACAGAATCACATTGCTTGGTGTTGCATAAGATTTGCTGACTTCGCAGACTATGGCGATCAGGATCAGTATTTCGGTCGTCTGAATGATACAACATACATCTGACACAACCCAGCAGTCATTGCAGTGACGTCTTTTGAATGCAACGAGCAGGCAGTTCATATGGATAGTTGCACTGGGTCCACAAGGTGGAGAACGCATAAGCCACCAAGAAATGGGATGGTGCATTTCAGGATGGGGACGAGTCCGGATAGCCGCTGTAAGTCACCTGCTCGACAGATTTCCGCACGTTTGAAGTTTCTTTTCTTTGCCGAGGATGCTTAATTAATCATTCAAGGGCATCTTGGCTTCGTTCAGAGGTTTGCAACAGAGCCGATAGATCAGACTGCTAGTATGGTGAGTGTCGATGAGAGAAAGGAACCTCCGAGGCAACCCTGGCATGATTGAAGCGACCATCAGAAACCTCATTTCAGAGTTGAAACCACTTAAATGCTCCCTATTAGCGTGATCGAACAGGCTGTACACCATCTGACACCGATGCCACAGCCACATAGGACGCGGTGGTCATTGAGTAACACGGTTAACATGAATGCTTGCATTTTGTGTTGCATGTAGATTATTTGATTCGATGCTTGAAGTCATTGTTGCAGTACCATATAGAAATAGGATCAGTGTTTACTTTGGGTGTCTTAAATTCGTTATGGGAGTTGTGCATGCTTGTGCATAATCAATTTCTCAAGGGAATAAATAGTTAAGAATATTCTTGAAATAAATGAAACAGTTCAAAAACCATCAAAATGATCAAAATCATGAGGACCTACGTGAGACAAGTGTAGTAAATCAACTTAAACAACAAACAAGTTCTTGACCTGTCGTGATGAGCCGATCACATCATTGAACGCTTTGAAGCATGGTGGAAGATTGCAAACACATCGCTCAGGTTATTTGTGCAGAATGTGGAGGAGGATGAGTTCATGGGGTCCATCGTCAGAATCAAATTTCGATTTTTGCTGATGTGGAGACTCCATTGAAATGGTAGCACTGCTGTCTCAGCATTGTTTTGTCATACAATTTCTATGTATTGTGGATTCCAGCAGACAGTCTTGTAGAAGAAGAAATTATATTGGTTTGTCTTACACTGTTTGGTTGAACATACACATAGTATGAATCCCATTAATGCTTCCTTGTTGTCACAGTAGAGAAGTAGACAACGTGTGAGGTTACACAGCCACATGAGCCACCACTGGTCTCTCAGATGGGCTATATCCCATACCCAGTATACATTAATAGACAATCTGATACTTTCTTGAGGTGTGTTTTCATTGGTGCCATCTCTAATATATTGATTGTCTACTACCCACACATTTCTCAGACACAATCGATGCAATATTCTGCATGTCAACCAGCTGAGCTGGTAACCTATTGACCTAGTAACAATATCATCCTAACAAATCTTAGTAATATGGTGTTCAATGAATTGTCATCTTGCAAAAAGTTGTTCGTTATCTCTCAGGGGGTATCGACCTGATGTTGACCAGATCATCTGCAAAACTTCTCTCCCGATTCATCCCAAATCTGTCATCCAGACAGGATACATTTCAGAAAGATTACACATGTGAATAACTCAAGTGCATGGATATTACAGTCTAATACACAGTCCAGATTGAGATTTTGTCATGAAGAAACATCAATTGCTTTGTTGAATTGTTATTATCTGACCATATGGTGTCCTTACTCCCATTCGAGATGCAGAGTAAATCTGTTCAAGATGCTCTAGCCTTGGTCATATGTAGCTTTAAAATTTAACTTTTATCATTGTACAATAGTTGTCAAAAGTTGTATCCAGATCTTGTTTTCACGAGAGATCTTAAACTGTTGTTACCACTCAGTCAAGACTACTGAGTAAGTCAAAGTCAACAATGCCATGCAGTCTATACAGTAGCTCCCAGCTCCAACATAACACCACATGATGACATAATGTACACAGCCTTTATTGAATAGTGCTGACATGAATTGGACTGCAATTCACCATCAGTGTTTTGGTCATGCGCCAGATCTCATCTTTCAATCAGGTGATGCAATTCAATACATCTGATATAGTAGAGAAGTATTGAATGACCACACATTGTGGAACTGATGTAAATTTAAAGACACATGGATCTTTATCAATTGTTGCTCTCAAGTATCACAGTAGCCAATTCAATAAGTCCCTAACTATTTCAAGGAATAGCTGAAGTATTTCATTAGGCTGCCAAAGTGAATATACATTGCAAAGAGGATGTTGCTTAAACTGGTTGAAAATAGAGTAAACACCTCATGAATAGAGTGCATCAAGATTAGCTTACTTCAGCAGCCAAAAGTCAATATCCCCATCTCATAATATATTCAACAGTTACTGAGCTGAATACCCATGATCAGCAATCTTAGAATGCAACACATTCGACATGAGCCATATGATACTGATACAGTCACAACTTGTGTTAGATGGAGCACAACCCATGAAGAAATATGAGTATAAGATTGTCACCTGAATCCATCATCACAGTCTCCTCTGAAGTCAGAATTAGTATTGTCAATATTCCAATATAGAGACTGCATAGTTACAACCTCATTGTGCCATGCTACATGACTGTGTTTTGTATCATTTAAGCGATATTACCATAGCTTAGTAATAACTAAGATGTCCAATATATATATATAGGGGATATTTTTCAGAAATATCACAATTTTCAGATACAGTGGCTAGGTAAGCTGATTATACAAAATATTAGTCCGGAGTGTCTTTGGCTGCACATTAAACGAAGAGAATGGTTACTGAGATAGAATCCAAATTCTGTTACTCCCACTACGATTTACTAGCATTGATCTCACTGTATCTTTGATTACTTACAGTGTTCGCAAAAATTATTGCTTGGAAATTAAGTTATGTCTGCATTTGGAGATATAGTAAATGAAACTGGATACATTTGAAAATAACCCTGTAATGTAATTTTTGAAAATATATGAAAATTATCCTCTATGCAACTATGATTAGCAAACCCAAGATAAAATCTAATGGAAAACTTATACAGAGTATCTGGAGATTGGAATAGTTCAATATTGAAATTGTTTAGTCTATATAACAGATTACACTCTCACTATGTCTCTGTATTCTGGCTGAATGGTTAAGTCTGTTGGAAGTTATATGTAGATGGAAATTGATGCTATAGATTCCATTATTTTAAGTATTGGCAATACTTTTTATATATTCCTTTCCTCAGCAATACACTTTGGCTGAAATATTTTCCACTCCAGCTACATCTCGGTAAGCTATGCTTTTCGGCTTATCAGAGTTCCATATTGAATCAGCCATCTGGGGATCTATATAGTTCTTATGGATACAATATGCAGGTGGTGATGTTTCTTGTATAGAATCTAATAATACATCAATAGTTAACTACCTTGTTACTGGCCTTTCACATGGTATGCTGTTGTCTAACCATAATGGTTCATGGCAATCCCAGCCTGCAGGTAGAACCATGCTATTGGGTAATGGCCATTTAACCATGTATATTAAGTAATATTGAATATCCTGAATTTCTGATTAGTTTTCATTGATTATACAAATATTCCAGACACAGTATTTACTTTCTCTGTTTAGGAACAGAACATATTGAAGAATGACTGTACCTTGGGTATCATCATTGACAACTCTTGATGATGTTTCAGAGTGTGATTATGTTATGTTTGATTGGAGCCTTCCAAACACTTCTTTAATTGTAAACTAAATTGGATTAGTATATTTCTTCTACAGTTTCTTTGCAACCCATCATATGTTAAGGTGGAGTAAAGTGATATTAGGTGAAACTATGTTTTCTTTATGAACTATGACATAATGGATTCTATCCTACAAATCATCTGCCAAAAGTTATTGAGATAGACAAGAAGGCTTGTTTGGCGAAATACTGCAATCTGCCTTTATATACAGTTTTTCAGATGCTGCTGCAATTACCAACAGTAGGCTTATCTTATACATTCAATATTTAGCTGCATTGTATGTTATATCAGTGCTTGAGTCTTGGTTAGCTGATAATATAGATACATTATCTTAATACAGAATGCAGGTAGGTTCTCTAGCTATAAATATACCTGCTCAATGATCATTGAAAACTTCTTGGCATGCTTGAAATGTCCTCAAACAATTGTTCATCTCTGGTTTGTAGATTATTAGAAGGTTACTAAGTATATACAAGATGCTCAATAGTAGGAAATATTGTTATTGTTCCACTCACTAGTCCCAGATTGAAAGAAGTTATAATGTTATATAAATATATTTGACATATAATATCCCTAGTTGTCTTTACCTGGTAACCTAATATATTTCTTGTTAGTTTTCTACAAATAATATAATATATCCCTTTGAACTTCTCTTCAGAGTCATGTATAGTACAAGGTTTGGCTGCCATATGGGGTTCCAGTATACTGGTTGGAGTATGTAACCACGAAATTTAGATCATATTTAATTTCTCTTTTGGCAGTTGGATTTTGGTAATTAAAGACTTAGTGAAATACAATTATTGATGGAAATATCAAATGCATACAATGCAGCTTTTTCCAAGTGAAGATCTCTATAACAAACATATCACTAACCTAATTGTTGATCTATACAGAATCCCAAAGTGCTGAAATCTTCATTTATGAATATAGTTACTAACAATACTGAAGAATAGGTCACTGATCATTGTAGTGACTATGGCTTCAACATGTTGCCAGTACAGCTGGAAACATTACCCAGATGAAAATTTGGGATCATTGGATAATAATACAGAAATTCCCACTACCCAAAATTGGGTATTTGTACAACCCACAAATCGTTTCCTCTACAGTGTTGGTATGTTAATCCTCCTTTCAAGCAATCATATCATGATGCACTCATGTTGTGGTACTACTCGTGTACAATAATACACCATTTTCACCTCCAAGGAGGTATTTCGGCCAATTATTTATTGGGTATAGGCCTCTATGGCCAGAATATATATTTACCTATTGTTGGTATCATTGACCTCAACGTTTCACCGTATAGCAGTTCTCAATACATCGCCCGTTATGTGCAACTGTGGCTTCTGTACCCCCATTATGCCTAAGATACAATCCAGGTATTTAAACATCATCTTTCAGCTCAGCTCCACCTGGATATCTTTCCAGTGTACCCACATAAGATGAAGTTTAGTAATGACAATATGATCTCAGGCATCTCTCCTTACAATTGTAGTATGAATAGAGCCCAGATCCACATTGTGGATAAGAAATCGGACAAAGGTCAGTGTGGGAGCAGCACCAAATGGACATCAGCAAAAAATAATTCCATCCAGGGTGAATGGCTCCGTCACAGTGGACGCACTCCCTCAGAGCCGGCCATGACACCCCGGTGGCGGATCACTCCACGCCCGGCGTCAATACCATGCGTCGCATTGCATATCTCCCTCATATCGCGGTTTCACCGTTTCTTCTCGCTCTGTCTGTCTCCCATTTTTCACGAACACTCTGGCATTGTGGCCAACTGAGACAATATGTTGGAATGGATTCATTCGGTAGGCGCTTGCATTGGGATTGCAAAGCAATGGATGACGCTGCGACAATCTCTCCTCCCCTTCCTTCTATCTGTGTGCAAAATGCAATTCTCTCTTTACTAGTTATACACATCATTCCAAGTGGCCAGATCTATGCGGCTATTAACTATCCATCCCTCGTTCAGTCGATTTCCTGTCTTACTACTAGTACCTATCTGTGGAATCATTTGCTCGCAGTTGACGATGTTTCCCACGCTGATATCTTGTGAAGCAACGGCTTCCGGTGCTTTTCTCAGTTGTACAAATTTTGAGAGGGGATCCAAGGTACTCGAGTTTTCAGGTATTGTGGTCAGCGCCAGGGCTAACCCATACTCCACTAAAGCTCCATCCTCATTTAGGAGCTTGATTTTGAATAGTCATTCCACTTGCCATGGGAGACACCCATTCAGCACGGCATAACACCTCCCCGGGCATTCCTTTACCCACACCCAGTCGGTCAGTCGGTCCTGTCCGCGCCAGCTCTTGCTTCCTGCCCATCGACTCATCTGAGATATGCGTTCACCTTCTCCACCCTCAACTAGAACCTTAAGACCATGAGTAATACAGAGCTCCATTGCGTGCAGTTATTCATCCAATATATACATCTTGTTACAACTCGTAAAGCTGATACACTCCAGCGTGCCACTGTAGATTGCCACACGGTGCTTTGCCTCTTGCATATCATTGAGGAATGCTCTGAAGTCTTTTATCATGGCGTCAAGATGCTTTCCATCACAGCGGTTTTGGGGTCCAATGAATTCGGGCTTCGCATCTAACTAGGAGCTGAGGGGGGCAGCCAGATCAGCACCGGAAGGGAGGACTTTGTAGGCGGCAGCACTGTTCTCCCGACACTGAGCGAGGGCTTGGAGATTGAGCTCTCTGATTTGGAAACAGAGAATGCGATGATAAAAAGTGATTACTTATGGCAGGTAGTTGAGATTGTGATTGGAGGTGTTCCAACTGTCCTTGAGTGTCGTTTTATGTGCTTATTCATATCCCTCAGCGGAATACTGTTGCAAGGTTCCGTATCGACGAATCTGTTCGACACAATGAGACATCAAGTGGATCTTCGGACGATGGAAGTCGGCATCTAACGTCTTGGAAACATCTATCTCGTGGCTGATATAATCCCGCCAGGTGTTCAATTCGCGCTGCTGCTTGGACAGCATCCAAGTTTAAGCATTTGATTAATCAGCTACCGATCGCTTCTTCACGAGTGCTGTTCTCAGGGTATTGGCTTTGGCCTTCACCATTTTGCCGGCTTGCCCGAGTAAGAAACCATCCGTGAATGTGTGAAAACGACGCAAGACATCCTTCATGTAGCTCAAAGTTGCATCATTCTGAGATTTATCTCAAGCATACTTCTAGCATTCTAACAATGCCCATGTGCACACAATTGCGCGATTGAATATGGGACGCTGAGCGGGGCTTCCGCCTCATAGAGACTGGGTAACAACTCTAAGCAGGTACTGGCTCATCTCCTTCATTTCCTTCCCATTCCATGGAGAAACTTCCTGATATGACATATTTTTTGGTGTGAGGTCGTGGCAAGCAAGCACGGATAACCAGACTGCATTTTACTTGTCGAGCCATTCGTGTGTCTTCATGAAGTGGAAAATCAACTTCTGGAGATGGTCATGCATGCTGATCTGCATTGTATGGAGGAGGTCAGGTTTAGGGAGGTCACCCACAATACTAGGAATATGTCGAAACACGTTGAATTCTCTGTGAACATGGCGTGACGAGAGTTCAGCATCGGCTGCCTTGGTGTTGGCATCACTGAGCATTCTGTATAGGTTGTGATCCTGCTGGGGGTGTTGCTTATCAGGAGGGACATAATCTGCAAGTTCGTTCTTTGGACACTCGCACGGAAAATGGACATGCTGCTCGTGCTGATTCAGGTTGCTATACACGGAGCCATGTGCAAGCCATGCTGCAAAACTGGTTTGCAATGCCTGAAGTTGCCATCTGCACAGAGAACGTTGTAACACCCCCTCTCGGCGCTGGGATGTTGTCTAATGGGGAGAGTCTGGAGTACGCTCCGCAGTACAGCGTTCAGCACCCCTCCGTTCGTGTGCCGCTGCTCATCCAGCCGCATCTGAGAAACATTGCGGTTGTTGATAGGAATTGGCAGGAGAGCGACAATTACGACGCTGTGCATTGAGGGCATCTGGTTGCTCTTCGATGATGGATTGCCAATTGGCATACATACAGGCCACTCGTTCTTGTTGCGCGCAAAGTTCAAGAGATGTGTTCCGTCAGATATGAATATCATGGGAAGTAGTGTATCCCCCACTCTGAGCATTGACTGAACGTGGATTAGCGCGTTATTATCCTCGGGTATCTGTCTTTACCTGTGTCTCCCACCAGCAGTCCGCAGTGTGCATTTTGGTATAGAGGCCTTTCGGTGGCGTATCGCTGTTAAACCAACACTGAGGGGCGTAAATGAGATGCTCGGCATTGGATGGCTGCCACATCAAACATCTCATGCTGTTGATGATGTCTCAACTCCAGGACTTGATAGGGAGTCGGTGATTGGTATTCCATCTCATATCCTCGAGAGTGTGTACTTCCCACTCCCCGAGAGCCTGATCATCTGGCATGCTAGCCACGAGCTTCTGGACGCAATCACTATTCTTGAAGCTTGGGAAACACAGAGCGGTGTGTTCTTCCTTTAGCACATTGTAATAGTACGTCTTCATGCCCTTCTTCTTGCTCCCACACTGGATATATTTGTACTCTTCACGCATCGCGAACAGGTACTAGGGATTGTTTTGTAGCTTCCTCTCAAGGCATCGCTGAGCGTTGCGTTTCGATGGCTCAGCAATGTAATCGCACAGCGGAGCGCTGGCGCCGGGGTATATTTCCCTCAGTGGCAGAGCAGATCGCGGTGCTTGAGACTCCAAGTCTGTGATGTTATCAATGTGTTCAAGGTAGGGAAACTCATCCAAGTCTTCATCTGAATCATTGTTAGCGTTCAATTCAGGACGCTGAGCGGGTTCAATGTGTCACGGTACACTGTGAATAGTCATATTCTTCCGGCGTGCAACTTGAAGGTGTTCAGGATGGTGTAATTTGATATGTTTAAGTTGGCAGCTGTCTGAGGTGAACTTCTTTTGGCATGAAAATTCGGGGCAACAGAATGGGGTCTTCTCTGGCATTGTCGACAACACGCGAGGAGCGGAGTATACACTGTAGAAAGGGACGCAAGTTGATGCTGGGCCTGAGCAGCCCGGTGTGTAAGTTCACGATGCTTTCAGCTCACTTGAAAGATTTATCGAGCCTCAACACCATCACAAGGAGGTTCCTTACACCCCAGGAGTTGCAAAAACGCTGCATGCACGATGTCCCATAATACTATGAATAAGATATAACCAATACAAATCCCATAAATGAAATAAACCCTGAGCGAGCCTAAAACCTCGCGACGCGTGTAATAATCAATACCTGAGATACATAGAATGGAACAAAGAAAATGAACAAGACAAGAACCCGACCCTAACCCAAATGCAGCAACCATTGCCTCCTCTGCAACGTGAGGACTGGTTCACCCCTCGCCTACTGAGCCATCCGGGCATGCCTCAGGGAGAAGGGCATCGGAGAAAGAGACATAGGAAAGCGGGTCATCGGTGAGAGGGACATCGGAGAGACTGTTGCCACCTGCCGATTCGCCGAGCAGCTGGTGATCCACATCAACATCCGAGGTGTTTCTGGCTGCCTCAGCTTCCCGTATCATTGGCAATGCCAGGTGAGGTTTTTGCAGCGTCACAAGCCCCAAATGCTCCCGCCCACTGAGGGCATCAGTCTCTGCGGTTCATGGTCGTGGGCGAGGCTCCAGGGTTTGTGGCCATGGGGCAGGCGGCAGAGGTTGTGGCCGTGGGATATGCTCGCGCATCTCCTGGCCTTGTTACGGTAGCATGAGTGGCTGATCCTCTAGCATGGTGTCTACATCATCAGCCCATGTATTTACCATCTCTCCCTGGCCAATTGTCCGAGGTTCTTTGCCATCATCTTCACCCTTATCCTCCTCCTCATCCTCATCCTGCTCCTCATCCTCATCCTCCTCCTCCTCCCCATCTTCCTTCTCTTCATTGTCCTCCTCTTAATCTTTATCCTCTACATTGTCACCGTCCCTTGTCATATCCACATTGCAGTATAAATCAATGCCGTCTGGTGCGTCCACATCATCCTCCATGTGCATATCCACCTCGGAATCATGTTCTGAGTCATATTCGCCGTCCGACTCCTCGGTCTGATTGGTATCATCATCTGAGGAAATTGACACGCCGGGCAATGCTTCCGGCTCAAGAAATACCCACTCTAGTTAGTTTTCCATGTCCGAGTCTGCCTCACACCTTTCCTTCTGCAACTCCAGAGCAACAGCACAAGAGATATCATCTCCCCCTGGGGTTTGTTTAACAATATCTTTCCCATTGCCATTTCCCTTCCCCTTCCCCTTCCCTTCCACGTTCCCATTCCCCTTCCAATACATTGTTCACTTGGCTTTCCCGGTCCCTTTCTCACTGCTCTGCATGTCCTCCTCACCCTCACTGTCATCATTGTCATTGCCATCGCTAGGCCGGCTCCTTCCACAGCTCTGCACTCCAGGATCAACCCAGTTCTCATCATCATCATCCTTGTCGATTATCTCATCCCGATTCGGTTGTCTAACAGCCAGGAAGTGGCCTAGCTTGTACTGCTGGCAGCTTGGTGGCTCAATCTTTGCCCTCAGATCATCACTACCTTACCAAGAGAGATGCTCACTGGTGCATTTAACCTTCCCTGGGCTGGTTGTCTGCGGATTGGAGCAATCAACTTGATCCCCGAAGGCATGGGGGTTGTCCCGCCTCGAATTGTTCATTTAGTCGCGGGTTTTGCCCAACATATGCCCCATATATGAGCGGAAGGCTGCCAACCACTCCTGACAAGGTGAACACCTGCTCCTGCGGTGCGGCGACATTAGCTGGAATTGTGAAATGTGGCGAGTCTTGACTGGATCAAGAAAGATTATATCATGAAAGAGGTCTCATGCCCTTTCATTGTTGACGCCGCAAACATTGTATATCGGTATGAGTCCATGGATGTGTTCCAAGATGACTCCCTCTATACGGTCCCGATCCAAAGAGTGGCGTCAATTTCTAACCGATGTCGGCATTTTTGCCCTAAATGTTGCCTTCCCCTTTTCTTTGTGGCTGCCCTTCAGTGCCTTTGGTGTGAGTTGAAGATGAACCCACATCGGAGGCATTAGCATTATGATACAGTTGCATGTAGCAGCACGAAACCCACAGGGAACACCCAAAGTTGAGTAGGTCATCGGGTGTGTTTCAGAGCGAGAGGGGTTGTTTTGAGCAAGTCACGTTATGTCGAGGGAGTTCAGGATGCTGATGATGTGTTGAATTTGGGAGGCAAAGAGAATCGAGCTGCAGGCGGGAAGAAGGAATATATATACTCCAGTTCCTGCGATTTCTTGGTTCAACTTGTTTTGTTGGTTAACCAACACAAAACAGCCCAACCTTCATCTTACACAACCACCAGGCAGCTCATCAATGAGAAGCCTCGAGACGAGATGGATTACTCGCGGTGAAGCACATTGGCAACATCGGTTGTTGCTTTGGCATCACACACCACATGTACTGCTCAGACCTCATACATCTCCGAGCAAACTGAGAAGTTCTCAGGTTGTCCCAACTGTGCAACCATCCAACATGGCTACCAACATGCCTAGCGGTGGAAAGAGCACACGCAACTGGAGTCATAGGATAGAGAATCCATCCTTGTTCACATTCCGATGCATTAAGCTCTGCCAAAGGGGCGTTTTAACGGGGAAGCTGAAGATATACACAATCGATGGTGTGAAGTATTGTGCCGAGTACGAGTGCAATACTATGATAACCTCGCCATGAAAGCATAAACACCCTTCAAGCGGTGCAAATAGGCCTTCAGACTTTGCTGTAACAGTGAATATCAATGCTGAGTATAATCTAATGGCAGTTAACCCCATGATTGAATGAGTTTCAAGGGATCTCATCCCCGAGTATTGTCAGGGTTTAGTGTCTAGCGTGATCTACACTGCGCCTCCCTGTTGTATCGAATCCCTCCCTGATTGCTCCAATACGAGTCTACCTCTCCTGCCGTTGCATATGCTTGCAGAGGAAATTATTCGTACATTCTTAATCTGGAACATCTATATCGGACTATGCCTTCCGAAATCCATCACCCTGACACGTCTCCGGTCATACGAGATGTTAGAAGTCTTGTGAATCGTCAGAATCAACGAATGCGTGGGCCATCGGGGAATCCTCAACTTCCACCTGTTAAGATAAGCGTTTTCGTACAGGCTGGCAAGAGGGATTCCTCTCAAGGAGGGAGTTCCATAGCTTCTACAATCCAAGGTCAGAACACCACCCCCACATCTTCGCAGAACAATTCTCGCGTCGCAGATATCACTAAACGGGTGACTTCCACCCCATCTGCTATACAGAGACTGTCCACCGCCACGCCTGGTACGAGCAGTCGTAGCACACCAGCCCCCGGAGGAACCTCACAGACAGACCCAACACGTCGTGTTGTGTCCAGCCCCGCATCTGGCATTGCTATCACTCCCACTCCTCTCAGCAGTCTTGGAAACCTGCCTACACCCATCCCTAATCTAGAAGCCCATGCGATCATTACAAATCCACTTTGAACGCTAGCTTCAGGAAAGAATCAGAGACAGAGGCAGCAGCAATTGCAACCGCAGGCAGTGTCTACACCTCAATCAGTGTTCTCCGGCAGTCGCAGCATCCTTCGATATGGTCACTGAGACATGACGCATCTTGTATTTGCAATGGGCGAACTCCTGGAGCTCTACATGTGGAACAGACGGCTGTTTATGAGTGCAAGCGACTTGGAAATGGTAAGTTATGCAACACGATGCATTGCGAAAGCATTAGCTGAAGCCCCACACTGGCAGATAATAGAGACGTACTGGAACACCACTATTCACCAAAACAACATTTGGTCCACAGCATTTGTGGCACGCACAAAGGAGATCTTCATAGAGGTATGCTGAAGCAACGGCCCACATTTGATATTTCACGCTCAAGCCGGTACCCGGTTCGAGCACAACTCAATATGGTTAAATCCCATTTCATTCAATCAGCAATAGACAACCTAGCAGAGCTTTTGATCTCCACCGCATTGGATTCGATGCAGAGCATTTGGAATCGATTCATTCCTTTCCGGCAGCCAATAACTATCATTTTTCTGGAGTAGAGCGTGTGGAAGGAGGTGTACGCAGTCCAAATCCAACGCAAAGAGAGTCGAAAGCTGCTAACGAATGGCTAGCATCCATGTTACTTCCTGCCAAAAGCAATCCCACAGTTTATCCAGATCAAATATTTTCATCGGGCAAATAACTGTGGTAAGTATGCTGATGGATTTTATTATTCCATGATTGACTACAAGGACAGTCATATACCCTCGCCACTGATCATGTTTACCGGTACTGCGTTGCACCATGCGCTCCTGGAGTGACAAAAAAACAACGGTGTTCATCCGAAAGCTTCGAAGTCAAGGCTGAAAGTGGACAGACTTGATCGCTCGAACAACTAAAACTACAAGAATGACAGTGGGACGAACTTATCCTGCTGCACTGCAACAGGTAGCAAGTTGTTAACGTCGCCTGGCGTTGCAGAAACATATTCAGTCTTGATGAATACCTGGAACACACTACCGGAGAGCTACCAACAGAGCATGTAAAAAACACTCTTGCTACAGTCAAGCGTGAGATCCAACAGACGGAGAACACAACACCTGCCGTGGTCATCAGCGCGGAAGCAGTGCGTGTTGACAAGGCTATTCTTCTTGACTATTTGACCTCCGAAGTGGCGCTTAAGGAATCTGAGATCGGAAGCACTGACACACACGTCCAGGTAGACAATAATCGCATGGATGACGAACTAAATTTTGGGAAGCCTGGGGGCAGCCGGGATTACAATAATACAGATGACGGAAGTGACAAGTGCGATGACATCACCACCGCCAGCTGGCGAGGACGGGCCGCAACTAACCTCCAGCGGTGGGACCTGGGAACCAGCGATGTCGCTGGGAATGATGCCGAGAATGGCGATGATTCGGTTGCGGATGATGAGGAAGAAGCATTGGAAGCTGATGATGGATCAAGGCAGAATGCGGAAAAATGAGGGCATAGTAGGTTTGACCTGGGAACCAGTATTGTCGACGGGTATGAGGGCGAGGATGGCAACAATGCGAATGAGGAAGAGGAGGAAGAAGCATCGCAAGTGGATGATGGATCAATGCAGAATGTGGAGGACTGAGGGCATAGTACTGTAGAGTGTGAAGATTGGACAGTATATTTCAGACCTGTAAAATACGATAATGGTGAAGCAAATGCAACGGCAAGCGATGTACCTGAAGGGAAAACTTGATTGTAATAAGCGACAACATCTCAAAGCTAAACATACATGGGGAGAGTGCCGCATCCGATAGAGAGCAATAGCGGAATGGTAAATTGTGGCAGTCGGCAGGAGAAAGGCATTAATCACCTCCTGCTGTTGTGTAAATGGCTACAGCATACCTGCAGCCCGTGCAAAGAGTGAAATACACGTGTCGTTCTGATGGTTCGTATACCTCACCACATTCTTGGTGCAAAATAACGGAAGTATATATGCAACGTGACCCGTCGCCTGGGCGATGGGAAGCATGGAATTCTCTGTCAGAGAGTATAAGGTTCCGTCAGAGCCGTCAGAGCTAACTGTAACACCTGCGTGTTTCTGACGGAAACTAGGGTTATTGCTGATGTAAAAGGGGACATATATACAGTGAAGGATCTAATAAATAATGCCAAATTTGAAAGTCGAGTGAATACTGAACAACATAATGGCATTTGTAGAGGTCATAATTACAATGTCTGGTTGCAATACTAGGTGGGGTAAACATGGGTGCATTAGCATCTCAAAACTGATCAGTATAGACTAGTGATAGCAACGGGTCCGGCTTTGGACTGGAAAAACAGTTCGGTTCGGTTCCAGACCCGTCCGAAAAACCGAACCGCTCTGTCTTGGCGGGGTTGTAACCCGGACCGGACATAAACCCCCGGCTTTTTGGCCAGGTTTATCATGCAGCAGAGCCTCAATTTCGCGAACTCAGAACTTTGGCTCCAATCAAGTATTTGAGTTGTGATCGTATCACAATATGATATATACGTAAAAGATGCAGTTTTAGATACTCTTCCACCTCCCATTCACCGATTTGCGATACGATCACTATTCGTTGAGTTGCTGTGAAATAACGCCGAAATTTAGTCGTTTTTCGAAGCGACACAACGAATTGTGATTGTATCGCCAATTGGTGAATGGGAGGTGAAAGAGTATCCAAAACTGCATCTTTTACGTATATATCATATTGTGATACGATCACAACTCAAATACTTAATTGGTGCCAAAGTGCTGAGCTTGCGAAGATGTGGAACCGGCCAAAAAACCACCGGTTCGGTGCAGTTTGGTTTTTTGATGCGGTAAAACCCGTTGCAACGGTTCCAGTTCGGTTCCAACCCGGACCCGGAACCGAACCACCAATTTGGAACTGTTGCTAACACTAGTATAGACCATATACAGGGACGAATACAGAAAACATATAACTTACCTCATGTCAGGTTAATACACAGATTTTATGTACTAACCTTGTAAATGAAATTAAATGCAAGACACTGGATACTAACCTTACAACTAGGAAGAATACTGAGAACTGGCACTAACTTAATCCCAGGAAGACCAACACTAACCTTACAGATAATACAAACTCCTAGTACAGACACTTACCTTATGCTGGGATGAGACAACTCATTCAAGAAAGGATATTATTTCTGGGCAAAGGTAGTCAGTATTCTGATGGAATACCAAGAATCCAAAAGGATGATGCTGATGGGACTATGAAGAATTGAAATGTGTATACTACAACTCATCAGAGCAATATTATAAGGGCACGTACACTAGCATTCGGCCTCATAGGCATACGTGTACTAACTATAGGCATACTGTTGCAAATGTGAATGTGCGTGATAGTAGGTGTAGATGTGTATGTAAGATTATCGCTAGAGATTTAAGGCTCATGGTGAGCCGACATATAGAAGGGCCATTACCCGGCCCGGGTCACGTGCCGCCATTACATCATCCCTCTCTTTAGACACAGACCTCCTGGGCTGTATAAACCGTACAAGAGAAATGGAAAGGAAAGCATTAAACAATCATGCTGCATACATACTCATACAAACTCAAATGTCCCGCTACCATTCAGTACAGCTCATGGTGACCTCTTGGTGGATCCAACACACGGGCAAACTCCACTGCCATTTGGCCATGATCTGGAGGTGGTAAAATCCCGTGCTGACGCCATCTGTACTAGGCCAACATCCAAAGAAGTAAAGAAGTATGGAGAAGAGAAGAGAAGAGAAAAAAACAGAAGAAAGGAATGCCAGTTTGATTATTTTCCTCCGGTCCCGAGTTCCAAAACTCTATAGACCCATTTCATCTGCTCCCAAGTCTCGGACCTCAATTCCTGCTTAGGTGCACTTCCAAACTCATCAGGCATCAAACATGCCATGAGGTCCATATCTCGGCTTGGTACTTGGTCAAAACCATCAGGGTGGTAGATCTTCGCCTGATATCTTGCCATTGATTGGAGCTTCTGCTGTTGGCATTGTGCTTAGCCAATGGTAATCATCGATCATATACATCGATTGAATCATGTGTAGTCTCATCTCATTCATCAACACCTATCACGTAAGCTTCTCTAAATTGGTCATACATCACATGGTCAGCTGCACTTGCGCGCTCCCGAGCGTTGGTGCAGTGATTCGTGGAATATTTCTCTCAGTTCCCATTGCTAAGTGGCATTTCCTCGGAGATGTATTGAAACTACGGAAGTATCTACATTTCTCTTACTAATATTTGTACTTTCTTAAGTATTCTCCTTACGATAAGATGGTACGTTATGGATAAGGATAATGTGGTGTGTTAATAACTTTTAATACTTTTGTTATCTTTGTATATTTAGGTTGTCTAGAAAGTTCCGGTTAGAACTTGTCTAGAACCTTTTTGTGTTCAGTTGGAAGAGGGACTTATCAGCGCTTATCTTAAAAGAACGCGCCTAGATAGTTCTGTTATATTTTTTACTGTTCTTATGTATTTATGTACGGTTGCAGAGTTTTTCTCTTCCTGTTTTGGTTATTGATCCGTGACCGTGGTCACGGACATTCACCCGTTTATTATTGTATATATAGATACTGTTTCTCCGGTTAGAGAACAGTTCTTTAGACTTGCTCAGACATCGATCGGAATACTACAATATCTCCTCTCGAATCCTTTACTCAGTATATGCTTTTATTTCAAAGACTTCTTGAAATCGTGATATATGCAATACTTATACTTCGTCTACTTCTTTTTAGATTCTAAAGAATCTTTTCAGACTTTCGCTGTTACGTTCCATTAGGTTATGAGCCCGGATGAGCGATACTGATCCTGAATCTCCTCCACTTACTCAGAATTTGTTCGACGCTCACTCAGTTCCCGTCGAATATCAAGAAGTACCCGAACCCTCAACAACACCACTCGGATCACTACCTCCTTCGCCTTGCCCAAAGTATCCAATAATGACATCAAGCGGATCCGGAAAGAATCCTGAGTTTTCCTTCTCGACTCGCATTGATAAGAAAACTCCAGTTAATGTTAAACTCGATAGTAACGGGAAACTTACTGGACAGGAACATCATCGAATCTGGAGTGCCTCGATGAACATAGTTCTGAAAGGTATTAAGGCGTACAAAGTAGTGGTGGATGGTGTGTCTCCAGCAGACGGTGCTGAACAGACAGAAGTAGATGCCTATGAGCATCTTAAACATACCGCGTCGACCATATTTATAGAGGTAGTCTCTCAAGACATTTTGGACAAAATTGTCGAGTTGGAGGACCCTCACCTGATGTGGCCCTGGCTTCGCACTGAATACTATAGAGACTCGGCTTTCGCACTTGTCTCCCAGATAATGAATCTGGTCTCCCTTCCTACTCAATATTCTGGTACAGACTTACCAGGATTTATATCCAAGTTTGAGTCACAGTGGCTCCACCTTACGAAACTCTCGAAAGCCTCCTCCGATTCGTACTGAAAAACCTTCGCTACCTTCCTTAACGAAGATATGGCCAAGAGAGATTTTCTGTTGGGTGTTTTGGTTAAACACCATAAAAACGTGATCGATAATCTTACAACAAAAGATAGTTTGTCGTATGCTGATGTTAAGCAACGACTTATGGATATCGACACCTCCGGGATCGAAGATAATTCGGCTCTCTTTGTTTCTAAACCATCGGGTAATAAGAAAAAGGGGAAGAAACCATCGAAATTGGGAAATTCCAACAACTCCTCCTCCTCCTCCTCGAAAACTTGCACTTGGTGCAAGAATCATAATGCAGGATAATCCGAAGGACATACCTGGAATGAATGTTTTCGTCTGCAAAAGACAAATAAGGAAATGAAGGAAAAAGAAGAGAAAGATAAGGCCGAGGAAGCAAATGTTACCACGGAGGATCTGAAGGTAAGAAACAAATCCTTCTACTTTGACATGGCCTGTACCTCACACATGACCCCGTAAGCAGGACGTCTCCTCAACTACTCGATATGTGGCGGATTTGTAAAATCCAGTTCACAAAAGAGCATGGAGATTGTCGGCAAGGGAGATGTGGTGATGGACTGTGTTCTGAGAGATGGATCGGTTTCTTCTTTTTGTGTCTGAGGTGTTTTGCATGTTCCTGATTTGGCACATCCTTTGATTTCTTGGAGGAAGTTACGGGATAAAGGATATACAGAGTTTGGAGAGGGGGATTATATTTCTATTAATAAGGCAACAAAAGTTGTTTTTGAAGCTGTTTTTGACGGAAATTTGTTTAAAATGCCTGAGACATCACATTCCGCCCATATTACTTATGACTTCTGGCATCAGGCTCTCGGACATCTAGCACCATCAACAATGGACAAATCACTACAGCTTTATTCCGATGCCGATATACCAGCAAGACCAAAAAATTACGTCTGCCTCTCCTGCGTTAAAACCAAAATGACTCGGTCTCCTCGAACAACTACATCGAAGAAAGATAGAAATAAACTCGATCTTGTTCATTCCGATTTGAGTGGACCCTTTCCAGTTCCGTCATATGGTAATTCCCTTTACTATATTACTCTAATCGATGATGCTACTAGGGTCGCGTGGGTTCGATTTATGAAGCAAAAATCCGAAACAACTAACATAGTCAAAGACTTTGTTGCAGAAATGGAACTTCAAAACCACAAGACTCCCACCGCATTTCGAACGGATAATGGTGGGGAATATGTTACCAAGGACTTGAAAGGGTTTTTTACTTCAAAAGGAATTATACATGAGTTTTCCCCTCTGTATTCCCCCGAGTACAATGGAGTTGCAGAACGTCTTAATCGTACGATAGGAGAGTCACTTAGAGCTATGCTCGAAAGTGCATCAACTTACGATAAGAAATTATGGGCTGAGGCTGTGTTAACCTCAATATATATAAAAAATCGACAACCTCATTCGGCATTAAAGGATCTAACTCCTTATAAGGCTTTTTATGGCACTAAGCCATCGATCCAGCACCTTCAACCTTTCGGTAGAGAATGTTATATCCATGTTCCGTATCAGAAACAAACGGATGGAAAGAAATTATCTCCGAGGGCACAAAGGGCTATTTTTACTGGATACACCAATGTCCCCCATCAGTATAGAGTATTCTTACCTGATACCAAAAAGACTATAGTATCAGCGGATACCTTCTTCCCCCCTCTTAAGATAGAAGGGGCTACGCCAACGACAAAACGTCGAATTGATCAAATTCTCACTCCCCTCCAAAGCAACACCCCATCAACATCTGTTGAATATACCTATAATAATAAGGGTAAAACTTCGGATAATATGTGGCGTCAATGGATGGATGAGAACCCTCAAGAAGCTAATGATTTAGTTGACAATGGTCATGAGATTATTGCTCGATTAATGAGAGCAGATGTCTTAGAGGGAAAAAGAGACCGATATCTAGGCGCTCCCTATTGGGTTTACGATGCCAATAACATGGCCTATCGAGAAGCCCTACCCCAACAACCCGAACAACTTAACGAAAGAGTGTTAATTGAAGAACTCGACAGAATCGAAGAATTCGACGAATCTATTCGAACAGTTGTTCCTGCAGACCATCATCTGGAAGAACATCAACAATCCGATCGACGATATCAACTTCCAAGACCTATGACGCCACCACCAATTCCATTTGGTCAGGTCGTCACTCGTGCTGGAAGAGTTGTTAATCCGCCAGAACGCTATGGTTTCGGGGGTTATGCCACTGAACCCAGTATGCGGGATGCACCTCCTCGACCTCCTACTCCGGAACCTCAACCTCTGGAAGGAATTGAAGGAAGTCAATGGGCGAATTTAAGTGGATTAACAGTTGAAGAACCAAAGTCTTACCGACAGGCCAAAGTATCACCACAATGGTCAGATTGGAAGAAGGCGATGGATGAAGAACTTAAGTCACTTAAGGAAAATGATGTTTGGGATGTTATCCCAAAACCAACGGGAAGAAAGATTGTGGCTAGCAGATGGGTATATAAAGCTAAAGGAAATACTCAAGGAGAAGTCGAACGATATAAAGCACGGTTAGTTGCCAAAGGATTCTCACAGATTTTTGGCCAGGATTACGATGAAATATTCACCCCCGTGGTTCGTTACGATTCTCTTAGACTTTTACTAGCATTATCAGCATGCAAAGGATGGCGACCTCGACAACTGGACGTCAAGACTGCATTTCCGTATGGGATATTGAAGGAAGAAGTTATATGGATTTACCGGAAGGCAGCCGGTTAGATGGAATGGTGGCACAATTAAAGAGGTGTATTTATGGATTGAAGCAATCTCCGAGGGAATGGTACTACCGGTTAGTAGAATACCTAGGACCTTTCGGATTTGCTATCACTGCTTGGGATCCCTGTGTTCTTGTTCACGAATCAGGCGATCTCTTTTTAGCTATATACGTGGACGAGATTACGTTGTTTGGAGCTACTGGAGAGCTGAAAGAGCAAACCATTAACGTGTTGAAGACTGAGTTCAAGGTCAACGACATGGGTGAACTGTATTGGCTTCTAGGAATCCAAATAAACTTTACCGACGATGGGATCACTCTTTCCCAGACAACATTTATTGATAAGATTCTGAACCGTTTTTCGATGCAAGATTGCAAGCCCATTTCGACACCTATCGACTCAAACCATCAGACGAAGGCTTTTAATGACGAAGACGAGCGTACCAATGCAACGGCATACCAACAAATAATCGGATCTTTGATGTATTTAGTTACTGGAACAAGACCTGACCTAGCGTATACAATCACTCACCTCTCTCAATTCAACTCATCTCCCTCCACAAAGCACATAACAGCAGCCAAACGAGTACTTCGATATCTCCAAGGAACGAAGGATAGACACCTTTTTTATCCATGGAATAATCAACTCAAAATGACTGCTTATACGGATGCATCTTACGGCAATTGCTTAGATACGAGACGAAGCTTTTCAGGATATATAGTTCAACTTGGGAATGCTACTATCTCCTGGAAATGTCGAAAACAGCGGTCCGTTGCTACCTCCACTTGTGTGGCTGAGTATATGGCACTTGCTATGACGACAAAACATCATCTCTGGTTGAAGCGTGGAACTCAGGAGCTATTGAAAAAAGATATTCCTACGGCTCTCTTCTGCGATAGCAATGCTGCTCTAGATGTGGCATGTAATCCAAAGCTTAACGACCGATCAAAACATATTGACATCGCAAATCACTTTACTTGAGAGCAAATCGATCAAGGGAATGTGTCTGTTATGTCTGTACCTTCGGAAGGAAATTTGGCTGATATATGTACAAAGGGAATGACGAGATATGTTAATGATCACTTATGCTCAAAAATAGTTGGATCAAAGTGAGAAGGGGTATTGAAAATACGGAAGTATCTATATTTCTGTTACTAATATTTGTACTTTCTTAAGTATTCTCCTTACGATAAGATGGTACGTTATGGATAAGGATAATGTGGTGTGTTAATAACTTTTAATGCTTTTGTTATCTTTTTATATTTAGGTTGTCTAGAAAGTTCCGGTTAGAACTTGTCTAGAACCTTTTTGTGTTCAGTTGGAAGAGGGATTTATCAGCGCTTATCTTAAAAGAACGCGCCTAGATGGTTCTGTTATATTCTTTACTGTTCTTATGTATTTATGTACAGTTGCAGAGTTTTTCTCTTCCTGTTTTGGTTATTGATCCGCGACCGTGGTCACGGACAATCAGCTGTTGATTATTGCATATATAGATACTGTTTCTCTGGTTAGAGAACAGTTCTTTAGACTTGCTCAGACATCGATCGGAATACTACAATATCTCCTCTTGAATCCTTTTCTCAGTATATGCTTTTATTTCAAAGACTTCTTGAAATCGTTATATTTGCAATACTTATACTTCGTCCACTTCTTTTTAGATTCTAAAGAATCTTTTCGGACATTCGCTGTTACGTTCCTTTAAGATGCTGCTTGACTCGGTAATCATCGTTCAAAGTCCACTTCAGTGACCATCCGGTAGACTTCATGGTTGCTCTTGATAGGCGGCTTCAGTAGAATCTTGGTCGACGTCTCAGTAGACATCTTGTTCAACTTCTCGCTGTGTCCCACTAGACTTCCTCTTGGTGGGCTTCTACTTGTCACCAGAATATGATCCTGTAGACACGGCTGTCTCCCTCATTGAAAATTCGTCGCTGTGTTGACAACTTCATCATATCGATTGTCGATTGCCGTCCTGGCTTGGTAGCATTGTAACTTGTATCTCCAAAATGGAAATGGGATTCATTGGTGGTTCAGGATTGTAAATGTTATCTCTCTGTGATTCGACATGTAATTCAGTTCAGCATTCGCTTCGGATAGTTCAGTCTAGGTATAGACCATCGGCGGAATTGTCAGAGGTGATAGCGGGAAAAGTCAATCATCATATGGATCTCGTGTTGACTTTGGACAGCTATGTTGGCTCCCGCTCCTGGCATCATAACTGTGGTTTGCATATAGCACTCACGGTGACCACTTGGGGGTGGCAGAATTGACAACAATTGCATCAGGCATGGGTGGTATATGATTGATCCATCTCTAACATGTTAACATCTCAGTAGGTCATACTGACCATGTAACAAGCACGCTTCTGCACTAGGAAAGCCACTTTGTGCATTGCATTGGCAGATTTCGGCATGTCTTGATTCGGCATTCGGTAGGGTCTCAGCGGACCGCTGCACAGTGAAAGTCATTTGGATGAAAACTTCGGTGCATTCTTCGTCGTCTTCTCTATAGCCATCCCGGTAAGTAGCTTCAGTTGTATATCCATTTGCTTGTTGGTAGGTATATCGCAGGCCTCTGGTGAAATCATTCGGTATTCAGTCCAGCATGCCATTCGGCGATAGTATCTTGATCCTTCAATACAGAGTTTGGTGAGCATCTCGGTCAGTAGCTTGGTACGGTAGCTTGCGATAATCTCCTCGTTCGATCTCGATCTGAATGAAGTCCTTGGCAGTAATATCCGTTTCTGTGAAATCTCGGTGATCATGTCTTGGTAGTAATCTCGACTGTCTCTTGTGATGCCATTCGGTAGGTCATTCGGTTCACTCAGTGGTAATATTCAATCTTGTTCAGTGGCCCTATTTGGAAATGTTTCAGTATTTCTTTCGGAACTGTTTCGGTAGTCCTATTGAACTCGTTTGGCATGGATCAGGCTCATTTAACTTATCATCTCTCTCCACCGCATTCCCAGGTATACTCAATGTCTGTCATATGCTAGGTGCATTTAATATCTCTAATCGCGAGGTGCGCTCGCTGGCTCTCCGGATGTGCTTGTTCATTCATCGGTAGGTTTGCCTGCCATCTCTTGACTGTGTGCACTTATTGTCGTTGTCTGAGTCCACAAGTCGATCCATCTCCAGGTGCACTTGCCGCTCCTAGCCTTCTCAATTGGTGAATGTATCCCACAGTGCTTCATTCCTGCATTGCCAGTGCTGAAATTAGTGGCAGTACGGGTTACAATTCCGGTACATTCGTCCACCTCTTTTGAAGGTCATTGCTCTGCCAGTGAGTAATCTCATATGGCTTCGTAGGGAATACCGATTGCAAGGGCTTGATTCAGTGGTGATTGGGAAGTCAATTTGTTGTTATCAATTGATTGTAGTTGTGTAGCTCAGGATCGCTAATTGTGAGTCACGTTGATATGCAGGATTGTATTCTCGGTATTATAGCTTTGTGACGATTTCGGCATTGTATTTGGTATTGTAATCGGCATTGTATGCGGCATTGTAATCGGCATTGTAATCGGCATTGTATTCTCTGCCATACGGCACTTGATGTGCGCTCTTGAATAGTGGTAAGCATTGTACTCGGTACGGCAAGGCCACCGGGACATATATCTGCATCTCTGCACCCAATTGGGAGCCTTGTAGATAGTCGTAGAAAGTAAGTATTTTAGATAGGGTAGATTTCCGCAGAACTTTGTGTATATTGCCATAGTCAAACGATTCTCATCCGTCTCCGAGCATTAATGCATCTCCGCGATGTGCATATCCAGGCTCGTTAGTCCAATTCTCATAGTACCAACGATAGCTCCTTTCATGAATAAGTAGCTTTCCACAGAATCGTCATTTCTCGTATCTGTCAGGGGTTATCCCATTCTATGTTAGTTCCAGTCATTGAAACATTCACTCTGTGAGTTCGTCATCATTTGACCTATACGGCTTAAATGTGCTCAGCGTCCAATTTGCCAATTGTTCTTCGTTTGTTCCCCGCTGTAAACTGTGCTTCACCGCTGTGAATTGTCATTCGTCTATGGGAATTATCTCCAAACTGCAGACCCATATGAACGTCGTACAAACTGCTACATGTATGTTACCCAAAGGAATCAAAGACACAATGGAAGCGGTGAAATGGAACATCCAGGAGTTGCAGTACCGCCGGCCTGTCCAATGGAAAATGACCGTGGCCTGCAATCATCCCTTGGTTGACTCGGCAAGCCGGTAGCAGTCACTGAAACGTCTCCTTAGAGAGCCTCTTCTGCCGCAACTGCTGCTGCTGCTCCTTTCTCGCCCAACAAGCCTGCGAGGGTTACAACTTCTGCAGTCTCACAATGCCACATCCATAGTTCCCTATACCTCAGCTCCCAGCAAACTGGTGCAAACCCCAGACTGTTGGGTGAACGCCATGATAACTGCCTTCTAGCTAGCAGTTATGATGCGGTCCCCGAGTTGGTATCCCTGGGAGGGGTATGTCCTACCACGGTCCACAAGCATGGTGTGGCTTGTGGAGAAGAACGCATCACCGTGATTATCTCGGTAGCATATCTCGCGCTACAGACATGTTTCCGCTGCACGATAGCATCCACATATCAACTTGCCCATGGGAATTCCACAAAGGAGGCCACGAGAGAAGTATATTGGTTGGTGGATGGTGGGACCGGCACAGTGGCAGATCAACCATTACTAGGCTTCAGCACTCAACCTCGGCAGTTCTGTAACACATTGTACATCGAGATGGGCACATCCAGCCAATCCATTGGTAATTCTGAGTCCATTCCATATCACCATAAGGACTGATAATGTATGCCGCTTAATAATAGTAATTTTGCTGCTACAGATATATACTGACTGAGTGCCGTGGAATGTGTCCCGGCTTGAAAGATGAAAACTCATATTATCCATATCTCATCGATTGATTGGATCGTCCAATTAGTATCCTGAAAGTGGCGCCGCTGGAGGTGGTAGTCTCGAATCATAATGTCGTCTTTCCTGGCGCCATGGGTGCTGCCGGAAGCACAAAGCTTGCAGTCTGAAGGTAATAAAAGTCACGAGTACCCTCTGTTGGCAATAATTTAATTGTAGTCGAAAATCATTGATGTGGTAGGTGGATTTTGATTGCCCACAATGATTTTTCTCAGAAATGTCATCGGAGTCTTCGTAGTCTTTGAAGTATTCATAGTTCATGTAGTAATTGTAGTTCTTGTTGTCAGTCTGCAGAATTGTGTACGTCGTGACCGTCAATATACTTCACACTGTGCGATGTATCGATGCTAAATGTTCGCTTCAATCGACGGAATGCTTCTTATCATAAATGTACTTCAACCGTGGGTTAAGTCTCGTTGCAAGTTCACTTCGCTCGTGCAGTCATGCGTGGTGGTAAGAGTGCTTCATTTGTAGGCTGATCCTCTTCCGTAGATAAGTTTGTTCATTGTATTGTCTATCTCCGTAGGTGAGCTTCGCCCAAGTCGCATAGCTGTAGGTATATTTGGCCGTAGAATGCCTGTGCAAGTCAGCTTCTTCAAGGTTGCTAGAGCTGTAGCTTTACATGACAATTGGAGTAGATGCACCTCACTCGATTAAAATGAATGAATTGAAACTGTGGTCACTCGTTAATCGTCTCTAGACTTCACCTTTGGTTCATGGTATTGTCGATTTCGGGGTAAGGTCACTCTGTCCATTGCAGCATCTCGGAATAATGATCATGCTCGATTGACTCGTAGGAATTGAATTCCAACTCGATTGGGGCAATCGTGAGAGATTTCTCTTGTTCACAAGGTGGAATAGATGCGTCTAGTGAATCGTGATAATTGTTGTCATTGTCGGTGATGTGCCTAATGCACAAATTGGTCTCTGAGATCTACTCTGTTGCCATCAGATGGCTCAATTGAATGATGGAGTAATCAATGCTCCGTTGTTCACACTAATGGTGCTTCGATATCATGTTTTGGAGGGTTATTTTCTCAATTGTTGACATCATGATGTGGGGTGTCGGCAACAGGGTAAACTCACGAAATCCCGTGAGCAAAACTTATCTGTTTGGTGAAAAAGTGATAATAGTGTGAGCACATGTACGCCAGCGTTCGGCATCATATGCATACGTGTGGTAATTATAGGAATGCCGTTGCAAATGTTGATGCGAATGATTGTAGCTGTACATGTATATGTACGATTATCGCTAGAGATCTATCGCTCATGGCGAGTCGACTATATACAATGGCCATTACCCCGCCTGGGTTACGTGCCGCCGTTACAATCATATGGAGTACAATAGACGGAATCAAAGACATAACACACATCTATAATACAAATTGAGCCAGGTGCTATAGCTGGCCTCAGAAGCAAATAACAGAAGGGGCTTGCCTCAATTCGATCAACAATTGACCCCAATTTCACCCTTCCAAACACTCCCTTACAAGCATTTAACCTTCCATTGCCTCTGATCCCCAAATGGCTATTCACACTACAATTGTATCTACAAAAGACTGCTGTATTACCATCCCAAATACCAACTCAACATACTTCATCTGTGTCATGTGCTGCAGGTATCGGTAGCCACATTGATTTCTCTAGCAATGCCGGTTATTTAAGTGCTTGGCATTCTAGTGATGGCAGATTATCTGCCAACATGTGGTTCCACCATGTACATGATCCATAGAAATTCACCAATTCCCTGGCCCTTGCCATTGTTCTAGAAAAGAGCCAAATGTAACTCTGGCAAACTGTCAGCAATAATGGTAATGCAGAAGTAGATATTATCCAGTTTGTCGATGGATAGAAATATATCTTGTCTTACACTATGACGATGGGATCCAAGACGTCATCGCAACCATCCGGTCCAACTTCTCTTGCCTCACCCCTGATTCTGGCATGTGAATTGATTGATATTTGTTAAACAACTGGCAGCTGTTCAACGGTAAACAGCAAGACACATTCCACATTGCCAGTGGCCAAGAATTGATGTATACATTAAGATGCTTGAAACAACTATTGCAGTACCAGCTGTAATCTGCAAACATCAGTTTGCAAGGGTTTTTGCAAATCTGTGCAAACAGTATCTCAATTTTAATCTACAACAGAGCATAGAGTGAGATCTATCAGAGGGAAATGGTATTTGAAGTACTCCAAAGAGAATTGAAAATATTACCAATATTGATACTGAAACTTAATAGCAAAGTACCATTGGGATTCAAATACAATAATCTTTGAAAACAGGTTTTGATAAATGTATAACTGTGGAGAATCTCACTCTTCAGCACTTAGGAGAAGCATCAAAGGTACTGGGAATTTCTCCTGCTTTAGTCCAAGGTGGAGATTCACTCCAATCAATACTAGTCATGGTAAACCCTTAAGCAATTCCTGGCACATTGATTTTGCCACTAGTGCTTACCATGCAGGAAATACCTATCATCAAAGCTGAATATACCATCAGCACAGAAACGGAAAATTGGATGAAGGCCTGAAAAGTCTGAACCTTCTAGATTAGCAATTTGAAAGAGGCCAGATATAGATTCTATCAGACCGTGAGAGCATACACCATCTATGCCAACTATACATCTTCACAGACACCAGTATCTTATCACTGTGAAATGCACCAAAATCAAGTGATATATCTAGATACTGGTAAACAATTCTATAATACTTCCAGAAAGATTTAGACTGATTACAAGGACTTTTGTAATGTACAAATGTGATATCTGAATTCCAAAGCACTCTAAAGCATGTTAAAACATCATATTCATAGTCTCATCAAATTCTTAATTTTACAATAGTGGATTTATCCTTGGAGAACTTTTCCATAGTTCCAGTAGCTTCATTAACTAACATAAATACTTCCACATATAGGAATATTACAATTAGAGTTATGATATTTGTCTTTTCAGTAAATTCGTATCAAGAATAAGGCTATTTCAATTTGGCCTAATTATATAACTTTAAACCCTTTCTTTTAATACTTAGCATTCTATATTCATTATAGTTTCTGTAATTGTAGATTTTGATTTTCAACTCTCAACAATAATAAACCAAAATGAGACTACTATATAATATACTATATGTAAATTGGTATTAAAGTGTTTCATTATTAATTAATCTTGATACTTCTACTGACAGATTCATTTATCTATCTTTTCAATATTCTGTAGATATAGTATTTAAATATTTCTGTCATTTGAAACTATTGTATTTCAAATATTACTTTTATATCAAATGTTATACTATATCTTCATATAATTTTTATTCAATATATGTGTTATACTATTAACTATTGGCAGTAGTCCATTCAATACACTTTGAATTTAATATCTTTTATTTTCATTGTTTTAATTACATGAGTATCAGTAAAGTTTATTTGACAATTATTATATTAGCTGATACAAGAATTTCACATTGGGGAGACAGATGAGTAAAGAGAAACTATATTGATTATAATCAGAACTACATAATTGATATTGCTCATATATATACACAAGATAAACAATATACCTTGAATGATGAATTTAAATCTCGAATATATAGTGATTGTATTACATATGATTGTCACTATTGATAACTCTTAGCATTACTACTAGTATATTAAAATAGTACAGTGGAAATTTTAAGTATGAAAATAACATCTGTATTTCAATACATACAAACTAATATTTCCATCTATTTTCCAACTTTATAATACAACTTACAAGCTAATGCCTAATTTGGTATCCTAGATTCTGGTACAGTTGAACAGCTGCGATCAGTACTTTCATGAATACAGAATAGTTGCTGGATGGATAAATTTCCCCTTTATCCATATTATTTGCATACTTCCAATAATATAATTCTTATACACCTTCAGTATGTCTGCAAAAAGGCATTCTGTCACCAGTAATATGCTATAAGCCATATGGCATTCCATAATCCCACGTAACACCAATAAGACCAAATATAGTGTTAGCAACGGTACCGGATCATCACTTCAGGTCCGGGTCCGGGTTCAACACGAATCGTTGCCAAATTGGCTGTCCAGGTTGTCAATAAACCCAAACTGTCAACTTGGGCATGGTTCGATGGTAAACTTGCAACCCGTCTAAATTGGGTGGGTTGTCAGTGGGTCGCCCAGCGGGTCCATCCAGAGATTCAATTAAGGCTCTTGTTTTTGGAGTATGTTAATAGTAGCTTATCAAAATCGCATTTTCAACAACCAAAGATATGTTTTTGCATGCTTTGCAGCTTGCAATATCAATCAATTTGGAATCGGTGTTTTACCTTTGATAAAAATGTATTTTTGCCTATAAGGGCGGTCAATAATTCCTTTATGAACACAAAGATCAGCGCGATGCCTTGATTACCAAATACACACCAACTGAAACTGTTGACGCTCCGTTGACGCTCGTTTTCAGGAAGCGGCAGGGAGCATGTCGCTGTTGTTTTTGCCAGTAAAGGCTGCCAATATCTGATAAATGGATGTCTGCAACCAATCGGGACATAAATTACCCAAAATGCGAAGCTAAAGATCATTGTTGCTCCGTTGACGCTCATTCTCAGAATGGGGCGGTGACTGTGTTGCTGTCTCTTCTGCCTATTAAAGCTGGCAATAGATCGGTTATGCATAACAGCGACCAGATCACTGTGTAACTACCGTACTTACAACACCACAAATCGTTGACGCTCCATTGACACTCATTTTCAGAATGGGGCGGTGACTATGTTGCTGTCTCTTTTGCCTATAAAAGCTGGCAATAGATCGGTTATGCACAACAGCGACCAAATCACAGTGTAATTACTGTACTTACAAAACCACAAATAGTTGACCCTCCGTTGACGCTCATTCTCAGAATGGGGCGGTGACAGTGTTGCTGTCCCTTTTGCCTATCAAAGCTGGCAATAGATGGGTTATGCATAACAGCGACCCAATCACTGTCTAATTACCGTACTTACAAAACCACAAATCGTTGACGCTCTGTAGAGGCTCATTGTCAGAAAGGGGCGGTGACCGTGTTGCTGTCTCTTGTGCCTATACAAGCTGGCAATAGATCGGTTATGCATAACAGCCACCAACTCACTGTGTAATAACATTACTTACAAAACCACAAATTGTTGACACTCCGTGGATGCTCATTCTCAGAATGGGGCAGTGACCGAGTTGCTGTCTCTTTAGCCTATAAAAGCTGGCAATACATCAGTTATGCACAACAGCGACCAAATCACTATCTAATTACCGTACTTACAAAACCACAAATCGTTGGCACTTTGTTGACACTCATTCTCAGTATGGGGCGGTGACGGTGTTGCTGTCTCATTTGCCTATAGAAGCTGGCAATACATCGGATATGCATAACAGCTACCATATCCATGAGTAATTACCATACTTACAAAACCAACAACCATTGACGCTCCGTTGACACTCATTTTGATGAATTGTCCATTCGACATCTGCTGCCATCGATACTAGTTTTCATCATGTTTTGAACTTCTTGGTAGTCTTTCTCACAGATTGAGACTTGGCCCTGTGGCAAAGCCGAGCGCAGTAACATTGTTGCACTGTTCCCTCTCACATGACTAAAATTCATGTATCTTGTCAAAAGGTTCATTGTGCCTGCTATACATCTGTTTATCAACCGGTATTCACAAGCTACTGCTCACAACTTGCCCATTACATATCTCCAACTACAACTCTCGGTCAAGATACATAAAGAAGCTGGTGAATCATTGATGCATTCTGTCCTACTTTTTCATCACTCCCTGATTCCTCCTTGTTTCGATTGCATTGACCATCATCAAAACCATTTCAGCCTGTCTCTTTTACTTCGGTGTTGGCCGAATCAATCCAGGAACATTTGGCGCAGCGCTCACATCTCGCTACTCTGGGCATTCCGGATCCTCGATGTGATTGTCTTGCTCTAGATCACATTCCATCTCCGCCGTGCAATGTCCTTTGCTGTCACTCAGATTTTCTGAGTCCCCATTCCAGTGAAGGCAATCTTCAGTGTCCGAAATGCTTTCAGGTGCGCTATCCTCATCACTATCAACTGGATGACGGTTCATTCTTTGGATTCGGCGGACACTTAATACTTGAGTTCGTCCTCCAGGGAGGTTCTTCGCAGACAAAGGTGGTGGCAAAGGAGATCGTTCTGACAATTTAAATGCAGCCGCACCAGCATGTTGAAAGAGTGACCACGATGCTTTGACGATATCTTCCGTGTCAGAAATGTATCCCACGGCGGTCATCTGCTTGTTTTGAGCTCGAGATTCCTTCTGGGTAGCACATAGGTTTTGGCTGCCCTGCCACATCTCCAAAATGTTGTGAACCTTGGCCATTCTGTGCAATTTCCTTTCTTCCACCTCTTTCTTCATTTCCGAGTCGTTTTCTGTGTTCATTGTATCCAATTCTGGGTCAGCGCCTGCCAAAATCCCATTATTGGCTCAAGGAAACTGCTTTACAACGACTTTTTTGCGAAGGGTCTTGTCTGTGGTTTTTGACTGCCTCCAGCCAATAACATCTCAGCCAAGGGAAAGACTGGCCTCCAATCCAACACCATGTAGTATGATAGAGATGATGTCGCACGCCACATTGGAAATATCGGCTTACATTGAGTGCGTTTCCTCATGTTGCCGCCACCAGTCGGTTATGTCAGGTACCAACAAAGTACTGCAAATCTCCATTGGGTCGGAGTGGTAATCATTGAGATTTGGATTAATTCGCCCCCAGTTATTTGGTGCATCAGGCGGCGAACTGAAATACAGCCTGGCGGCGGTCAAAACGCGTGCTGCGCGATCCCTTCGTCCGGGTGTCGCTTCACCCACATTGTTAGGCATTAAGTATTCGTCATGATTGCTGGACAAATCATATGGATCGAAGGATCATTGACAGGATTCTAAAACCGTTGCAGCGGGGATGAGATTGCTGCTTGGAAAGCTTCCGTGCTTAATCACCGGCACACGTCAATGTTTGGCACAGTATCCAGTCTCACGATATTGTAGAAAGGGCTCTTGGTATGGGGTAGTATCGGATGTCTTGTCCTCAGGATTAATATCCATTCCCTTCTCCCACACTCCAAACGATCGCAACTTCCGAACAGGATCGAGGATATGCGCAGAAATAACCAGCATGCCCGTCATTGGAGTCACTTCAGCGTAGTATTTGGACAGCTTCTGTCGAGCTAACTTCACAGCGAAGAACAAGTCTTCCATCCATGGAGTCTTCTTCTTGGCCAAAGCTCGCATCATGCCGTCCATGTGATCAAACATGTCATTGTACACTGTCATCACGTGATGCAATGTGACTGTATGCCTCATTGACATCCAGAGGGTCCAATATCGAAATGGCCTCAATACTTCCATGACATACTGCACAATGGTCCACTCATCTTGAGTTGTGAAAAGTGGCCGGTAATAGGTGTATTTTGGTTTTTGGAGCCACTCGCGTTTGAATTCCCATAATCGGTAGGCATGCTCCAGCAACTCCAGTGTTTAGTTCCACCGTGTCTTCACATCCATAATCGGTAGTACAGCAATGCAACTTTTTGCCTTTTGACAGTCAATAAACTCATTTCGACGACCAGGTATCAGTGTAATCAATACAGCAAGCATTCTCTGCCATATGAAGGTCAATTTCAGGACTTCCAAGACATAATGAAATAGGCACTTTCTCAATTATTTTGGCTAAACCTGGTTTCATGGCCGACACTTTATTGGTTCTAGCATTGCCCTCTTTTCGAAGTCTTTGACTCTTCCCAATGTCTATGCTCTCATTCTCTCCAAATTGCTGATCGCGCTCATGGGCTTCCCAAGACTTGGTGCGGCCTTTCACACCCAGACTGCTCATGAATGCACCTAAAGCCAGCTGTATGACGTGCGCCATGCATGATATGTGGTTCCTCAAAGCAGGCCACTGGATTGCAGAGGCCTGGAGTGTTGATTGCAACTCGCGTGTCATCGAGTGATCTGAGGAAGAATTATCAGTCGTAATACCAAACAACAGGCCGTAGTTAAGCTCAAAACGATGTCGCACATCCTTCAAATGTACGGCTAGCCTTGCTCCAGTATGTTGGCCCTTCACCTATTATCCGTAATTAGCTTCCGGAATAGGAACAGAACAGGCGATCAACCTCATCGAAAGCAAGTTGAACTTCACCAAATGCCCAGTTTTGATCGATATAGTAAGCAATAACCAATGTTATGGCCAGTTTGTTCGGAGGAGTCCATCCATCCAAAGCTAAACAAACTTCATTACGTGACGGCAATTGCTTCAAAATTGCATCCACAGTCAGTGCATATTCCCTCCGGGAAATGTTGCTAAGAGTCGTAGCGGACGGCAGCATTAGGTCATCACGTAAGGCCTCATATAACCGTTGTAGCTCTAGATTCGATATAGCGTTCCAAGTAATATGAGCTGAAACAAATCCTAACATGAGGTAGCGATTCCACGTGTCTTGGTGAAATTCGGAGGTTTCAAAGTCCTTAGCTGCCAGTTTAGAACATTTTGTCTGTCATTGCAGTTAATATGGATCAACCTGGATGTCAAATATGATTTGACTCTGCGAACATACTATTGTGATTCGTCGACTTCCTTGCCTCTTCAGAATGGCCAAAGCTGTTTCATCAACCGTCGAACTAATCAATTCTGTAACCTCTGACTCTGTTAATCTGTTTAACTTTGCGATGTGAGCTTTTGCCAGCAAGTGTTTCCCCATTGAGCTGGTCCCAGGTTCTGATGGATGGCGAAGAACTTGATGACAAACAATACATGTGATGCCAGGGCTGCTGGTCTCCTCAATTCTGCAGTGTAAATAGAATCGCCACCAAGGTGCATGTCTTGAATTATTCCAAGCAACCGGCCGCTTCGAGCCTACATTCATTGAAGCCCACCAAGTATCTTTGGGAAGTCAGGTCGCTCGAATCCCGAATCAAGACACGTTCATTTTTTGAAAAGATTATAACCTCGACCAAAGAGGTGTATAAGGATTTTGAATCAGACATGGCTGTAGGAATTAGAAATCTGGGTAATGCGACTCGAAAGACTACCGAAGGTAATGATACAGTAAAGAAGACTGCGGGTTCTGAAATATTGACTCTACAGGTACAAGCAAAACAATCAGATCTGAGAGGCATTGCGTGCATATTTGTGAGGTTGTATACAACGACATATTGAAAAGGCTGACCGCGTAAGACTCAATTCGGTAACAATGCGATGCGGTTCATTGCTGTGTAGCTTACTGACCCCCCACAAGAATTGTTGACCCTCGGTGGGCACTCAATTATAGGAGGCGGATGCGATATTGTCAGTAGCATTTTTGCCCGTATAGGTAGCCGATATGCTGATTATGGGTTAATGCCTTTCGGTAGCCCTTAGATTGTCCAAAATGCAAAACCAAAAATTGTTGACGCTCTATTGACGCTCATTTTTAGGAGGTGGTAACGATATCGTCACCAGCATTTTTGCCTATAAAGGCGGCTGATACATTGATTATGGGTTAATGTCAATGCACAGCGCTTTGAGTGTCCATGATGCAAAACCAAAAATCATTGACGCTCCGTTGACGCTCAGTTCTAGCAGGTGGTTGTGATATTGTCGCTGCCATTTCTTTCCATAAAGGCGGCCACAACTTCGTTTATAGCTTAATATCATCGCACTGCTGTTTGATCATGCAAGATGCAAGAACAAAAATGGTTGACGCTCCATTGACGTTCATTTTTAAGAGATCGTAGCGATGTTGACGCTGGCATTGTTGGCCTTAAAGGCGGCCAACCCTTTCATTATGTGTTACAGCGACCATGTCTCCTGTTTGATTTTCAGACTCACAAGACGGAAAATCGTTGATGCATCGTTGACGCTCATTTCCATGGTTGGTCAACCAGCGTGTCACTATCTTTCTTGCTTATAAACACTGCGAATACAATCACTTTGGAAGGATGTAACTATGCCACTGTTTGTTTGCCGAAAATGCAAGACTAAAAATCGTTGACCCTCTGTTGACGCTCAACTTAATGACATACTGACAGTCACTGGGTGCTCAACAATTGTATGTATAAATGCATATAGCCGTCATTGGCAGCCAATAAATCGTTTCTATGTATAAACATTTCCATCCAAACGCTTCCAAGCTTTTCAATTTCTGATCCACCACTGGAAACATTATCTGAGTGATAAATGACGTTGGCCTATCACACTCCAGCGCTTTCGGCCGGCAATTAACCGTATATAAATCAGTACACTAGTTTTTGATATATTTAGCCCGACTTCCTCACTTTTCCCCATCCAGCTCGTTCTCCGCAATTTCCATGACCTACCATAAGCAATTTTCGACATCTCGACCATGTGCACCAGGTCTGTGCAGCGAGTTATGCAGTTGGATCCATGATCGTATGCAGCATGATGGTCATCATTCATTCAACTTCGTATTGTGCTTTGACTACTGCATCTATAACTCGTATGACATCACTGACTTATATTTTGTTAGTCAGTTTCGTCTGGAATTTAGTTTCAATTGTCTAACTTAATAGTGACGGGCAGGACTATATCACGTTCATTGGTCGTCAGTCCACGGGATTTGCAGTTCAGAACATTGGCATGGCCTATCCGACCCTTGCACATGCATAGACAAATTATCATGTCTGACAATTTGGTCACTGAAATCAAGTAAAAGCTGACAGGTAGCAAAACAGGTACAGGTATTGCATTTCAAATTGATACATCGTCACAAATGCCAATTTGCCTATTCATTCCTCTGGCGAGGGAGAAGCCGTCACCATGTGCTAGTCCGACTCTGATTTCTATATGGTAGTCAGCTTGGGACGCGATATGGGTGGGTTATAGCTAACGGGTTCAACATGCTCGGATCGCTGCATTTGTGACCAATTGGGCATGTGGGCGGGCGGGATGGACGGAATTCATTCGTGTCTCTGCGGTTTCTGCGAATCTAGCCACATATGACTCCTCCCTGGTCGAGAAGTCACTTGCGGCATTTGTAATTTTCCGGGGACCCAATCAAGACTCTCCTGAGGCTCACTACATGTCGTCGGCACAGATGATGCTGCATCATCTGCCATTTGAGGTTTAATGACAGCCGGAACCTTCAATTCAGTCGTCCCATACTTCATATCCCTCTCATAGAAGCAGTCGGCCTCGTCTCCCCAGCCTGGTTGCATCAATTTGTCAAGGTTCATCTGCTTCTGCCGGAAACGCTCCATGTGAGACTGTACCGTTTTGGAGATTGTGCCCAACACCCACCCGGGTTCGTCATCTTCGCTAAGCTTGCCCCCTGCAGGATCTTCCTCATCACCATCCTCGTCTTCCCCATCCTCCCCATCATCGGAAGTTGCAAGATCGCTCAGACTATCTCTGATGGCGTTCAACATCTCCTGAAATGTTGTTTCAGGCTTGGTGGTTGTCAATCCTGCCTTTTCAGCATTTCTCATATCATCCTGCTTCTGTTCAATTGCTGCCTCTACATCTTCATCTCGCATTCTTGCCACAGCAGTCTCTGTTTCCACATAATCCTCGATCCATTTCTCCTTCTCTTCGTTCCTTAAGAAGTGTGTGTCTCGTTTTTTCCTCGCCGCAGGCTTCGGTTTGGATCGCAAGCTACGCAATGCTCCAACGGCTCGGACCCGTTCCGCATCCAACCCGATTTTGCCCTGATTCGCTTGATGACGTCGTAGTGTGGAACGCTTTGTCAATTTGCCGTATTTGCCTGCTGGTCATGGCGAAAGGTCCTTTTTCAGAACATTGACCATTGTATTTTGTGTTGATATTGTTGATGGACGAGATGTTGGATGTTGCAAAATATGGACCACATAGAGGCAAGCGGCGTGTTCTATGTCGAGGTTGGTACTCTTAATCGACTTGAACAAAGCAAATTCGGCGATTTGACCGTCACAACAATGGGAATAGCAATGCTAACCGTACATCATGACCTGATGTTTAGCGTCTGTATCATGTAAGATTCCAGTGATTTCTTGAGACAAACATCAGCAGACGTTCTTTCCGACGAAGAATGTACCATTTGTATCACACACACATGAGATTTAGACGGTCGAGCACCGTGATTTCTCCCTGTAATCAGACATACAACATCGGACCTACATGGTGCAAATCGCAGGACGGTTGGTAACCCATGCCACCGGCAGCTATGCGCAACAGAATTCATCTGGTGTAGAATAAGCCAGTTGGCTGTTACGCCTGCGATTTTGACATAAAGCTAACTATATATTCGTCAGGACTTCCCACTTCTTTTCGTTACCTTCTTGCTCAGGACTTCCCACTTCGTCTCGTTATCATCATCTCTTCATTTCCACAGCAGCAAATCATGGCTCCACAAACACCTCAGCAGGTTGAGCATGGAACAGAATTGAGCAGAACGACGGGCACTTCTGCCAATATGCCACCCGCTGAAACCCAACTACAACGCAGACACCACTTAGCTCACCATGACCCTGCAAATGCTGCCACCGAAAACATGCCCCTTGACGCGCAGTTATACATTGTCCGTAAAACTGGAAGCAGGAAGAGCAAGAAGCAGCACGCGATCGGATGTGAGTATAGTCAAATCAATGTAGACGACTGTCAACTAATGATATAACATGCAGCTGGTGTACGTAGAGAGCTGCGTGACCAATTTCTAGCCACCTGTAATGGGAAACCTCCATGGTTGACCAAGGCATTTGTCTGCACAGTCCGCGAAATCGAACATCACGATGTTGTCAGCTCTGGGATTCTCACGGACGAATTCAGTGGCAAGAATCCCCGAGAGTGGACCAAACAGGCTTCAATCACATTAGAGGATGCTACGGAAGCGTATATGGTTGAGGTAATGGCCGAATATAATATGTAGATGCAGCAACTAGTTTCCTTGTAGGTTTTCAACATGTCTGCAACTATGGCAAGGCAAGGAGGACGGGTACAGCTAGAACAGTCTGACATGCGCCTGGCTTTGAATATGGCCAAAATGGCCAAAGGGGGGTGTTCGCGCGCCGCAATAGAGGAAACGAAATTTCTAAGCAAGAAACCTCGTGCCAAAGTCCAAGAAGAGAACAAGTGGGGAGTTGAGTTTCCTGGGCATGAAAACGTGAAGGCTCCGATGGAATGACACCCGGCTATACTTCGGGAAAATCAGACGGACGGCTGCCTTCCTTGCCAAAATGGCACTGCACAGAATCTCCAGACACGCTGGAGTCGCAAAGGCACGGGTGCACCTTCCCCAGAGCATCTCAGACAGCCGACACCAGAACCGATGCCACAGCCACCCGAAATACCAATTGTTCCACCCAGTCACAATGAGGCAGCTCATCTGTCCGAAATCGAAGGTGTGCCACCCGGATATGTGTATATACATACTCCTCTTCCCAGTGCTCAAATGTATAAACATGATGCATATGCCAAGGATCGCAAGCGTGATACAGATTTTGATCCAGATTTGCTGACTGATGAAGAAACATTCACTGGTTAGTACACTGTCCGCTGCGTGGTAATGCAGCTGATGTCCATTTTGCAGACAACAGCAGCCGATTGGGCGAACCTGACAGTGAAGATGAGCATTGATCAAATGAACCGAGATTTTTGAGTGTATTATTATCTACAATCAGCGGACACTTTAAAGTATATTGTAAAGGATATATTTATATGTATTATTAAAGAACAATGTTTTGATGAGGGAGAAAGTATGTGAAGACAGTACAAAGGCTGCCAAAACACCATTAACGATATATTATGCCAAAATAAATGATAACATATTGTGGATACGCCCATGGCAAAATGAGCGTCAACGGAGAGTCAACAACTTTTGGTCTTGCATCATCGGTAATCCAGATGGCAATCGGCTGAGACCATTCATTAAAGGGGTATCAGCTGGCTTTATAGGCAAAAGAGCTAGCCTCACTCTCCCTGCCCCATTCTGAAATTGAGCATCAACAGAGTGTCAATGATTTCCGGTCTTGCATGTCGGGTAAGTCAAAAGCGATATGGTTGTTTCTATTTATAATCAATGTATTGGCCGGCTTTATAGGGAAAACAGATAGCGGCACACTCTGTGCCGCTTCAAGAACATGGGCGTCAACAGAGCGTCAACGATTTTTGGTCTTGGAAGTTGGGTAAGTCAGAAGCGATATGGTCGTTCCTATGTATAATCAAGGTATTGGTCGCCATTATAGGGAAAACAGATAGCGACACGCTCCGTGCCCCTTCATGAAAATGGGCGTCAACGGAGTGTCAACAATTTTTGGCCTTTCATCATTGGTAATCAAAGCGCGATGCATTTGTCATTGTTTATGTACGATGTTCTGACAGTTTTTCTAGGCTAACATGGTAATGAACTCTTCGTGGCATCATTGTACATGAAATCGGTTGTTACTGTCCGGGAGGCTGTCGCGGGAATGTCGCTTGCTTATCTGCCCAGAGAGGCTGCCAATTCCTCCTTAACAGAGGATTGCAATCATCCGCCTTATATATTACCCAAGATGTGAGCCCTTAAATCGTTGACACTTATTTGATGCTCATTTTCACGCTGGAGCAGGGAGCGTGTCGCTTCTGCTTCTGCCTATAATCGAGGCCAATACCTCAGTTATGACTAGCTGCAACCAATGCCCGCTCTGATTACCCAGGATGCAAGACCCAAAATTGTTGACGCTCCGTTGACGCTCATTTCCAGGATGGGGCAGGGAGCGTTTGTATACCTATTTTGATCACAAAGGCGGCCGGTTGATCCAAAAAGAACATTGACTTACCATCATTAATCTTTTACGATCAACAGCAAGATATCTGAATGCGACCATAAATAGAACAACCCAAAATTCAATACTGGAGATCGGACCCGACGGGTCTAGGCAAACCCGGCGAAACCCGCGGGTTGACGGGTACGGGGCGGGGTTTGGACCGCCAAGAAGCAGCGGGTCAGGTTATTGGACGGTTCTGGAACCGAACCGCACGGTTTTTCCAGTCCAAACCTGGACCGCTTGTGGGTTACCCAGACCCGTTGCTAATACTAACCAAATACAATCAATTAATTCCAATCACCTCAAAGCCATTTTGCATAACCCCTAATGATATATTTGTAACACCATTGTAGCATATCTGTAATACAGCAGTAGTATCACTTTAACTCAGTAGTAGTATCTGTGAACTATGCAGTGATTCTTTGCACAAGCTATATATTTTTTATTTGTTAAATACTGTTCTTTTTGCAACTCTAACATACCCTTCTAACTTAGACATTCTGGCTTTTAAAACTATAACATGTTCACTCTTACATGACTAGAATGCTAGCTCTTTCAACTCTGACATGCTCTCTGCCCAAACTCTTCTATGCTCACATTTGCAAGTCTGACATACTTACTTTTGCATCTCTGATGTGCTCACTCTTGCCACTCTGACATTCTTGCACTTACAACTCTGACATGCAAACTCTCAGCACTCTGTCATACTAGCACTCACAACTGCCACACCTGCACTCAACACTCTAACTGACTCACCATTGGAATATGGACAAGTTTGCCCTTGCAACTTGAGAGCTGGCTGTTAGCTTTTTTTTTTTTTGGTTTCTTTATACTGTGTGCACTCTAATTAGAGTATGACAGAGCCCAATATCCAGTGCGCCTCCAGGCAAGCTGATGGAATAGCGGAGTTCCCCATCTGTTACATGCTGTTCTACTCACACCAGAGGGCTATCCCTGGGATTCGAACCCATACAATTGTGACTATATTCCCTCCCTATACCGTCAGATGGGACACCACTGTGCCACAGGGCCACCCCCATGGCTGTTACTGCTGGCTGGTATCTGTGGTTAACTGAGTAAAGCAGAGTTGACGAGAATGGGTGTTGATCAAATGAAGCTTGCTGGTTATAAACTAGCATGGCTGGCTGGGACCTGGCAGTGAGCCGGCTGTAGGGTTAATGGAGCAAAGATGCCTTCAAGTGGGTGAGGGATGATTCTATGAAGCTGAGTGGTGGTGATTGAATGCAGCAGATAGAAACTAACATCTTTTGATTGAGCAATGATGGGGGGTTATGATCAAGTAAAGCTGGGTTGAACCTGGTGGCTGTTGATTGAGTCAAGCAAGCTGGTGGTATATGAGCAAATCTGAGTGGGAGCTGGGGGTGATTCATTGACCAAAGCCCGCTAGTGATGGCAGAGCAAAGCAGGGTAGCTGCTGGCAGCTCAGGTTACAGTATAGAGGACTGGTGAGAATTGAGGGAACTGGGGTTCAAGCTGGCAGTAGTGGATCGAGTGAAGTTGGCTGGCGGGGATGATGGAGCGTAGCATAGTAGGAGCAGGCACCGGTCAATTAAGTAATGAGGTATGGTAGGGATCGGACAAAGCAGAATAGAAGTGGGTGGCTATTGATTGAGTGATGCTGGCTGGTGGTAATTGAGTGAAGCTGAATAAGAGCAAGAATTGCTTGAATGAGCAAACCTTGCTGCCAGTGATCAAACGAAAAAGTGTAGGGGCTGAAGGCTACTAACTGAGTGAAGCTGGTAGGTGGTGATTGATTGAAGCTTGGTATGTCGGGAAAAGCTACCTTACTACCATAACCCAGATTTACCATGGCTGTCACCGCTGTATTATAGTTGCCAACTCCAGATTATAGTGCCCTGCCATATATTTGTACAATTATGGGAGAGTTATGGGAATGTTATGAAAGTGTTACCTTGTATTACCTTGTGTGATAACTTTCCACAGGATGAAGTAAATATCTCATACTGTATACCCTTTCATCACCCCCTTTTTTTCGATCGCTGCCATCACTGTCATTCCCTCCATTCCCACCACCATCACCACTATGACCATAACTACAATCACTATCACCACCATCACCATTACCACCGTTGGTCATCATACTCTTACAATATTCTGCTATGTGCATTATAAAGCATACTGCGGCCAACACTCAGTGAGGTGAGACCAACTACTGAACATGAAGCCACGTCGACTACTACCAAAGAAACCAGACCCAATGCCATATGCAACGCTAGATCCACTGCTATATTCAAGCCATATCCACGGTGATAAGCAATGTCAAATCCACTCTTACCAATTGGTTTCCAGCAAATGCAGATCCACTGCTTCCAGTGAAGTCCAGTCATTCCATACCAGCAAGTCCAGATCCACTTCTACCAGCGAAGCCAGAACCACCCCTATCTGCTTGCCCCAGCAGACTTAGATCCAATGCTTCTTGCCAGCTTCTGGCACATCCAGATCCACTGCTCCCAGTGAAGGATGTTTCACTCCTCCCTGTGAAGCCAGATTCACGTCTACCAGCTAGCTCCCTGCGAAGCCAGATCCAAAGCCTCTTGCTAGCTCACAGCATGTCTAGATTCTCTGCTAGTAGTGAAGTCAGATGCACCTCTAACAGCATGCTTCCAGTGAGTGCAGATTCTCTGCTGACAGTGAAGCGAGATCCACCCCTACTAGCGAAGCCAGATCCGTTCCTATCAGTGAAGGGAGATCCATCACTACCTGTATTCTCCTAGCGATGCCATATCTACTGCTACCAGCGAAGCCAGATTGTCAGAGTGGTGAGTTTGAGCATGTCAGAGGGGTGAGACCAGGTATGTCAGAGTGGTACAAGCAACCATATCAGAGCATTAACAGTGAGTGGCATGTCAGAGTTGTGAGAACAAGCATATCAGTTGTGAAAGTAAGCATGTCAGAGTTATGGGAGTGAGCTTGTCAGAAATGTGACAGTGAGTATGCCAGCATTGTGGGAGCATGCTTGTCAGAGTAATGACAGTGAGAGAGTATGCTTGTCAGAGTTGTCTGAGTGAGCATGTCAGAGTTGTGACATTGAGTATCTCAAAGTAATCAAAGCAAGCATGTTAGAGTTAAAAGAGTCCATCTTAAAGATGTGAGAGGAGATGTCAGAGTAGCAAATAAATGAGTAATTGTGATAAATATATACTATATTCCATGAATGGCAGTATATAATACATGTGCTAGAGTTGAATGACAGTAATATTTCAGTTGTGGTATAAGTTAATTGCAGGTGTAATATTGGTGGTTAGAGGAAGTGGCACTAGGGTAGTCATGTTATTTGGTATTATTTGTATTACGGACGGTTACAGTAGGCCATATGGCCTATGGTAAATTACAGGTAACAGAATACCTTTTTCCAGACATAGGAGCTGAAAGCTGTGGATTGAATAAGACTGCGTGGGAGCTAGTGGCTGTTGATTGAGCAATGCAGGCAGGTGGTGATTCAGGAAAACTTAATGGGAGCAAGTACTAGTCGGGAGAAAGTCATTTCGCCACTTGTAAGACAGCGTAAGCTATACAACATCCGGTAGTCTCCCGTAACAGCCATCACGGCCGATAATGGAATTCGGACCAGAGCCATTAAACGTGATGCGGATAAACAATGTGTATTGCATGGTAAGCTTACCGCAGTATTTCTACCTTACCCCTTGACCTTGGTGTACTAACTAAGTGCTCTCAGGGTGATAGCAAGAGTGTCTGTGCATGAAATGGTGTAATCAAGTATGCTAGATCTGCATTACGGATTGTTTGGCAGAGGCAACTTGTGCAATGGCACTGTCTTGTCAGAACTCGCTGTCGGTTGTCAGAGTAGTCACTGTGATCTTGTCAGAGGCTCCGCATGCTGTCACCCTGGTCATGTCAGAGCCCATTGTCAGCTGTGAGAATCCACACGTATAGCTGCGCTGGCTTGTCAGAGGCTTCTCACGCTATCACCGTAGTCGTGTCAGAGCCCACCGTGAGCTGTCAGACTCTGGATGGATAATCACCGTGATCTTGTCAGAAGCTTCTCATGCTATCGTCCTGGTGTTGTCAGAGCCCACTGTCTGCTGTCAGAGTCTGCATGTATAGGCGTCGTGCTCTTGTCAGAGGCTTCTCATGCTATCACCTCTGGTCTTGTCAGAGCCCACCGTCAGCTGTCTGAGTCCGCACGTATAGTCGTCATGATCTTGTCAGAGGCTCCTCATGTTATTTTCTTGACCTTGTCATGACTCATGGTTGATGATCAGAGTCTATACATGTATTTCACCAAATGCCTTCTAATCACGATTTCAGAACCATTTTCATGTGGAATGAAATTTAGTTAATTTTAGATCCATTGTATTCTAATAATGATCGGTCACAATAAATATATACTATATTCACAAGCTGCTACACGTCCTCATCGTCGATCACCGTCTCCAGATTACACCATGTGCTAGCAGGTGCCGGCTGGTCTCGACCATTGATCTCATTGATCTTGTCCATATGTATAGCCATGATCATTTTTTGCGTCTCTGGTCAGATAGTTTCCCATTTTTCGAATATATCACTATATGTACCTATTCAATGTCAGATACATGTGTCCAAAATGGTATTCTGCATGCCCTTGTATGTATCCCCTTCAAAAGCCATGCGGAGGGATCTGCCACCAGCCCAGGTGTCCAAAGAATGCTTTACTGCAGTTTGCAGCAAGTAACAAACACTCCGGTGTCACCTCATCAGGAAAGTTGGATGTATATGGCCATCGCATTCAATCACTCTTGGAGTTCTTGAAGAAAGTTTTTCTCTTCACACACCCAATAGCAAACAATACAGAAACAACTTTTTCGGCATCTAAGTTGATGGTCAGGACTTTAATAGAATCAACCGGGTTCAGTCTTACTTTGGCCTCACTGTCTGAATGATGATACCGGTATGTGCAAGATGAGATTAGCATTAGTATTAGCATTTGGCAGTCATCATTCCAAATGGTTCGAAAGATAGTAGCTTATTGATCAGGCGCAACTTCACCAGCCTGTTTGGCGATGAGTGCTCAGGTAGCTGATGGGCGATCCGTGAGCTGGGTTGTCGGTGCTACTAAGCAGGGTTTGAAACATGCAAATACTCACTGTGTGGATAGCTGCTTTTGAGAGATCAAACTGCTTGATTGCCACACTCAGAATTTCATGCGCTTCCTTGTAGCGGTCCTCGGACAGTTTGTCAACATCGCCTGCGTAGGGGTCCTCGCTAAGAATACTGCAAAGAAAATATCTCAGGCAACATCCAACCAATCTTTTGGCACCACAATGTCACCAACCTTATGCCTTTGCGGGCGGCCAGTATCGATGGGGGACATATTCCACTTTCGCATCTAGGTGTTGCCTTACTCAGAGAGGTAGCGCACAGTCAAAGCCAATAAAGAAATGTTGCTCTTACCTGCTGAGCATAGTGCTCCTGGTTCCCTGGAGGAGTGTCATGGGGTGAATGCAATGACGATGAATTGTCAGCTAGAGGGTTTCGTGTTGGATGCGGGTGTGGGAATTACCCCCCCAGGTTTGCTGGGAGAAAGATTGGTCGATCGCACCTAGGTATTGTCTGTCAGCCACCCGGGGATGGCCAATTCTGCTTCTACTTGTTCGCCTCTGGTTGTCAGACGAACAAGGTGTTCGCAACTGGAAACAGTCAGAGTTCATTGCAGGGATGGTCATTTCTGCTCCTACTAACCCCTTGCCGGTTGCTGGAAGAAGGACTAGGTGTTCACACCTATAAATTGTCAAAGTCAGACACAAATGTCAAGCTGGATGCGTCACTGCCCCTCCTTGATTGTTCAAACTGAAAGAACAACTAGCACCAGGTAATAGGTCGGATCTTTGACGTGGGGATCATGGTTCATCGTCATCGTCATTGTGATCGCAAGCACTCATCTGCTGGACTTCTGAGCTCTCGTTACCACCGTTATCGACCCCAGATTGGTGCCGCTGTCGGACATTTGATTTGGGGTGACTCCAACGGCTACTGGCGCCGGAGTTTTGATCATTGCGGCTGCTGCTGCTGACACTCTGGGACCTGCCTCTGGAGTTTAAATAATGTCAGCGACTGCTGCCTCCGGAATTTCGGGAACGCTTGTGGGTGCTGCTGCTAGATCTGGTTCTGTTTGCCATTGTGTGCGTTGTATGTTGTGCCGGTTCGCGTTGGGTGTATCCCCATTGCATGTACATGGAATCCACGGCTCGTCACCCAGTATCATATGGTGCATTTCTATCTCCCGTCACCTAAAAACATTGTTGTAAGAGTTGACAATAAAAGCAATAATATTGGTTTCCGTGTTAGAGTTACGGTCTATGTGAAGGTTGAAGTTATACTGTAAACCTGTCAGAATCAAGTTTATTGACAAAGTTGAGGTTATACCATATACATTGAGTCTTCTGTGTCAGAGTTGAAATATTTACCGTATAGGCAAGGTTGCTTCCAGTGTCAGAGTTGGGTCGTTGTCACAGGTAGGGTGATTGTCAGTGTTAGGTGATTGTCAAAGTTAGGGTAGGGTGATGGTCAGAGTTAGGGTGATTGTCAGAGTCAAAGTTATACCGTATACGTTGGGTCTCCAGAGTCAGAGTTGAAGTAATGCCATATTACAAGTGGGATTGCTTCCCGTATCAGAGTAGGGTGGTTGTCAGAGTTAAGGAATTTGTCAGAGTTAAAGCAATTGTCAGAGTCAAAGTTATACCGTATACATTGGGTTTCCCCATGTCAGAGTCAAAGCTATACTGGACTTTCTCATGTACAGAGTCAGTTCGTCAGCAAAATGTATTTCATTCACTGGGAGCCTCCAGGAGTGTCTGAGAGGATGTGGAGTGTAAACTTAGAAGCGTCAATGTCAGGAGAGTATGAGACCCTGGGAGGGCATTCCGGCCGGCCTTGGGAGTAACTGGGATCTCTGATGACAGTTACAGCAGTATGATGGGAGTGATTGTGATAAGTTTGGGAACCCATCAGAGTGCCAGAGAGAACTTTGGGTGCACCTGGGAGTGTCGCTGAACCAACACCGGAATCACAATCAACCTCTGAGAGATGCCTGAGTTCTCCTGGATATTCATTCAGAGGACAGCAGGGGTGATCTGAGACTCTCCGGATGTACACGAGCGATCTATTTCCCTCAACGGCGAATATGATGCGTGGATTATTGTTCATTATCACTTCTGTATCTTGCCAACTATCATCTTCTTCAACATTGTATTTTTTACCCCACTACATTAGGAAACAAAAGAAAAAGGTGAGTGATTCAAACGTAAACGCAGGTACACCGAAACAATAACCCGACTAAGTGATTTAATGATATCAATCAATCATGGTGTTCAAGTCATCCACTACTTCTACCATCTCATCAGGGCCAACTAAAGCAGGTACACACAATTCATCAATGGCGTAAGGAAGCTGGAGGCGCTCCTTGTGTTTGCTGAGTATTCGTACCTGGCGAGTGGATGAAATTGAATTCCAATGTCGTTTGACTCGATTTGTGATATCTAACAATGGTGTAATGAGATGTTAGCTAGCTGCCAATCTGAATGGGCGTTTAAAAGGCAATGATTATTTCAATGAAAAACGGGCGCAACCACCAGGAAAAGAGGATGGCCAAGATGGGGAGTGCTGTGTGGAAAAGAGGTGTACGCAGAAGGTGTTGAAGGAGCACAGAATGCAAAGAGCGCCAAATCTAGGCTGAGGAGCGCCGGCTGGGATTGAGGAGCGCCCTTACTAGTGGAGGAGCGCCGAAACGGTGGGGGGGGTGTGTGGGTAGGTGTGTGGGTGTGTGAGTGTGGGGTAAGGGGTGCCGAATTGAATGCAGGAGCGACAATCCAGACAGAGGTGTGCGGGTGGGAAATGAGGTGTGAGGAAAGGGGGGAATCGAGTGCGGAATGAAATAGAAGAGCGTCAATCTAGGCTGAGGAGCACCGACAGGGATTGAGGAGCGCCTCTCCTCGTGTAGTTGCACCACATGGGGGTATCAAACGGCCCAAGAATGTGTGATTGATGAGTGTAGTGGCTCCCACAGTAAAATTTATCACAGGGGATGGGTAAAATGTACCTCGATATTCATCTTGGGGAAACATTACTGTGGCCCTCTTTCCACTGGCATATTCAGACAGCAGACAACCAATAGCTGCAGTTGCTAGCGCTAAAGTCTATGGAGTGAGAGGTTGAAAATACTATGAAGTCGTAGGCTGGCGCCCCAAGCTATTGGCGGTGAAGACGAATTGGCAGTAAATAAGATCAAGCACTTCCATCCGGATGAACCATGATTTTTTATCATCAACCACTATGGCGAGATATGCATCGTCAAACAGAAGCTCCTCAACCTGGATCTGAAGCTCAGTCTCTGAGCGCAAATCAAACTGGTAACTACGGACAACAGTTTGATGTGCCCCATCTGGCAACTATCCTTGAATGGTACTAATCTTCAGTTATAACTATGTATATTTTGAGGTGTAGTCAATATCCGAAATCTGATATGGGAGCATTAACCAGAGTTCAAGACGTACAGCTTCTAGTGTTTGCAGATCTATCTTGAGAGATGGACTGCCGGGCAATTGACACACAGATGACATACCTACAGGAGCACCTGCTAATGCCCGCTGAGAATCCTGAGCTTCAATGGCTAGTTTCCAAGTATCTTCGACCATCAAGTACTTGTCATCGGATAATATTGGCCAAGGAGTGTTTGTGGATACAATCGCCTCCATGAACCTGTCCACTACCTCAAAAATAGCCTTTTGGTGTTGGGGAACGTTCTGATCTGCACTGGCCTTGGGTTGTGGGACATTCTGGTCTCCACTAGACTTGCGTAGCGGGAGCGCCTGGGTGCATGGTGCACGGTCAGACTCGGGTAATTTGTTGAGGAGGGTTGACTTTGGGCATTTGAACAGTGCTGGTGCCATTGCCCCAGCTGTATTTCGAGAATTTGGAAGCAGAGGGCGTGCAATGACAGTATCAGCATGGTTCTGTTTCATTGGCAGTGGAACCCTTGTATTTATTAACAAATTGTCCCGGCATGCCTGCCTTAGAGGCAATACCTCCTGTTGGTGATCTATATTGTCTTCTTCGATGTCGGAAGACATGGTGGACTCTCCGGGGTCTTCACTTTCTTCATCACTGATCTCCTGATCGGTATTGTCATCCTGCTTCAATAATGAAATCAGTGACATTAGTTATCTGTAACACAATGCACAATGGAAGATAATTGGAAGACAAACATTTGATGGACAATGAAAATTGGCTGCTTTCTTGAATGTGAGTGCTCTCTCAAGGTGTGCTTCTTGATTCCTCTGTGAATAGTGATTCCTCACCTGGCTGGGCGTAGGTTTCATTTGTGGAAATGAAGATAGAAAGTTGGGGAATATGGGAGAGAATATATAAGCAGTAAATATAAGATGAAGTGCAATGGAATATCTGGAAAAATGGAGCAAGAAGTTGCAATTAGTCAAGGAGGATGTAATTCAAGGCACGCCTTGAAGCGTTCAGGCGAGATGACTTCAGTGGTACATATTTATATTGTGGATGGCAGTCTAGACTTGCGATATATGATGTAGTGAGGTGCGCAGGAATAGATGGATTCCTTGTCAGGTGTGCCAGAAAAGATGGATTCCTAATGCCAAAATTTAGCAACTCCCATCCTCTGTATGGATGCAACAATTGGAGGTTGGCTAAAGCCAATGCACATAGAATAGAACCAGACGCACTGGAAGAAAACTCGCAACATTAACTATCCCTTGGTGCTGCCCAAATGGAGCACTGAGAACCTGAAAGAAGACATGTGCCCCTGCATATGACTCTCTAAACGTAGTAATTATGCGTGAATGTTGGAGCATTTGAACTGATCGCATGGCATAGAATTGGTGCAGCATTTAGAATCTGCAGAACTTGATAATTTTGGGACTTCAAGAGTGACGGCTGAGTTGCAAGGGTTCTTACTGAGTTTGTTATCAATCGAGGAGAAATATAGATCTCTGTATGTGGTATATCAGCCGGAAGGGCACTCGTATTTTCACAATATACGATTGTATTAGGATGCTGCAGCTAAGTTAGTTGTCGAAAAGGCAATATCGTAAGCATTACTTCCCTTTCATGTGTTCATCTGGGCCGTATCTGCAGAATAACTTTCACAACAATGTTGCAGTCAATGGAGGAGAGATACAGGCGCAGAGGAGGAATGTCAAGGTACGATGGATGATTCAGGGACAATTGTACTGATTCAAGCCCTTGGCGATGCCATGATTTCTCATAAATGGGTCATGAATACTCACTCACATTCTGATTTTGTGCCTAATATCTAGTAAGTTGCACACTATTAAATCACATATTCATTGTCAGTCTCACTGCTACAATGTTGACTTCAATTAATGTTGAGGTAGAATGCTATATGCTACAATGGTATGAATGCATAGTGAGAGGTCATCTCACAGTGGGCAGAGGAATGATAATTGCATGCATCCAGTTCCGGAAATTGAGGTTCACTGAAGTTTAAATGGTTATACCAGGATTCAATGGCTGGCGATTGGGAGCTTGCCTCACTCACACAGTTAATGGCACTCTTCGAAGCTGTCTTTTCTTGACTTGAGATGTCAATAGTCTCTCTTTTTGAACTTCACTCTGGATGGAAATCGGTTCTGGTAATTTATTTTCAGATACAAGTTTTGGTGGCCGAAACATACAAGTTAGTCAGAATCAAGTTAAGTCGGCAATCAAAGCATTGGGAACTTAGGCCTCTATGAGTAAGTGCGGTACATGGGTGAGTGGGAGTTGCCGGCCAGCCATCTCACAGAGTCGCTGAACAGAATCTGTCTTTTGAGATTGTTTCTCTGAAGCTCCAGCTCATTTGACAGAGTCCGAACATGCAGAAGCTATTTTAGAATTTTGAAGCATAGGTCCAAGCATACTACTTAGTTAATATCGAGTTAAGTGGGGTAACTCATTGGCTAGGTCGGTGCATTTATGTTTCAGTTGTACAGGGCGACCTTCCTCCAATGGACAAGTTGACAAGGAGCTGACAGGTCAACGCATTTTGGCGACCACCTTCAGTATCCCGATCAAGCATAGATTGATATAGCAGCAGAGGCCGAGCGGGATGAGCCGCTTGCACCCAAACGGGAAGTGTCTTGATAAATGACAATCTCTGTGCACTGCGTCCCCTCATTCTCGACTGGATTGCAGATCTCAGTTGTGCGAGAACTTCAATCATACTCAAGGAAATACCTGGCAGCGAAAGCTGCAGCACAGGCGGGAATACCTGAGCGGTGTCTCAGTATCCGACACTCTGGGATGCGGATCTGACGTGTGCCCAAACCTCAATGATATGCCAGCAAAAGCTGCCACTTTGCTACAAATAAGTGAGCCCATGTCTCATATTCTGAAAGAAGTTCTCAACATGGCCTAGACTGACTTCATTGCCAAATGGGATGAGCAAATATCCTGTGCTGGATCTGTCATAACAATGTACCCAGGATTCTCCAGTGCACCAAAACATCGATCATAGGCTAGCAAAAGCTGTGGCTTTGCCACGAATAAGTGAGCCTGTGTGTCAGATTCTGACAAATGTACTCAATATCGCCTAGACTGACTTGATTTCCACTGGGATTGGGAAATATGCAGTGATTGATCGGTCATATAGATATGTACTCAAGCCTTTCCGGTGCACCTGAACTTCGATCATATGGCAGCAAAAGCTGCAGCTTGGCCAAGAGTACACGAGCGGTGTCTCATAGTCTATCAAATGTACTCACTATCGCCTAGAGTGTCTCCCAGCCAAATGGGATTGGCAAATGTGCTGTGCTGGAGCTCTGATAACGCGACTCAAGACATATGCTAAGGATTCACCGGTGCACCTGAATTTCGATCATATGCCAGCAAAAGCTGCGGCTTTGCCACAAATAAGCGATCTGTGTCTCATATTCTAACCGAAGTATTCAATAGTGTCTAGAGTGTCACAGTGCCAAATGGGGTTGGCCAATGTGCTGTGCTGGAGCTCTCATAACGCGACTCAAGACATAAGCTGAGGATTCTCCAGTCCACCTGAGTTTCGATCATATGCCAGCCAAAGCTGCGGCTTTGACTCAAATAAGCGAGCTGTGTCTCATATTCTAACCAAAGTACTCACTATTGGCTAGAGTGTCTCAGTGCCAAATGGGATTGGCAAATGTGCTGTGCTGTGGGTATAACAATGCGACTCAAGCTGAGGATTCTCCAGTGCACCTGAATTTTGTTCATATGCCAGCCAATGCTGCGGCATTGCTATGAATCCGCGAGCCGGTGTCTCATATTCTGAGACAGCAACTGATAATCGCCTCGCCTGACCTGATTGCCATATGCGATTAGCAAATCTACAGGGCTTGTTCTGTGGTCATGAGACTCATGACAGATCCCAAGGATTCCCCGGTATACCTGAAAGTGGTTGAAATATGCTTTTTTCATTGTTTTGACTACCAAATGTGTATGTGGCCTCAGGCTCCCGGTGAACCACAAATTTGTAACTGACAAATCACTGGAAGCCCTTTGCTGCATCATGCTCAACATTGAACTTATGCCATTTATCGTGAGATAGGCTAGCTGGGAACATGTAATATAGCTCATCAATTGACTGCATCTCATATTCGTCATCATTACTAATTAAGAACACCAATGAAATCCCCCTTTGAAAATTCCAACATCAGATCATTGATTTGCTTCAAAATGACAGAGTGAAAGGATTGATCTTTGCAGTATAGTGTGCCTTACAAACGACCATTTCGACTATTTGTATCAGTTGAGATTATGTTGGTTTACTGTCTAACGAGGCGTACCTTGATGAATCGTCCTAACAATCAAACATGATGGTTCATCAAACTACAACGTGTCTTCTTTCTCTGGCAGCCCCTTCGCCTGGTCCTCATGCGACTCCAGAGTCCGGCAAATGATCATCGTCGTGATGTTCAGTCGACTCATCAAGCCATGCAGGACGTTCATTCGCGCCATTCCAGATTGTTGGTGGAGATTACCCGCACAGTTATCAGAGCCACCAGGACCTGTATTCGGTACCAATGTGTGTGGTACTCTGTTTTGCCTAGCCGGACTGATCGTGCAAATGCCTGCCGCTCGTCATTCAATACCCAGCTCTTCCCAGTTATCACTGCATGGTTTGCAGCTGTATAATTTAGGCCTGTCCCGCCCACTTTGGGTGTAGTTACGAGTACAGAGGGATTTTGTGAATCATGGAATTTGAGCTGCATTTCTGTGCGTTCCTCATTGCCTATTTCTGCGTACATGTGGAATATATCCACATGATCCGCAAACTGCTTGGTTAGCCACCACTTCAGATGATGAACTTGGCCAGGAAGAGGACAAAATTGAACGGCCTTTTGTGGAAGAGGTGCACCAGGGGAGTACATCTTCATTTCTGTCATGTTCCGGAAGGAGCTCCTCTCTTGAATTGTCGTCCTGGTCAGGTCCGGGAGACTCTGCAGGTTCGTTGACAAGCATTGGCAGAAATGCCTCTCTCAGCCATCGGAAAATTGGAGAATCCACCCAAGTATGGGGTGGCCATTCATTATAGCATTGTCCAGAAATGTCATTGTGATCATCTGTGTTTCCCGACTCTAACGAGAAACATGCTAGCCACCATCGCTAAACCCTCCATGCTCCTGAAGCACCCTGTTAGGTGTATCTCTCCACAAGGGTCTATAGTTGTGCTTGCTCTTCCTCAGTCCACTTGAGATGAATGAGGTGGGCATTCTCCTGCAGTACCTGAACAAATGGTTTCCATTGGCTAGTTTAGATTCTGACCACCTCCTGATCGTCCAAAGCTTTGCAATCTGTATCATCCTGTGCGCCGCATCCTGTTGAGTTTCTTTGTCTTTGGTCTGGATAGCATTCATCAAACTCTTCACAGCTGAATACAATGCCTCTGCACCATCCTTTTCCATTACAGTATCATCCTCTTGATCATCAGGCTCACTTGAAAACAGCCACATCGTCTGATAACACCAGTCATAGAGTGAATGGAATTCTGGCGTAGCTGTGACTTGAAGTGTGAATTCAATTTTCACATTCATTGCGAGTTCCCAGCACACACTGTTCTTAGTCTTGTACCAATGGGACTCATCAACAATCGTAAAACTCCATGTACAGTAGGAGAGTTGGCGATTGATTGATGGCTTCGCGCTCGATGTTAAGGTATCATAAGTCACATGGTGGATATTCTATCTGTTTTCTGGCTCATCAATGCAGGTGCGTAGTTCCTCGTGGGTAAGATTCGCATTTTCCGTGTGCAACAACTTGACAAGTTGGAAATCGGTTCCATGTGTCATCTCGTCGATGACAGTATTGAAGGTTTCTGCCACTCCAGGCATTGTAACCACCAGGATTGGTTCAACGGCTGATACAAGTGCTGGATGCACATGAGGTGGTGTTGTCTGCATCTCCAACAGGCGGCGGGGCTGAGAATTCAATCTCTGGAACAGAGACCAGTCCCGTGCTTCACTGGCAAATGCGGGCAAAGTCGTTGTGCGCCAAAATCACCCTCTCTTCAACGGTATTACCCCATAAAATGAACAGTTGCAACCGCATTACAACTCTCTCAGTCACCATTTTGCAAATCATTGCCACTCCAACCAAGGGGAAAGTGTTTCCAAGACCCATTTCATCCACCACCAGTGCTCCTGGCATGCCAGCATCCCACACCCATCTCCTCACGATGCACTGGATGGCCCATACCTGGAGTGGCAGAAACCTAGTTCCTAGCAGGCCTGGAATTGAGTTCTGGTGGCCTGGAACACGGTCATCGGTTGATTGGTGAATCGGATGCGCATTCAGCAGCCTGACTGCCTCATCACGACACTCATGTTCAAATTCGTTGTTGATTGCGTTGAGAACAGTATTCAATACTGAGCTGTTATTTGCTGGATCAAGGACCTCCTCACCATCCTCCACTTGCTCCTAAACTTCCATTGCACCGTTGTCTGTATTTCTTTCTGCCTCAATGATCTCTTTGAGCTGCTCGAATGTATGCGGGGCAGATGTGCTCATATTCCGGCGCTCCTGAAATTCATCGCAATGTTAGGTATTTCACAGACAAGCAACCATTCGAATGAATTTATATGGATGCAATACAATCATTTCTATTCTTTCAATCAGAATTTACATTAATACAAGTATCATTCTCTTGCCCACCATCCTCCTCTCCCTCCTCTCTTCCACCCTCTTCAGAACGTTCCAAAGTGTATGTATAATGATCAGCGGTTGCGCACATCTAGCCGTAACACGTCTAGCGGGGATTACCTTCACTGGTCTGAATACGTGCTTGGCAATCTCCTTCCCCGAAGCTTTCTGCATTTCTACCAAATCATTTTCGGATTATGTCCAAGTTTCAACTTGAAAGCATTTGAAAGGCAACCGTTGAATGAAATCTGGCCATATATGGGGCCAATTATCATTTGCCCGTTGGTATATAATCCAATATACTGTTGCTCGAGTTCGTCCTGCTCCAAGGTGCACCTGAACATCGATGTTTGAATGTATGGCTCTCAAGGGCCTCTGGTTTTGTCGATGTATTCAATCTGCTTCTCCCAGTGCCTCACATCTGTATACAAGGCCTGGAGTTGTTTGGGGGCTAGAACAATATCCTTGCCATTCCACACCCAGCAAATCGCAACCATGAATGTTGTATTTGGCAACTCGGGGAGGTCACTTCTCACATTTTTACTTGCGTGCTGGCCCAAATCCATCGCCAGTTGCTGGTTGCCTTGCCTTCTATTTCTCCTCACCTCCAGAATTTCGCTTGCACACTTCTTCAAACCCATCTCAACCCACTGCCATTGAATCCATTCAGCATTATAGGAATTATCCAACAGCTGCCAGTTCTCCAATGTCTCCAAAGACAAAGCAACTGCCATCTCCCGGCGGAGGGGTCAATCTCGAACCTGTTTAAAATGGTTCTGCCCCCGGATAATGGATCAATGCTTCTTCTCCAGCAACCCAGCCACCCATACTTTCTTCCACTTGTTGAATGCACTGTAGTTGGCCTACCTCTTCCCTTTGGCAAATTGCTTCAAGGAGAATTTGTTTTGCTTCAGGCTGATCGGCGGTTTGCCATCTGCACCGCCCAACTACGACAAATTGTCGTGCTCATCATTTGCTTCAAAATTGGCGTAGGAAATCTCCGGCGAAGGAGGCAAGTCTAGAATCCTTGCGACAGCTGATATCCATGTGTCCGCAGGTGGCTCGAATCATTTCGTTGGGAGGCAAATTGAGTGACTCCTAGGTGTGCTGGATGGTGGTTCGGGTGGAGGATTAGGGATGGAAGAAGTTGGCCAATTGACTAAATGGTTTTCCGGCAGTCCTGGAGGCACTCTCGGTGCACCTGGAGATGACAGCCCCTTTCCTGGAATCTGCGGAGGGGGGAACATTTGAGACCCACCATAACCACCTTGGTGGAGGTCATATCCTTGCCACTGTGGCCCACAACTTGGATATCTTTGGCTTGTGCTGGTGGTGGGTTGCGAACTTGGTGTCATGGTGAATGGAGAGTGCTGACAAAACAGCGGAGCGCTGGGAAATGGCTGCTGTGAAGAAGGGGAATCATACCCATGCAGCGGTTGATATTGAATGGTTTGTTTCCCAAATCGACTGTCTTTGCCAGTTTGTGAACTATGTTCCAATGGTCCTGAATTGTCTTCATGGCTTTGTTGCGTGCCGAATAGGCCACCCTGTGGAGCCATATTTGCTGTCTTCTATGGATATTCATTCGTCGACATGTTCTGTAAACAAAGATGGTGGTAATCCACTCTAGATGCAAGAAGTGATAAAGAATAAATCGGAGTATGGTTCAGTATATTGCGGGTAGCAGTAACCTTCGGCGGAATGAAGGGATTGTAATATCCCATTCTGTTGTCACGATCTGTAGTGTTTCACACCCCCTTTGTTCTATGAAACCAACCTAGCTGCAAAAAAAGAACCTTAATCACACACTTCCCGCCTTTCTTTGTTATATGCTCGAATTCATATACACAGGTATTCGATAGGTGCTCACCTTTGTACGCTTCTCTGACTTTACAGGTTATAGAAGGGATATGATAAGATATCTCCAGGAACCCATCAAGAGCTATATCCAGTATGAAGGTTAGCATGACTGGGGATATTACACATAAGTTGTGCATGTATGACCTTGCAACCTCATTCAATAGGAGGCCTGTGAGTCGAGCAGCAACAGTGCTTGCTTTTTATTGAGCTCCTTGTCAGAACATCATTTTTCTCCTCAGGATCCACGCTGCAGTCAAAGATCATTACTGATGCAACCATCCTATCAGTTCTTAATGATCATTGCACGGGCAGACAGCTAGCTAGGAAACACACTTATTCATTGAATCATGACAAGCTACCTTCATTATTGGCTGCTCGGAGGCCCGAGTGTAAGTATAACTCACAATGCCGCAATGACATAGTATATTCTTTTTGGACCGATCCTGGCACAGAGGGAAGCGTACGTGGACTTATGGTGCAGCTGCCAAATTGGTGATGCGTATACTGACTTGTCTATTCATCTATTTGACACGTACACAAGAAGTAGAGTGAATGCAGCTCCGCCGCTCAACCTTAACACCACGTGATGACCACACTCAAAGTCCCCTCAACACTCCTCCAGGGCGGTATCACGACCGTAAAAACTAAACCATAAAGAAAATCTAACAAGATAAACCGTGCCGAGCTCCTCCCAAGCAATCATCCATGCCCAACGCTCTTCCGAAATGATTATCCTCCCAAGAAATGAAAAAGCTCAAGATCCCATCTCCGAAATCACATCTGATTCGCAGCACCATGTCGTCCTCGACTGGTCAGTCGGCTTCTGCTTTCTCGAACTCCAGTCGACCGCTCCTCCGACGGCGATGATCAGTCCGGCTTCTCCGATGAGAGCCCGCAGTTGCTTCCCATGCACTCCCGAGATTCCCGTCGAGGCCTGCCAATTCTTGTGTGAAAGATGACTTCTTGGATTTGTCGATCACTACCAGTGGATCTTCATCATCCTCATCCTCACTCTCATCGCTAGAACCCGCACGATCCTTCATTTGACGCGTAGCACTACCACCTCTGAAATTTCCTCCTTTGGAATAACGGGCGGCTGCTGCCAGTGGTCAGTTGATTGCGGGTGTCGATCCGATTGGTATCAACATTACCTTTGTCTTTGGCTCCTCCGGCTCCAAGATGTCCGTATAGGTGTGCTCATTCGGAATCGCATTCGGTGCTGTGAATCGCTTGTCCCTAGATACATCTCTCGACCGATGACCCTTTCTTGCAACCTTGACATCCACATCAAACCGGAATAAACCTCCAACCTGTGGTGCCACGGCAACAAGACTTCCTTGACCTCCGCGACCAGTCCCCATTGCTGGTGCTTTGTCATATATCTTGATACCGAAGCCATTGACGGGGACAATCTGTAATCCCCTTTCCATAAGCCTTGATCGGGAGACCGAGTTGTGTGCCCCTTCCACATGCAGGACATTCCTCACAACTACTTCATTCACTCGGCGGTATCCTGGCAGCCGAAAGCTCAATCGTACATCCCCATGTCCGATGGCCTTGCCCGCTACCCTTCCCCCAAAATCGCGAATGTCCCACTCATCCTTCTTGGTGAATCTCGTATACCGAGCGAACTTCCTTCGATCTCCACAAATGTGAGAGGTTGAGGTACAATCCAAGTACCAACTCTCCTTTGAAGGGGCCGTTTTTCCGCCGGTATCTGTCCCCAGTAGTTTTCGATCGTAGTCGTCACCTCCGCCTAATCCCTGGCGGCGGCGGTGATGGTATCATCCTTGGCCTTGGCCGCGGTCTCGGTGCTTTTCTTTGTGACGTGAGAATCACCCCGTTTCATGCTCGGGCAGTTCCTACCCTTATGCCCTTCCTTATGGCAATAGAAACACATCGGTTGACTTTTCCTGTCGCCCTGATCCTCGTCAATCTGATCACCTCTCCCGCTCTTCCTGCCTTTGCCTTTTCCTTTGGCATTTCCTTTGGCATTTCCTTTGCCGTTTCCTTTTGCGAACAGTAAGGCTTCCTGCCCCAGGCCGTTCTCACGCTTGATCGTGGCCTCCTTCTCGACCAACTTGATCACAATCTCATCAGGAGTGAGTGTTGCCGTCGAGTTTTTGTCCATCATCAATTCGAGAAAGAACTGCCAATCGTCATTCCTCGGTATTCCGCGCAGGAGGTAAAACAGGTGCTCCTTGTCGGTCATCTTTGCCAAGGTCCGAGTCGTCGCATCCTAAGTTGAGGGCTCAGAACATAGATTGTAGTCCTTCACCTTCTGGTCGATCCGTAAAGCATAAGTGTCAACATCGTCACAATCCTCAAGCCTTATCCCTAAAAGCTCTTCCCGGATCTGAAAGACATTGAACTTCAACTTTGCCTTGTATGCCGTCGCCAGTTTCTCCCAAAGTGTCCGCGCTTCCGTGATCTCCATGTACGATGCCTGCAGCCGCGGCTCCATGCCGAGCAGGATCGTCGATCGCGCAGTACCATGTTGTTTTACCCATTCTTTGACTGCAGCCCGATGTGCCAAATTCTCCACTGCAGTTGCATCCTGCTCCGCCGGATCCTCGGGCCGCTCATCCTCCCCCATCACTATACCATAGACCTGCTTCTGCTCCAAGAGAAGCGCCATCTCCCCTGACCATTGCTTGAAGTTCGAACCATTGAACTTTGCAATCGATATGGCGGTAGAAGTCATCGTGAGGATGTCAATGTTAAAGTCGTCAATTATACTCTGCTGCTCATCAAGACGCATCTCCTCCGTAACTCGCGATTTGTAATTACCAAAAATACGATGCTACCGGGCTCATAACCTGTTGGACCAATCCTGGCGCTGAGGGAAGCGTACGTCAAGTTATGGTGCAGCTGCCAAATTGGTGATGCGTATATTGACTTGCCTATTCATCTATTTGACATGTACACAAGAAGTAGAGTGAATGCGGCTCCGCCGCTCAACCCTAACACCACGTGATGACCGCACTCAAAGTCCACTCAAAAATTCTAATGCCAATTGCGGCGACTGCAGTGATGACAAAGAAACCTGCTCTTCTCTGCTAATGACTTTCAACAGACGATGCGCATGATCATTGTGCGGGATATGATATATATATCCTGGTTTACGAAGAACGTTGATTGTGAGGTGACTGTATTGTACCCCTCTCCACCCTCATTTCGTGGGGTGCAATGTGGCTGTGATACGCTAACTTGAGTGAGCTTGCTTTCAAACCAATATCCCTGGGACTCTAAATCACCCCCAGAAGCATCATCATCATTGGTTCGAATACTTTTTCGCTGACAATTTCTCGAGTATGGTCAACACTTGCCCGAACCAAGTTAAGTGCATAATCTGCCAAAAGAAATTATTTGACGAAAACCAACTGGAGGCTCACAATCAACAATATCACTCAATATCAATGGATGAAGGGAAAATACCTGAGGGGAATTTACCACCTGCAGGCTCGGATTGACCCGAGCCATCATGGTTCGACCTTAGTCGGTGCATCTGAATGGCCATGGATGAGCGAGTCAAATAATGATCCACCCATAGGCAATGTACCTGGTGCACCACCACCTGGAGATACTCCCGACGAAGAAACTATAGACCCCCAGAAGCCCGATTTGACATGTACTCATGATCCAATATAGACAAAGGCTGATAGGCAGGTAATTGGAGTGGATAATGCTGGGGGGAAAGCATATGGCACGGCAACTGGATTGTACAACAAACACTGCAAGAACTCAGAACAATGGAATCCTTGGCATCCATTTCAGTCAGCACATGACTTGCAACACTCTCAATCATTTAGCCAGCAAACCGAAATCTGGATAGATCATCATCTGAGGCGTGGACTGGACAGCTGCAAAATTGAATCATTTGAATCGGAAGATGCCCTGCGAAAGCTTCTCCCGCAACTCGATTTAGGGCTAGGCGATGAAAGTTGGATTGAAGATCATTCACATATCTTCAGAACATTATACTACAAGGATATTGTCTACTGTATACAGTTCCTTTTGGCACATCTCCCATTTCTGGTGCACCTCGATTTTGAACCGGTGCGCCTCACTGACTCGGAATGTCGCTGAATATAGAGTTAGATGATCACAGGCAAATGGTGGTGGGATACACAAGATCAGCTTCCTGCCGGAGCGAAGATTGTGCCAGTTATGAGTGCATCCTAAAAGACTCACCAGACAAATTTTTCAGGCAATCAGCAGCCCTAGTCACTGTATCTCACGATTAGTAAAATTCGAAATGCGATCCACCAGACACCAACAATGCGCACTTGGATTATCGTAGGGATGATTCCCTGTGCCCCAAAAGGTGCCAAAAATTCTGACGAGGCATGGCATTCTGCGGTTAGAACTGTGCTGACCCCACTCCGGAATCTTGACATAACTTGTACCAGCTTGAAATGGAATTCTGATGATGGATTCAACTACCAATGTTATCCCCTTTTGGCGGCCTCGGTCAGGGATCATCCAGAACAGGTCATTGTTGCTCAAGTCTCATATGGCTCATGCCCGAAGTGTAAAATTCCTAACAGTGTGTCAATGGGGCATCCCACGTTTCGACCACTTGATTACTGAAGAGATCAGGATGTTTACTTGGAGCTTCTGGACGAACCTAATATCAATGTTTTGCACACTGTTGGTGTTCATCCAATCCGAAACCAGTTGTGCCAGTACCCTCTTTGCAATGTCTATCGCCTTTTGCAGCCTGATGAATTGCATCAGCTGCTCTTGGGTTTAGTTAAAGACTTATTGCACTGGCTGCTCAAATACCTGAAAGGTATAAATGTCAAAGATCAATTTGACAATTGATTCACATCGGTACCACAATATCTGGGCCTCCAGCGCTTCTCCGAATCATTCGATGAGATGACAAACAACTTGTGGCAGGGAAAAGAGATCTGGGGCATTATCAGAACACTGGCGGTGGATTGGGCTCCAATTGTTGACTGCTCCAAGGATGACGGGAAAACTGCGGCAGAAACAGCCTCTGATAACATGGTATTGGGACCGGTGCGGGCATTATGCGAATCCTCTCGAATTGTTAGCCAACAAGATCACTCGGATCGATCCCTCACAGCACTATATGATGCACTGAAGTGATTTTACAAGAAGAAGGGTACATTTCTAGTGCAGAAAATATCGAAGTCTGCGATGGCCAACTGCATGAACAGTTGCCAAGAGAATCCCATCAGTTACGATAACAAAAGATTCATAATATCCATGCTGCGATGGATGTTCAGGTGTACGCCGCTGAAATGGTTACACGAGACAGGTGAAGGCAAATTCAGGTGCGCCAGGACAGAGCCCGACAAGCGGCAGCCATGTGGTCAGATGCTGACTGGCAGAGTGCAGACGAGCGATTGGAGCGCGAAATCCATCACGTGACACCTGTCAAATGCGAGGTGTTCAATAAATGACTTCCAATATGATGAGCAACAGTTATTGCAGGATCTCGGGACTAAGCCAACCTGTCCCAGAAGCTCATTCGCCAAAAAACGTGCTACAATGATAACTACTGCCGAAGAAGAGGTTTATGGAGCGGCAAACATGACTGCCAACAAGAGTGTTGAATTTCGGATCCATCTATCTGATGCTGAGACTAAAGCCACCACCTGGAGTATCGCTGATACGGACCGCATGGCGAGTCACATACCAAGACAGATTCACGGTATTTATTTGAATGAGTAGCTGCGATTCACGAAGGAATTGTCCACCTGCTTGATCTAGTTTGAAGTTTGGTGACAGGCAATTGGCATTCAACAGCTCCGGAAAACCATCGAACAGCGTATAATGCATTTCGGATATCCAAGGATGCATCTTGGGAGCCATATATTGCAGTCAATTCGGCGAATGGGTTCTGGTCACAATTTCACCACAAGAATTTCGGAACAGCTACATATTGGCAATGTGAAAGAGGCATATCAATCTACAATTAAAGTCAATTATATTCGACAGAGGCTCAAGTACAATGCCCGGTGTACGAGTCTTGTTTATATGGAGGAGACACTGTCTCATCTCGCCCTTCAAGGCTGGTACGATATTGACTCTGCAAAATTTTTCAACCTACCATCTGCTACCAATAAAGTGCACAATACTTGCAGAGCCAATCTTTTATGCATTCAGCTTTGTCAGGAAGAGCCATTTTTCCGTCCCATATCACAACAGGTACATCATTTGAGAGATACCCATGTCCATGGAGTGCGCAGAAGTATCAAATCAACCTCACTCAGAGATGCATCGGATGATTTCGGAATTGCCAACTTTGGACAGCTATTCCGGGAAGAAATTGAAGAGGACTGGGGATGCAAAGTTTGTGGACTGGTGCTCGGATATGATCAGAATGCACTCATTAACAGTTTATTTATTAAACTTCAGAATGTGCTGTTGTACTACCATCAATGATTTCACTGCCCTACATCTGTTGAGTGTCTGGGACTTGATTGCAAGGTAGAATATACCAATGCCAACCATGGGATCAGGCTTGAATCTCATAACATTTGGGTCCAACATGTGGACAGTGCCCTTGATAACACATTCCAAGGCCGTGTTCCTTCTTGATTTGTATTATACTTTAGCTGGACTCCACCTAATCAGATCCTCCAATTTCAGGAGTGCCTGTCCACCGGAAAAACGATATCGACCTGTTCAAAGACGTACAAGAAGACTCAACCATGGAACTTACATCCTCAGGCTCAAGAATATACAGTGGTGATTCCCACAAAGTACAAAGATCCGCATGGTTGGGCTGATTGTGTTGATGGGTTCATCTGGGTTGTCAAACAAACAGATAAGATGCATATTGTACCTGTCGGAGCAATTGTTGGACCGGCACCTTTGGTGGGAGAGCATGCTGCATCAGATAGTATCGATTGCGAATGGCTTGCTTATAATCATGTGCATTTAGATACGTACTGGACTGTATATCAAGTTGGAATGCCTGAAACAATGTGTGCAGGAGGAAGATAGTTGATCGAATTGTACTATTTGACATAAACATTATAAGAATCACTCCCAGAGAGCACGGCTCCATGTTCGAGGTGCACCGGAATACTCTTGGAGACAGGTCCAATTCTCCCAATAGCTCCGAAATTTGCATATTCGAATAGTTTGATTTTGTAGCATTTTGAAGACAACAGTACACTCTTCAAGATAGTCTTGTATTCTGTTCCAAAACTTCTGGAGCATCAAGGAGCACCGGGGAAGTAGTCTCTAAGCACCTGAAAGCACATCACTTTGCATTCAGCCTATCTGGGAGCATCTGGACGCATCTGGAAGCATCAGTGTGGCTGTTCAGAGGTGCTGAGTTGTTCAGTTATAACTTCCAAACTGTTTTACATTTTGCTGATGTTATAGGTTCCATAAGTTAGAATTGATATTATACTACTTTGTTAAGTTGCAGTAATCTGCCAATCTTCCCGACTGTGTTTTTGTCCACAAACCTCTCCGTTGGGCCACACCATGAGACCGTTCTCACGCAACCACTCTGGGATTTTGCTCTGCAGATCCCACCATTCAGGTGAATCACGATATGGCACAGTATGATCTTCACGGATATTCGAGTCGAAGGGGCAGGAACAGTCGCAAATGGTGTGCTCTCGCAAGTCCAACCTGATCTCTCTGCCTGTGCTCCATCAGCCATGCCCGCTGACCGAACCTGAGAGTGAACAAAATGAAACCCTTATAATTCGAATATTGCATTGCAAGTAGTATTACATCATGAAACTGTACATAGTTGGAGGTCAACGAGATTGGCGGTGCAGATCTCCAATGTACAGGAGTAGGTACCTACTTAGAACGTTCAGGAGATAACTTACCCGGTTAAGTGATGGACGTCACGCGTCTCTCTATACGTACTAGTTCGTGATCGCCACACTGGATATGGTTGGTTAGGCCCCCTACAAGAGCTGCTGAGAAAGGTTTGGTTGGACACTGCGGGCTGCTCTTATCCCTAGCTGACCCTCCAAACTGCTTTTTCCCTGCAGCTGAGGTTGTATAGCCATTGCATTAGAGACAGAATTTTGACAGTGAAATGCTTAGTATTGCTGTAAATTACTGTGAGTCGTTCAGAGAGAGTGTTGTGTGAGAATTTTGCCACAATTCGCAAAGCTCAGCAGAAGATCAGGTGGTATACACCAAGCGCACTGACTTGGACTAATATAAGATCCGTGTGGTACGGCCGCCTGAGTTTGTAACCACTACTAATCCCGGATCTAAAGCAGAGTCAGTTGTTAGTGTCAGCCATACGAAATTGGCACTTGTGCTTGTTAGAGTAGGATGTGCTTGTCAGAACAACCTGTCAGAACAACCTGTCAGAGAAACCTGTCAGAGCAACCTGTCAGAGCAACCTGTCAGAGCAACCTGCATCACCAAAATGTATTTTTGTCACTGGGAGCCACCGGTAGTGTGTGAGAGAAGGCGGAGTAGAAACTTGGAAGCATCGATTTCAGGAGAGAATCGGACCCGAGCAGTGCATTCTGGCTGGCCTTCAGAGTAACTGGGATCTCTGATAACTGTTATGTGGAGCACAATGGCAGCGGTTGTGATATGTTTGGGAGAACCTGGGACTGTCGCCCAACCAATGCGGGAATCCCAAACTACCTCTGGGAGATGCCTGGGTTCTTATGGATATTCATTCGACGGACTGCAGGAATTATCTGAGATTCTCCTGATGTACCCCGCGCAATAAGAATACCCTCCACATATGATGCATTGATTATTGTCCATTATCAACTTCTAAATCATACTATAGTACCCAGCATCTCATTCAACATTCTATTGTTTGCATCGCTAAATTAAGGAGAACAGAAGAAAATCGTAAGTGATTCACAAATCAAAGCAGATAAAACCGAATCAATAACCCAAGTAAGCGATCGGAATGATATCAATTGAATATAGTCCCAATGTCATTGACTGAATCTCGCATCTCATCAGGGCCGACAAACACAGGAACACACAATTCATCAATAGCGCAAAGACACTGGAGGCACTTGATGTATTTCCTAATGAGTCGAGCCTGGTGAGCGGGTGAAATTGAATTCCAATGTCGTTTGGCTCGATTTGTGATATGTAAAAGGTTGGAATTGAGAGGTTAGCTCGCAGTCAATCAAAATAGAGTTTCAATGTCAATTGGATGAATTCGGAAGAAAAAGAGTTGCACCACCAGGAAAGAAGGAGTTCCTGATGTGGAGTGCAGTGTGGCCAAGGGGAGTACTGATGTTGATAGAGGAGTGAGGAATGAAATTGAGGGGAGCAAAGCCAGGCCAAGGAGCGCCGACGGGGATTGAGGAGTGCCTATCCTGCGCAGCACACATCCATGCTGAGCATCGCCGAAAGTGGAGGGACGTAGAGAGGCTGGAATGAAATAGAGGCGCTCCTAATCGAGGTCTGGGAGGGGATTGAGGAGCTCTGAATGAACTATTGAAGCGCCAATCCAGACTGAGGAGCGCCGACGGCGATTGAGCAGCGCCTATTCTAGTGGAGGAGCACCATTGGGGAGGGGGGGTATGAAGCAGCCCACCATGTGTAATTGATGAGTAGTGCAGTGGGTTCTGCAGTAATACAATCCTATCACTGTGGAAGGGCGAAATTTCCCTCGATATTCATCTTGAGAACACATAACTGTAACCTTCTTTCGAGTGGCATACACAGACAGCGCACAATGAATAGCTGCGGCCACCAGCACTAACGTCTGCGGCGAGAGAGGTTGAAAGCCCTGCAATGTGGTAGGTCATCGCCCCAAGTTATTGGCAGTGAAGAACAACTGATGGTAGATTAAGTCGAGGACTTCCATCCTCGTTCACCATGAATTCTCATCGTCAATGACCTTCGAGAAATAAGAATCGTCACACAGGAGCTCCCTAACTCGGATTCGAAGCTCACTCTCTGATTGTAAATCCAACCGGTAACTACGGACACTAGTTCGATCAGCTTCATCTGCCAAACGCCCTCGAATGGTACGAATCTTTTGTTTTAACTATTGATATTTCTGTGGTTTAGTATTATCATAAGTCCAATCGAGGTGCAAGAAACAGAATGAACTCTAACAGCTTCTTGGGTTTGCGGATTGATTTCAAGAGATGGACCACAGGACAATTGACACACAGATGGTGTCCCAACAGGAGCACCTGCGAATCCCTGCTGATGATGCTGGGCTTCAATCGCGAATTTCCAGGCTTCGTCAACCATTGAGTACTTCATATTGGAAATGATTGGCTAGGGAGTCATTATGAATATGATTGCCTCCATCGACCTATTCACTACCTCAACAGTCGCCTTTTGGTGTTGAGGAACGTTGTGATCTCCACCAGCCTTTGGTGGTGGAACATTCAGGGCTCCACCAGCCTTGGGAAGTGGGAGCGCCTCGGCGGGTACAAAGTCAGACTCACGTAATCTGTTGATGGTGGACTTTTGGCATTTGAGCAATTGTGGTGCTATGGCCCTGGCCGGATGTCACAGATTTGGAAGTGAAGTGTGTGCAAGGACAGTATCGACACGGCTCCGTTTCTTTGGTAGTGGAACCCTTGTAGTTCGTATTGTCTTTTCACAGTGCACCTGGTCTAGATGCAGGACCTCCTGCTGGTTGTCCAAATCATCTTCTTCGATATCTGATGACAAGGTGGACTCTCCAGGGTCTTCACTTTCGTCCTCACTGATCTCCCAATCAGTATCATCATCATCCTGCTTCAAAAGAAGAATTATTGCGCGGACATTAGCAATCTCCAACTCAATACTCGAAGGCTGGGTTGGATGTTCAATCATTTGAACGGCAATGAGGATTGGCTGTCTTCTCTAATGCACGTGCAAGTCCTCTCTCAAGTTGGGCTTCTTGATTCCTCTCTGAATAGTAATTCCTCACCTGGCTGGCCATAGGTTCCATGTTGATGATGATGAAGTGAAGTTGGAGAATGTAGACAGAAGTATATAAAGGTAAATATAGTATGAAGTTTAGTAGAATAATGGGGAAATAGGTCAACAAAGTAACACTTGGTTGAGGAGGATGCAATTTGAGGCCTGCCTGGAACAAGTGACCCTCGGCCCAGCAGGATGCAATCTGTGGCGTGCCTGGAAAGGATCTGGAAGACATGTCGGCGGTTCATATTTTTATTGTCAATGCTAGTTCTGTGTTGTGATTTAGGAAGCGTCAGGTGCACCAGATTAAATGGAATCTTCATGCCCCCAAATCCCGAATGTTAGCACTCATATCCAAGTACACTATCGATGCAAGAATTGGAGGTTGGTTTAAGCCAACATGCCTAGAATTGAACCAGACGCACCTGAAGATCTCGACACACCTGAAGAACTTGAGACATTGAGATGGTTATATTACTAACTAACTCTCAGGGCTGGACATATGGAATACTGGCAAATGGGATGATCATGGTCGCCCATGCATATGACTCCGCTGAAGGTAGTTCATTGTGCCTCGTGTTTGAGCATAGGCGCGGTGACGGCGTGGCACAGAATTGTCGGTGTGTTGAAGAATCTTGCAGAACTTGGATGGAGGATAGAGTTGGAACCTTGCTGAGTGGCTAAACTTCAAGTTGCATGGGTTCAAACTGAGTGTGTTGCTGATATTAGATAAATATGAATCTCCGAATGCGGTATACCAGTCGGATAGACACCGTATTATCATGATATTTTGTTGTTTTAGGATTCTGCAGCAAAGTTAGCAGTCGATTAGGCAATGTCGTGTGCAGAAATTCACTTTCCGAGGTCCAAGTCTGCTGAATTCACAACAGGTACACAGTCAGTGTAAGAGAAGCGGGAGAATTTGGGTGTACAAAGTAGAGATTCAACATGGAGGAAGAACGGTAAAGATAAGATGAAGATTCAGGGGTAATCTAATCGATTCCAGTTCTGGTCAATGCCAAGATTGCTAGCGAATTGGTCATCAATAGTCACTCACATCAAGATGTTGCGCATAATATCTTTTATACACCGCATCATGTCATCCTAAACTCATTATGAGTCCCAGTGCTACAACGTTGACTTAACATAAATATTTGAGTTCAAAGCAGGGTATGAGAACGATATGAATGCGTCATGAGGCTTCATCTGATAGCAGAAAGACGAATAGCAGCATGCAGTTCTGGCCAATTGAGGTGCAGCAAGCATTGGATCGGCATGCAGGATTCAATTTAATGCAATGGCTGGGATTGCAGGCTTGCCTTACATTGACAGTTACTTGTACTCTCAGAAACTGCGTTGTGTTAACTCGAGCTTGCATCATGATTGGTTTTTCATGCACTCATGCGATTGAATGTTAGAGGAAATCAGGTATCGACTATTGATGATTTGTATAAACCTTCCGGCATGAACTAGCCAGTCACTAATTGAGCCACTGAGCAGAGACTGCCATTCAGATTCTATCTCTTCGAGCTCTCTTATTGGAAATAGGTTCACACAATCTATTTTAAGGTATGGGTTTTTGGCGGCCCAAACATACAAGTTAGTCAAAATGTAGTTAAGTCTGCACTGGAAGCGTTGTGAATTTAAGCATGTTCGAGGAAGTGTGGTATACCGGTGAGCGGGAGTTGCCGGTCATCTGCAGAGTCGCTGAGCAGAAGCTGGCTTTTGAGGTCACCACTCTCAAGCTGCAGCTCGATTATGGAGCTCGAATGTCAGAAGCTATTTTAGAATCTTCGACATGTGTAGGTCCGAACATACCTCATAGTCACAAGCCAGCTCAGTGTGGTCACTTATTGCCCCAGGCTGTGTATCTACAGAAACTGTGCGGTGGACACCTTCCTCCAATGGATGGGTTGACACGGAGCGTGACAGTTATGGCATTTCAGCAGCTGCATTCACATACCGATAAAGCATAGATTCAGATATTAGCTGGGGCCGAGCGGGATAAGCCGTACCTGCACCTGAATGTTAGTGTCTGAAAGATGGACACTCTGTGTGTACTGGCAGCCACAGATTCAATGCATTCAGGAAGGAAGCAAATATGCTTCGAATTGAGCAAGATGAATCATTCAAGGGTAATGTGCAGTCGGTATACACGGTTCCGAGGTGTCCCGGGAGCGGGATCACATGTTTGTAATAAGTGGCGGCTTGGCGAAATTGGCTGTTGAATAGAATATGTGTGCAGTGTCAAATCTGAGACCATTAACCTTGACAGGAGAGTGGATCTGAGGTGTCCCTGAATTTCATTACTGAGCGAGGAAATACTCAGCTCTATTCTTCGGGTAAGCCTGGAATCCCCGAGCCGTGTGTTAAGATACAATACATCAACTGGATATTGCATAGACCGTCTTTTTATTCCTGGATGATTAGAGATATACTGTGCTGGATCAGTCTCAGAAAAGTGAAGAAGTTGATAGCGATTCTCTTTTGCAATTGACAGTAAATTATTCAGCATTGTTGATTCAGTGAATATCCCGAATTCTTTCGCAATTCTAGTGTCCTGTGCAGCTGAAATACACAAGTAACATATAATTTCAATCACACATGGAGGTTCAGGCGCACCTGAAAACTTGAATCCTATTCACTGATGTAGGTACCATAATTCCACACAGACAATCGATGAGTAGCAGTGACTGCAGCTTCGACAGATTCTCACAAAGAGAAATTTACGGCACCACGGAATTTGGCTTAGTCAACCACTACACCGGCACACCTGCTTTTCATCACATATTCGATCATCCAAATGAGGCTATGGTTCAGTTTACCAGATATCTGTTGATCATTGACTTCATCTCATAATCATTACAATAATCAACTAACACGAAATGCAATCGAACTCTTACCAATACTCCTTGACTCCTCCCCAGGACTTCATTCTCCATTCCATTTTACTATTTTGAATCAGTTGGTGAGATTGTATTGGTTGAATGTTTAAAGAGGCGTACCATGATTACACTGCCCTAATAATTATCATTCATCCTTGCCATCTGACGGCACGAAGTCTCGATGCTGGGTAAGCTGCTTGGTATGGTCCTCCCAACACTCCAGAATGCGGTATATCATTGAAGTCGTGATGTTCAGTCGGCTCATCAGGCCATGCAGGACTCTCATTTGTGCTACTCCAGAGAGCTGGTAGAGATCACTTGCTCTGGTATTATAAGCACTGGGTCCAGTGTTCAATAGTCATGTGGGTGGGACTCTGTTTGGCCCTAGTCGGACAACCCGTGCAAATGCCTGGCGCTGCCCATTCAATACCCAGAACTTCTGAGTTATTACCGCATGGTTTGGTGCTGTCAGGGTCAGGCCTGTCCCACCCACTTTGGGTGTAGTAACGAATACTGCGGGATTTGGCAAATCTTGGAATTTGAGCTGCATTTCTGTGGGCTCATCGTTGCCCATTTCTGCATACATGTAGAAAATATCCAAATGATCTGAAAAAAACTTGGTTAGTCACCACTTTAAATGACAAACTTGGCCTGACAGAGGAGAGAATAGCACCACCTTTTGAGGAGGAGGTGCACGAGGCAAGGCGCTTTTAGATCTTTTGGGTTCATGCAGGAGCGCCTCATTTGATACTTCCTCTTCGTCAGGTTCGGGATACTCCACAGATGCATCGACAGGCATAGACAGAAATGGGTCTCTCGACCAGCGGAAATCGGAGAATCCAACCAAGTATCGAGTGGCCATTCATTGTACCATGGTCTTGGGACGTCATTCCGATCTTCAGTGTCTCCCAATACCAATGAGACACATGCCTGCTGCCATCTATGTGCCCTCCACGCTCCTGAAGCACCTTGTGAAGTGTATCTCTCCACCAGCATCTTTAGTTTAGCCTGCTCTTCCTCACTCCATTCTGAATCAACAAGGTGTGCATCCTTGTTTGATATCCGAACAAGTGGTTTCCCAATCGCAAGTTTCGATTCTGACCACATCCTGATCCTCCAGGGCTTTGCAATTTGGATTATCCGGTATGCCACATCCTGTTGAGTGTCCTGAACATCGGTCCGGATGCCATGCATCAAACGCTTCACGGCGGATTAATGTGCCTCGGCACTGTGCTTTTCTGTCACAGTCTCATCCTCTGGATCTTCCGGCGCACCTGAAAACAGCCACATCATCTGGAAACACCAGTCATAGAGTGAATGGAATCCTGGCGTTGCAGTGACTTGAAGTTTGAATCCAATTCTCGCATTCATTGCAATTGGCCAGCCCACATTGTTTTTCATCTCATACCCATGAGAGTCATCAAAAATTCCAAAACTCCATGAACAGTGTGAGAGTTGGCCGTTGCTTGATTGTTTTGCTCTCCATGTTAAGGTATCATACGACACAAGATGGATACTCCATCGGGTTTCCGGCTAGTCAATAGTGGTGTTCAGATCCTTGTGGGTGAGATTCACATTATCCGCATGCAACAAGTGAATGAGTTTGAAATCGGTTCCATATGTCATCTTGTCCATGACACTTTTGAACGTCTCTGCAACTCTGGGCATTGTTACCACCAGGATTGGTTCAAAGGCTGATGTAAGCGCTGGATGCCCCTGCTGTGGAGTTGACTGCATCTCTGAGAGGCAGTGGGGCACTGAATTCTGTCTCCACTACGGATACCACTCCCGTACTTCACTGATGATCCCAGGAATGTGGTTCTGTGCCAGATTAGTCAACTCTCCAGACGTATTCCCCCACAAAATCGACAGCGGTAACCCCTTTACAACTTTCTCAGTCAACAATTTTCATATCATTGCTGCCACCACTGAGGTGAAAGTTCTGCCAAGACCCATTTCGTCCACCACCAGCACTCCTGGCATATCAGAATCCCAAACCCACCTCCTCACAAAGAACCATATGGCCGAAACCTGGTGCGCCAGAAACTTTGTTCCGGGCAGGCCTCCACTTGAATTCTTGTGGCATGGAACACGGTCATCAGTTGATTGGCAAATCTGATGGGCATTCAGCAGCCTGACTGCCTCATCAAGACACTGGTGTTCAAATTGGTTGTCGATTGTGTTGAGAACTGTATTCAATACTGAACTGGGATTATCTGGATGGAGGTCCTCCTCGCCATCCACTTGCTCCTGAACCTCTCTTGCACCTTGGATGGTCTTCTTTTTGTCCTCAATGATCTCTTTCAGTTGCTCCGAGGTATGTTGTGCTGATGGGCTCATACTCTGGCACTCCTGATATTCATCGCGATGTCAGGTATTTCACAGACAAGCATTTGGACCCAATCAGTATGTGGAATACAATCAATTCTATTCGCTCAATCAGAACTTACATTATTACTACTGTCAGTCTCTTTCCCACCTGCCTGCTCCTCCAATACTCTTTCATTTTCATCGGAAACCCACGAAGTCTAAGTATAATGATTAGCAGTGGGGCATAACTAACCATAAACGGGGTAGCAGGGATTACCTTGGCCAGTCTAATTACGTGCTCCACAATATCCTTCGCTGTAGCTGCCTTCATTTGTACCAAAAATACTTTCACATTGTGTCCCAGTTTCAACTTGAAGTCATTACAAAGGGAACTGTTGTATGAAATCTGACCATATAGAGGGTCATTCAACATTAGCCCCGGTGCGCACAATCCCATATACTCTTCGTCGAATCCTTCCTGCGTCAAGTTGCATTTGTATATCGCAGTCAGACAGTATGGTTCTTTCTGGTGACAATTTTTTTCGATGAAATCACCTAGCTCCTCCCATTGCCTCACATCTGTGTATGAAGCTTAGAGTCGCATGCTGGATATCTAGTCATTGTTGCCGTTCGGCACTCAACGAACCACAACCATGAAACTTGTATTTTGCAACTCTGGGAGGTTACCTCTCGCTGTGTTGGCCGCGCGCTCTACCTAATTCGTCGCCGGTCGCATGTTGACTCGTCATCCCTTCTTCCCCACCTCCCGAGCCTCGATTGCACATTTCTTCAAAAACCTCTCAACCCACTATCGCAGAATCCATTCAGCATTATCGAAATTTTTCAAAGGCAGCCAGGTCTCGAAAGTCTCCAACAACCTGCAACTGCTGTCTACCAGTGCAGGGGTCCATCTTGAAGCTGTTTCAAACGGTTCTGTCCCCGGATAATTGACCGATGCTTCTTCTCCAATAACCCAGCCACCCATACATTCTTCCACTTGTTGAGGGCACTAAAGTTGGGCTGCCCCATCCAGTTGGCAAATTGCTTCAAGGAGAATTCCGTTTGCTCCAGGCTGATTGGGGCGTTGGCTTCGGCCCCGCCCAAGTCCGACGGATCGTTGCTCTCATAATCTGCATCGTTTTCATCACAGGAAATCTCTGGTAATGGAGGGAATGTGGCATTCCGTGCAACATCGGTCCTGCATGGTTCTGCAGATGGCTGAAATTGTTCTGTTGGGAGGCTAATGGGGGGTCTCCCAGGTGCGCCCGGAAGTTGTCCTGGCGCAGAAGAGGAAGAAGATGTCGGCCAAATGACTGGATTGTTTCGTGGCGGTGCTGGAGGCACTCGAGGTGTGCCTGGAGCTGACCGCCCATGTCCTCTGAATTTCTGGGAGGGGAACATTTGACATCCACCATATCCTCCTTGGGTGAAATCAGATGCTTGCAACGATGGCCCATAACTCGGATATCCTTGGGTTGCAGTTGTGCTTGGTTGTGAGCTTGGTGTCACGTTGAAATGGGCATGGTGGTAGAACTGGGGATCGCCTGGAAATGGTAGCTGCAAAGGCGGGTCACTATACCCCAGTGGGGAATGAATCGGATTCATGAGTTGCCCGAATTGAGTGTCTTTGCTCAGTGTATTTCCTGCAGTATTATCTAACGCTGCCAGATTGTCAACCTGGCGGTGTTGTGAGCGGAACAGCCAACCGGTTGGAGCCATATTCGTTTTCTTCAGCGGAGATCCATGTTGTACGGTGGCGTGTGCTCGAGTAGTCGAGTGTGCGCTGGCGTATGCGAAGGTGTGTCTATTGTGTATCGTGTAACGAGACATGTCGCATCGACATAAGGTCGATCGATGACTAAAGGTGCTAACTACAAAAGAGGCAAGTTACATCATAGTCCTTGGCATAGTGATATCCGTACTTCCAATCAGCTCAACACTCCTCCAGGACGGCTATCACGTCCGTTTCAAACAAAAAACAGTAAACAAAGGAGAAGAGGAGCCAATCAAACAACGTGGATCTCCTCGAAACAAACGGGCCCAATCAATCAATTTGCTTTCCGACGGCATTCCCGATGCCATTTCCATTTCCAATTCCGGTACCATTCCCGCGACCATTTCCGAGCGTACCGAGGCCATTTCCGAGGCCATTCCCGAGTCCAATTCCGATCATTCCCATCGCAGCACACTGCTTCAAGAAGGCGGTCTTCGGCAGTGGCTTTGTGAAGCAGTCGGCGAGCATCTCAGCAGTCGGTACGTAGCTCAAGTCGATCTCTCCATCTCTAGCCATATCTGCAGCAAGATAGTACATGGTCGCAATGTGTGCAACTGCAGTTCCGCGGTAGATTCTGTTCTTGATGCTCGCGATCAGTGACTGTGAGTCGGAGAACACGTGAGGGATAGTCGGGATGCCGAGCTCGTTCAAGAGATGCGAGATCTGTGTGAGTCTCATGCAGCCTACTCCAAAGGCATAGTATTCGGC